>Ga0315284_10001782_pt1 | contig 30657 bp, 33 predicted proteins | sample YL17G09_16_MG_FD_203696 | JGI IMG/M metagenome (GOLD analysis project Ga0315284, IMG submission 203696) | Sediment microbial communities from Yellowstone Lake, YNP, Wyoming, USA - YL17G09_16 | ecosystem: Environmental > Aquatic > Freshwater > Lake > Sediment | place: USA: Wyoming | collected...
AGCTTTCTGAAGTAAGAAAACATTGGAAACAAGATCCTCTTATGGAAAAAGGGTTTGTTGATTTATTAAACTACAACATTGAGAAAGATGAACTAGAACCAAGCAGTGATTTAATCAACGGAGACAGCGAAATCATCAAAAGTGTTGCATCAAATGTCAAGGGCTGGGCTGGAAATTGGGATGCTATTTATGATAATATTTTGCTGAGGGCAAAAATAAAAAAAGAAATTGTGGATGTTGCAAAAAAGACAGGATACAATACTATCCTGGAAGCGAAGTTCAACACACTTTCTAATCATATGTTTTGTGAATTTTCGGATAAAATAAGGCAGGAAATAGGATTGCCTGTTGGAGAAAGAGTTTTTCCATTGTGGCAGAAATGGCTGAACAATGAAATAAAATTGAAAAAGTTTTAACAGTTCATCCATGACTCCTTTTACTTTGAAGATATCGTATGGCTGAACAATGAAATAAAATTGAAAAGGTTTTTAAAAAACTATTTAAAGAAATTTCTCTTTGATTTTTAATGGTATATAAAAGTATCAGAAGAGAAGCAGAGAATTTGGAAAAAAGAGCAAAAATTTTAGCAGAACAGACATACAGAAAAGAACGTTATTCTCATATGCCTTACACTGAATTGGACTCATGGCGTAAAAAAACTTTTACTAGGTATAATCAAGCGGCAGATATGTTTGTTAATGCAGGAAAAAAAGAAAAGGCAGTTGAAATGTATAATGGAGCAATCAGATTTGCGCCTTCAGAACAAGTAAAGGAAAAAGTTAAAGAAAGAGTTAGAAGGTTAACTTATGGAGATGAGAGAAGATTAGAAGGACGAGTTTATGCAACTGCTTCAATAATAAGTCTTATTGTTATTTTGTTTTTCATTTCCTTTAATCTCACAGGGAATACAATAGGAAATTTAAATTCAGATAATTTGACATTAATAGGAACAGGATTTTTTCTCTTTTCTTTAATATTTCTATTCCTGTATGCACAAGAAAAGAAGAAAGAGCATTAAAAAATTATTCTAAATATTTATTCTAAAGATTTATTAATTAAATTCCTCTTTATTCTTAATAACAAAGAGGAAAATGGAAACACCTGAAAGGCCCAATATAGACGAAATTCTCAAAAGACACGCAGCGAGAATTGAACAAAGCATAAAAACAGAAAGCGTGAAAGATGTGAATTTCAGCCAGAGTTATACCAAGTTCAAGGAAGAAATGGCTCCAGAATTATCAAGATATGAAAGATGGTGTCATGCTCTGGGAAATGTAATCAAGTTGAAGGCTTCCAAAAAAGATGAAGATAAAATAAAACGTTCTTTGGATATTGCTCATTTGAATTTAGAACCTTGGCAACCGATTAATCTTGCTGTAATGGTTTTTATCGGCGTTTTTATCATAGGACTTTTAATTTCTGTAGCGATTTCTCTTCTTAAAGGAGGATTGGAAGATTTTCCCCTTTCCTTTTTTCTTTTATTGGTTGTTTTTGCAATGTTCCTTTTTTATTTTATTAATGGTTATCCTGCCAGATTAGCAAATAAATGGAGACTGAAAGCGAGTTCGCAAATGGTTCCTGCAATATTGTATATTGTTGTTTACATGAGGCATACGCCTAATTTAGAAAAGGCTATTGCATTTGCTTCTCAACATTTGCAGTATCCTCTTGCACTTGATTTCAAAAAAGTTTTTTACAATGTGGAAGTTGGAAAATTTTCCACTATAAAAGAAAGTTTGGATAATTATCTTGATACCTGGAGAGATTACTCTACAGAATTTATTGAATCATTTCATCTGATTGAAAGCAGTTTATTTGAACCAGATGACAGCAAGAGAATTGTTACATTGGAGAAATCTCTGCAAGTAGTTCTTGACGGAGTTTACGACAAGATGCTAAAATTCACGCATGAAGTCAGAAGCCCATTGACAAATGTTTATATGCTTGGAGTTGTGTTGCCTACTCTTGGATTGGCTTTACTTCCACTGGCTTCTGCTATGATTGGGGATTTTATAAAATGGTATCATGTTTTTGTTTTATTCAATCTGATAATTCCTTTTTTTGTTTTTTACCTCACAGACAAGATTTTATTTATGCGTCCAGGAGGATATGGAGAAACAACGTTGTTAGAAAGAAATCCTCTTTATCCTGCTTATAAAAGCAACAAACCATATTTCAAGGCATTTTTTATATGCCTCCCTTTTTTTATAATAGGACTTCTTCCGCTGATTTTTCAGTATACTCCCCTGCCTTCATTTTTTGGATTAAAACCAGATTACGCCTTTTCTGAACTTGGAATTGGGTTATTTGGAGATGAATCTGTATTTGGATTTATTGATGTCGGAGGAAAAATCACAGGGCCTTTTGGAGTTGGCGCCTTGATAATGGGAATATTTTTTGTATTTGGAACCTCTATGTTTTTTTCAATTGCCTTTAAAGAGAAGACAAAAAATTTGATTAAAGAGAGACAAAAGACAAAACAACTGGAAATCGAATTTAATAGCTCTTTATTCCAATTAGGAAACAGAATAGGAAACGGAACTCCTCCAGAATTAGCATTCGGCAAGATTGCAGAATCCTCCAAAGGATTAAAGGCAGAGGATTTTTTCAGAAGAGTCAATTACAATGTTATGCAAATGGGAATGAGCATTGATTCTGCTGTATTCGATGAGAAAAGAGGAGCATTAGTCTATTATCCTTCTGATTTAATTGCAACCAGCATGAAGATTCTTGTTGAATCTGCTAAAAAAGGACTGATGATTGCTGCATTGAGCTTGATAAGCATATCGGAATATGTGAAAAACATAAACAAAATAACAGACAGATTAAGAGACATGCTTGCAGAAATAATTTCTGACATGAAGAGCAATATGACTTTCCTCGCTCCTTTGCTTTCTGGAATTGTTGTTGGACTTGCGGCAATGATAACTTCTATATTAAAAAAATTAGACGTAATAAATACAACAGGAGGAACAGAAGCAATAGCGGGATTGGGAAATATTGGCGCTATCACCGGTATTTTTGATTATACTAAGATGATTTCTCCATATTTGTTGCAGATAATAGTTGGAATTTATATCATAGAGATTATTTTTATCCTTTCAGGCGCCTTGGTTGTGATTGATTCTGGAGAAGACAAACTTGAGAAAACAAACAAGACAGGAATTAATTTACGAAAAGGGATTGGTTTGTATGTTGTAACAGCGCTTTTAGCAATAATCTCCTTGTTTATATTAACTATAGTTGTATTGGGGAATTTAGGATAAGATAATTTATTTTTCTTCTGAATTTATCTGATATTCTTTAATAGATTTAAGCAATTCTTCGTTTTCTGTTTCATTTTTTGAAAGCATAATCTGCATCCCTGTTCTATTCATGTAGTCGAGAATTAAATCGAAGTAGATTGACATTTGTTCTTCATTAACCATTTCAAGAGGATTTAGAACATCTTCTATTGTTGGTTTTGCAATAAAAGAGAGAATACTGCCTTTGAAAAAAGAAGGATATGTAATGTTTTCTCCTTCAACAAAATCTTTTCTGTCTTTGCTTGTTTTAAATTGCATTATTCTCAAGGATAAATCTTTTTCTGCTGAATCTCCTATTTCTTGGAGAATGTACTCTGCTTTTCCTATTCTAATCATCTTGCTTCTTTCATAAGGCAGTCTCTCATCCCAATCTAAATTTTTTATGGTTATTACAGCAGGATTGGATTTTGTTCCTTCTATATTTTCTTTTGCTATATTCAGATGTTTCAGCTCATCCTCATGAAAGAAATAATCATATAATTCTTCTCTCTTAATTTTATCTTCATTTAAATTAAATTTAATCAGGATATTTTCCAATTCTCCGTACTTATTTGGGAAAGAGCCATAAGAAGCGCTTGAAGGGTTACCCAAGGCTATTTTAAGCCATATGAACGCAGGAATTTCATCCTGCGTGTTTCCTGCATCAAACTTTATTGTGTATTCCCTCGCTGTTTCAGTCTGTCCAATTAAATCTTTAGGGATATATGGGAATATTTTTGTAGCTGTGTAATCTTCTTCAATTTCTTCTAAAATGCTATCATAATAATCCTCTTCTACTTCTTTTTCATGTTTTAAAAATTTGTCATAGAGTTTATTTAAATATGGAATTGCTGAAAATAATTTGTCTATGGTATCTTCTCCTGCTTCAACTATTAATTGCGCTATTTGATTTCTTTCATAAGGTTCTAAATTTGGACTCCATCTATACTTTGGAACAGTGTATGCTCTTTGTTCCACTTCCTCAATTTTTGCTCTTGAAGGATGCAAAATAAAAATCCTTGAAAAAACATAATTTATGTTCATATGCCTGTCTGGAATTGGGAGAGATATTTTTTTGTCACCTATCCAATTTCTTCTGTTGTAATCTTGCGTGTATGTGTTAAGATAAAACGTATTAGTTTCTGCATCTAAAGATGCCTGAACCTTTATTTTTTCTTCTGTTCTTTCTCCGATATCTGAAATCATTGGAACAGAATAGGTTTCATTAAATATTATTTCTTTATCAGGAAAACTTTTTGTTGGAAATAAGAGAGAAGCAGATAAACAAACTGCAGCAGCTATTCTTCTTAAATTTTTCATTAGAAAGGGATAAGCTCTTATTTTTTAAAGATTGTTGTAGGAAAGTTTATTAATATTCTTGCGTATTCTTCTTAATGAATAAAAGAGGTCTAAAAATAGATGAAAAAAGCGCGATAATTTCAGATTATCTTCCCTGGCTGTTGATTGGAATTGCAATCCTTGTAATCCTAACTCTGGCTATTTTTATATTAAGTGGAAAAGGCATGGAATTTATAGATAAAATTAAAAATATTTTTAGGGGGAGATAATTTGGCATTAGAAATAGAACAGCTCATAAAAATAATCTTGGGAATTCTTGTTGTAGTAGCAGTAATTATTGGAGTTTATCTTGTGTTTAAGAATCAGATTTTTGATTTTTTCAATGGAATTTCTGCAGGAAAACCAAGCGAAATTTTTATTGTATTATTAAAATGAAAAATAAGAACAAAAGACAGGAAATTTTTATTCCTCCTTTTTTTATAAAAAATAAGGAAGCAACAACCCTTTTGCCAGAAGAGGTTTTGAAAATCGTAATTGCTGTTATATGCATTGGTTTTTTAGTTTTCCTCCTAGTTGCGCTTTACTTTTCGCTGACAGGAGAGCAAAATAAAAAATATGCAGAAGCAAGCAAATTATTAATATCAAATGAAATAATCAGGATTAATACTGGGGAAGCATATAATTCCCAGGGAATTCCTGTTCCAAATCCTTCTGGATGGCATATTTTTGGTTTTGCTGGAGGAGAATTAAAGCCTAATTTGTGCGCCGGAACAAATTGTTTCTGCATCTGCGAAGATGTTGTTCTTAATGTCTTTGATTGGCAGAAAAGACAACTGAAAAAATGCGATGATAAAGGCTCTTGTTTTGTTGTTTCTAACCTCAAGAAATTTGACAAAATAAAAATAGAGAAAGGCGGAACTGCTATTTTAATAGAGAAATTAAATGGAGAAATACAAATAACAAAAAAATGAATAGAAAATTAATGACTCTTTTAATTGGGAGGAGCAGGGTATGGACTTAGACGAGATGATAAAGTATTTAATTTGGGTAATCTTTTTTGCATTGGTGCTTGGAGGATTATATTTTATGCTTAAAAAATTGGGTGTGATATGATAAACAAGAAAAAAAAGAACGCAGAAATTACAACACAGCAGATAGTCATGTTTATTGTTCTTATATTAAGTTTTGCAGTCATACTCTATTTTATAATAACAATTAACTTTGGAAAAAATACTGATGAAACAGTTTGTCATAATTCTGTTATCACAAGGAGTTCAATACCCCTTGCTAAAGAAGTAGAAGCAGTTCCTATTAATTGTAAAACAAGTTATGTCTGCCTTTCAAAAGACGGAAGCTGTGAAAAGATGACTTCTCCAGAAATTATAAAAGTTAAGACAAAAGAGGAAGTTTATTCGGCATTAGCAGAACAAGGGGCAAACTGCTGGTGGATGTTTGGAGAAGGAAAAGCAGATTATATTGGCAATAAATTTACAAGCGATTTGTATTGTTCGATTTGCTCTCAAATTGCTTTTGATGACAGTTTGGAGAATTTATTTGCTATTGATTTAAGTGACACTGCAGGAATACCTAAAGAATTTTCCAGTTCTTTAATAAACAAAAAAGATTTTTATGAGTATCTTGCAAAAACAAATGTTTCTGGAAAAGATGTTACTTATTTAGATTATCTTTTGGGATTGCAAAACTCCAAGTTGATATCAGATGCTCTTGAATCTAAAGATTATACTTTTGGGTATATAGATGTTAGAAAACAACATTTTATTCTTATGGGAGAATTTAGCAAAGTTGGAGTTTTACAAGAGATAGTAACAGGTGCTGTAAAAGGAGCTTTACTTTTTCTTGTCTTGCCTATCCCTTATGTTGGAGGTTATTTGGGAATGGTGGTTGTTGCTTCAACAGTTTACAATCCTTTTGTTAAGAAGGGATATCTTGTTGGGACAACAGTCGCAGGAGAATCTGGACATAACTATCTCTCTCCTGCAATAATAGAAGCTAATTCTGAAGATTTTTCTAAACTTCAATGTGCAGATATTAAAACTCTGGCATGATTAGTTAATTTTATTAAGAATATTCTTCTTTTATATTTATGAAAAAGGAAGGAGATAATAAAAGGCTAAAACCAACAATTTTTCTAAAGAAAAATCGTAAATCCTCTGGAACAATTTTTCTAAAGAAAAATCGTAGAGGAACACTTCTTCTTGAAAATGTAATTTTTATAATTTTAAATCTCGCTTTTTTTGCAATTCTTATTTTGTTCCTGTTTAAACAGGGAAGCGGAGCAATTGTGCTTGAACAAAGTTATGCAAAGAATATTGCACTCTTGATTGATTCTGCAAAACCAATAACAGAAATGAAAATGAATATGAAAGATGCTATGGATTTGGCAGAAAAAAATGGGGTGAACAGAGAAGAAATAGTGAAGATAGATGCAAATGTTGTAAAAGTTAAACTGACTCAAAAAGGAGGATATGAATATTCTTTTTTTAATGATGTTGATGTTGCAGTTTATCCGGATGCTTCTCCCGAGAAAAATTATATTATTAAAGTAAATGGCTATAAATAAAATGTATTTAATAAAAGATAAAAGAGGAGACAAAATACTCTCTGTTTATTGGTTTGCAATTCTGATTCTTGTTGCTGGAGGGATTTTTGGAATGGTTTATGTTTTTTATGGAGCTCCTTATGATATAAGAGGAATAGAAGCCAATATCCTGGGAAACCAGATTGCTGATTGTTTTTCTTATGGCGGGAGAATAAATACAGCTTTTATTTCTGATGGACAAGCAATTCAGAAAACAGAAGGGGATTTTTTGGAAATGTGTCATTTAAATTTTAAATCTGAAGAAAAAGAAGAACAATATTATGCAGAAATTAAATTCTACAAATTGGAAGATATGAGCAAGCCGGTTTTAAATGTTCAAGCAGGAAATAACAATTGGCTTGCAGATTGCGCAATTCAAGAAGAAAAAAAACAGGAGAAATTGCCACAATGCATAACAAAAAAATTCTATTCTATTGATAATTCAAATAATCAATATATAATAAAAATTTTGAGCATTGTCAGGAAGAGTGAAAAAAATGTTAAATTATAGGAAAATTGGAAAAAAGGCACAAGTAGGAGAAACAATTACATGGGTGATTGCAACTCTTATTATAATTGGGATATTAATTCTTTTTATCTTGATTTCTTCTTTGATGTCAAAATCCAAGGCTGTTAGAATAGGAGATGTAGAAGCAGATATAAAAATAAATAATTTACTCACAGAAAAAACTTCTTTTGCATATCAATTAACTAATTCCAAAAATAAAGACATTATTGAAGATATATTGAATAAAAATGATTAGCAAAAAGGACAAAAGCAAAAAACAGGAAATTTTTAGCTACAATTTTTTTCCAAGAAATCGTAGAGGAGACATTCCCATAACTATCCTTGTAATAGGAATTATCTTAGTCTGCATTTTGGCACTTATCAGCTTCCTTTCTTCTACAACAAAAGTGAAAAATTCTTTTGTTGGAATTGGAGTTTTGGAAAAAATGAATATGCAAATAGAGAAAAATTATTTCTATAAAGAATCTGGTTTTGTTGTGGGAGGCTCTGGAGATATTAACAGCCTTTTTAATTATGCAAAAGAAAATGATGTTAATGAAAGGAGATGCAACTGCGAAAGCAATTGTGATTCCTATGCAAATATGGTTGTTAGGGCTTCTTCTGAAAATGGAATTCCAGACCCACTCCTTTTGCTTTCCCTTATGATGCAGGAATCTACCTGCGTGCCTGGAGCTTTTAGTGGAAGTTCTGTAGGATTGATGCAGATAAATCTGATGCATTGCGGAAAATATGGGTTGCCATTAGATGAAGCAGAATGCAAGAAAAAATTAATAGAAGACGCTCAATTAAACATAGATGTTGGAGCAAAAATTCTTAAAGAATCGTATGACACTAACAAAAAAGGAAGAACTTTTCAGGGATGTTCCCTTAAAGATATAACTTATTATGAATGGGAAGCTGCATTAAGAGGATATAATGGTTGGGGATGTGGAAAAGACGCAGCTGGAAATGTTTTTTATGCCCAGGATAATTATGTTGAAGAAGTTGTTAACAGATATGAAACTCTTAAGGGAATTGGCAGTTATACAGATGTTATAAGGAAAGAGGGCTTGGAAATTACAAATAAATTTCCTTTTATTCAAAGAAAAGACAACTTTTTATTTTCTGCAAAATTTATAGGACCATAATTCATCACAATAAATTTTATTAATCAACTTGTTTTTTTTATATTATGCAACAGGATGCTATGCAAATAAAAGAGAAGATAATTTCACTTTTGAGATTAGGGGGACCAAGTCTGCCTGTTCATATAGCAAAAGGAACTGGATTAAGCATACTTTTTGCCTCTGCTTTTCTTTCAGAGCTGTTTTATGAGAAAAAAATTATAATAAGCAACATTAAAGTAGGAAATTCCCCCCTTTATTTTCTTGCCGGACAAGAACCGCAACTGGAAAGATTTTCCTCTTATCTTAAAAGCAAAGAAAAAGAAGCATTTCTTTTGCTAAAGGAAAATAAATTTCTGAAAGACAGCGAACAAGAACCTGCAATAAGAGTCGCCTTAAGGGAAATAAAAGATTTTGCAATTGCTTTTAGAAGAAATGACGAAATTTATTGGAGATACTTTATAGTGCGTGAAGAAGAATTTGGCAGAAGGGAAGAAGTATCGATTGAAGTTGAAAAAGAACCAGAAGTTATCCAGAAAAAAGAAGAAGATATTCAAGAGAAAAAAGAAGAAGATTTGAAGATATTTGAAACTGAAGATATTGCAGAAGAGCAGGAAATTGCAGAATCTATTGATAAAGAAGATATTCAGAAAAAAGAGAAGAAGAAAATCATAAAGAGGAAAATAAGCCAGAAGCAGGACGAGAAATTTTTTAATAAAATAAAAGAATTTCTCTCAGAAGCTAATATAGAAATTCTCGATATTCAAAGTTTTAATAAAAATGATTTAGTTTTAAAGATAAAGGCAGATGGGGAAGAAAAATTATTAATCGCGTATAACAAAAAAAGAATAACTACCTCAGATTTGTTAAAGGCGCACAAGAAATCTTCTGAAGCAAATCTCCAGTATTTTCTTCTGAGTTTGGGAGAACCCTCCAAGAATCTTAAAGACTTGATTTCTGCGATAAGGGATTTGTCCAAGATAGACAAGGTGGAATGAATAAAACCGCAAAAAGAAACCTTTAAATAACTAAAAGTTGGAAAACTAATATGGGTAAAATAAATTTCCCCATGACTCTTTTAATTTCGGAGAATATCGTATGGGTAAAATAAAATCAAAATCAATAAGGAAAGCTGCTAAAGTATTGTCCAAAGAAGGCGTTGAATTTAGTGGAAGTTTTGAAGATAATAAAAAAATATTGAAGGGATTAGTAATGAGCAAGAAACTGAGAAATCAACTTGCAGGTTTGACTGCAAAAACAAAAAAGGGACAGATTGCAAATTTAATGCTGATAAAATAATTCTTAAAACAAAGACTTTTAAATTGATTTTTTCTTTTAATTTGGTCTCTGTAGCTCAGTTGTTAGAGCGCTGCTCTCATGGAGTTTTGCTTGCAAAACTACATTGACCCAAATCTCGTAGAGATTTGGAGTCTTGGGTTGATAGAAATCAAACAAACCTTGAGAAAGGCAGAGGTCGGGAGTTAAATTCTCCCCAGAGACATTTCTAATAATTCAGAAACAACTTCTTTAATCTTCACGAAAACAAAAACTATCTAAAGTTGATTACTAAGAGAACAAAACTGAAAAAAAACATTCATTTTATAAATCTTGATTTCTTAATTAAAATTATTTGAAATGAAAGAGGTAGATAAATCGAAGTTTAAGAACTCAAAAATATGTTTTCTTAGTAATTTTCCCCCGAAAGAATGCGGAATAGCGACGTTTACCCAAGATTTGATAACTTCTTTAAACAAAAGATTTAATCCCAAAGTAAAATCAAGAGTGATTGCATTAAATGAAGAATCAAACTTATACAATTATGACAGTAGGGTAGTTATGCAGATGAACAAAGATTATCTTGCAGATTACATAAACATCGCAAAGAGAATAAATAGGTCAGAAAAAATAAAGTTAGTCTGCATCCAGCATGAATTTGGATTATTCGGAGGAGAATATGGAAGTTATATTATCCCATTTTTAGACACAGTTAAAAAACCAGTAGTAGTGACATTTCATAGTGTTCTTCCCTCTCCAGATAATCTAAGAAGAAAAGTTGTAAACTTTATTGGAGAAAAAAGCGCAGCCATTATTGTTATGGCTGAGGCTGCAATAGAAATATTAAATAAAGAATACGGAATAAACAGGAACAAAATTCATGTTGTTCGCCATGGAATTCCCGATACTTCATTTGAGCCAACAGAACCTTTTAAAAAAAAGTTAAGATTAGAAAATAATATAGTCTTATCAACTTTCGGTTTGCTGAGTAAAGGAAAAGGAATAGAATACATGATTGAGGCTATTCCTCATCTTATTAAACAGTATCCAAATATTCTTTATTTAATTATAGGAGAAACCCACCCAGCTGTTAGAAAAGTAGAAGGGGAAGAATACAGAAATAAACTTATCAATTTAGTTAAAAAACTTAAATTAGAAAACAATGTTAAATTTTATAATAAATACCTCGATTTAAGTGAAATAATAAAATATTTGCTTGCGACAGACATTTATGTTTGTACAAATTTGGAGAGGAACCAAATAGTTTCTGGAACTCTTTCATATGCTCTTGGATGCGGAAAAGCAATTGTATCAACACCAAACATTTACGCAGAGGAAGTTCTTGATAAAGAGAGGGGTGTTTTGGCTAATTTTAAAGATCCAAAATCATTTGCAGATGCTATAAATAAGATTCTTTCAGATAAAGAATTCAGAACCAGAATTGAACACAACGCTTATTCTTTCGGGAGGTCAATGACATGGCAGAATGTTTCATCAAATTATCTTTCTATATTCAACAAAATAGTAAAACTAAGAGAAGAGACTACTGAAAAATATCCCGCAATAAAACTAAATCATTTGAAAAACCTCACGGATAACATGGGTTGTATACAATTTGCAAAATTATCTGTGCCAGATAATTCTTCAGGATATACTGCAGATGATAATTCAAGAGCATTGATAGTATCTACGCTTCACGACAAGATATATGATTCTGAAATTTCAAAAGAACTTTCAATGATTTATCTGAATTTTTTGGAAAAGGTTCAGGACGGAGAAGGGAGGTTTAATGATTTAGGATATGAAAATCAAAATTTAAATCCGAGTAGCGAGGATTCTATCGGGAGAACAATGTGGGCACTGGGATATCTCATTTACAACAGCCAAAATCAAGAATTTATTGAAAAAGCGAAAAAGCTTTTCGACAAGTCTTATGATTTAATTGATAATATTAATTCTCCAAGGGCAAAGGCATTTTTCATAATTGGCATGTATTATTATTATAAGAAATATCCGAGAGAAGAAATTATCTCAAAAATAAAAAAAGTAGTTGATTCTTTAGTTGAATCATACAAAACAGAAGCAACAGAAGAATGGAACTGGTTTGAGAGCTCTTTAACTTATTCCAATTCAAAACTTTCGGAAGTTCTTTTTTTGGCGTATGATTTAACAAAGCAAGAAGAATATTTGGAGATAGCTGAAAAAACACTCGACTTCTTATCCAATCTTGTTTTTTTTAAAGATGAATTATCTCCGATAGGGCAAAATGGATGGTATAATCGGAATGGAAAAAGGTCATTTTTTGACCAGCAGCCAATAGATGCTTCTTCAATGGTTCAAACATATTTGATAGCATACTCAATCACGAAAAATAATAAATATTATGAAAAGGCAGTTCTTGCATTCAATTGGTTCTTAGGAAAAAATCACTTAAAACAAATGATATACAACGAGGTAACTGGCGGATGCTATGATGGCTTGTCCAAAAATTCTATAAACTTAAATCAAGGCGCAGAATCAACAATAGAATACTTGATATCAAGATTAATGCTGGAAGAAATTAAAAAAGAAAAACCTGTCAAAGAATTCTTATTCCTTTAAAATCAAACCTGAAATCAATTATTTTTTCCTTGAATTTTGCCCCTAATTTCTGCTTATCTCCAAAAAATAATATACTTCCTCCTCCGCCAGAGCCACAGACTTTAGCAGCAGTTGCTCCATTTTCCATTCCAGAAGCAATAATCCTTTGAATATTTTCAGGAACAATGCTCTTATGAAGTTTTTCTCTTTCTTTTGTTTCTTCATTCATCAATTCAGAAAATTTATCCAGATTTTCACTTAATAGGGCATTTTTCATTTCAATTGCAATTTTTTTTATTCTCAGCAAATTATGGTTATTTTTCCCTTTTATCAGATTGTCCATCATTGCTTTGTTGGAGTTTCCTGAAAAATGCGGCTTTCCTGTATATACTAAAACCAATTTGCTCTCTAATTTCTCAATAAAACTTTTGCTTAACTTTAATCTATTAATCTTGACTTCATTTTTTTTAAATTCAATAAAATTAATTCCGCCGAAGGCAGATGCATACTGGTCTTGTTTCCCTCCGACTAATCCCATTACCTGTTCAATTTTGTAAACGGTTTCTGCAAGTTCTTTTTTATATTTCGAGTTTAAATCCTTTACTTTTTGCGAAATTAAAGTTAACCAAACTAAATTCATTACACCAGAAGTTCCTAATCCAGAAGAAGTAGGTATATTTCCAGTATATTCCAAATGAGTTTTTTTATTGTCAACTACCAACTTCCCGATAACATATCTATTAATGGCAGCATTTAACACACAGCCCCCATACTTATCTTTAAATGGGGAAATATCTGTTGTTCCTCCTGCGAAATCAATTCTGACAGGAGCCATCACTTTTTTCATTTTCTGTTCATTTTATTAAAAGGCTCGCACCAAGAGTTCCTGGGTGGTCTAGTTTAGTCCATTGAATTGGTGTTGTTTTTGGCAATATTGAATATTTTCTTGCCTGTTTTTTAATTTTATCCAAAAAAACAGAACCTGTTTCTCTTACTCCTCCTGCTAATACAACAACTTCTGGGTCAAAAACATTAATTAAGCTACCAATTCCTTGGCCAAGATAGAGGGCTAATTCATTTAAAATTTCTTCTGATTTTTTATTTTTTATTTTGACTAAATCACTTATCAATAATTCTTTTCCAAAAGCTTTTTTAGTTAATTCTTTTGTTCTTTTCCACGCAACAAGAGACTCAAAATCCTTTCCTTTATCGAGAACAATATGTCCCATTTCTCCTCCAAAACCCTGCCCCTCATACAATTTTCCATCTATAATAATTCCTCCTCCTACTCCTGTCCCGAGAGTTAAAATAATAAAATTTTTCTTTTTTACTCCGAGTTTAGCTTCTGCCAATGCAACACAATGGGCATCATTGCATACCTCCACTCTCACTTTAAATCTTTTCTTTAAACCTTCTTTTATATTATAATTCCTAATAGGAAGATTTGGCGGATTCTTTATTATTCCGTCTTTTAAAGGTCCTGCACTTGCAACTCCAATTCCAACAACATCCTTATTCATCAAACTTTCAATTTTGTCAAACATCAAATCAATAAGTTCTTTTTTGTTTTTAGGAGTTTTATTCTTAATATACTCCAAAATCTTATTATTTCTAACAAGAGAAACTCTTAAATTCGTTCCACCCAAATCCACTGCAATAATATTATCTTTCATATTTGTCCTCTAGTCTAATTTCATCTCCTTCCCTAAAATTTCCAAGAGAAATTTCTAAAACTAAAACCTTCTTATTTCCAGCAATAATTCTGTGAGGAATATTCTTTCCAATGTGAATACTTTTCCCTTTCCCTACTTTCTTTTTATTTTTTCCTATTTGAACAAATCCTGGAGTTAGGAAATACCATTCTTCTGTTCTTTCTTTATGCAATTGCAAACTTAACTCTTCTTTCGGTTTAACTTCAAGAATTTTAACAGTGCATTTTTTATTAAGAACAAATTGCTTAAATTCCCCCCATGGCCTTTTAATTAACTTCATCATCTTTTATAATTTAAAAAGGAGAATTTAATTTAAATAGTTTCTGATAAATATTAAATCCTTCATAAAAATATTTAAATAGGAGAAACATATAATAATTTAAAGAAGAGGTAAAATGGATGATTTATTTGATTTAACTGGAAAGATTGCAATTGTTACTGGTGCTGCCAGAGGTATTGGAGCAAGCATTGCTGTAGAATTAGCGAGAAAAGGGGCAGATGTAATTGTTTCTGATATAATTCCAGGAGAGGATACTGTAAGTCAGATAAAAAAATTAAGGAGAAAATCTATTTATATAAAAACAGATATTTCTAATAAAAAAGATGTTGAAAATCTTATTCAACAGACAATTAAAAATTTCAAGAAAATAGATATTTTAGTTAATAATGCGGGAGTTTATATTCCTGGAGCAACTTTAGACTTGACTGAAGAATCTTGGAATAAAACAATAAATATAAATTTGAAAGGAACCTTTCTATGTTCTCAAGCTGCATTAAAGCATATGAAAAAAGGAGCATCAATAATTAACATTTCTTCTGTAGCAGGAATAGAAGGTTCTGCTGGAGGAGTAGCGTATTGTGCAAGCAAAGGAGGAATAAGATTATTAACAAAAGCTTTAGCAGCAGAATTTGGGTCAAAGGGAATAAGAGTTAATTCTGTTCATCCAGGTTTAATAGACACTGCAATGGTAAAGGGAATTTCTTCGAATAAAAAGACAATGGAAGGAATGATGTCCAAGTTCTTAATAAAGAGAATAGGAAAACCCATTGATATTGCAGGGCCAGTAGTATTTTTAGCAAGTGATGCAGCAGCATACATGACAGGAAGCGAAATAGTTGCTGATGGCGGATGGATTTGCGCGTTATAAAATTTAACTCAGCAGTTCTTTTAACTTCTTATAAGGATTTTTTGCATTTGCAATAGCAGAAGATACAGCTATGCCTGAAGCTCCTAATCGCATGGCAATCTCAACATCTTCTTTTGCGTGAATTCCTGCTCCAACTAAAAATTTCATTTTTATTTTATTTTTTATCTTTTTAATTAATTCTGGTTTGCTTTTTGAAACTGAGATTTTTCCACCAACTAATTCTGGAGGCTCAATTGCAAGATAATTTGGTTTAAGTTTTTGCATTCTTTCTGCTTCTTTTAAACTGCTTGCAAAAACGAGTGTTTTTAATCCAATTTTTTTGCATCTCTTCAATGTTTTTTTCAAAACTTCATAACTTAACTTGTGTTCAGAATGGTTTAGAAAAGTTCCAACAGCTTTGTCTTTTTTTACTGCTTCTGGAATTATATATCCTGTATTTCTTCCTGAAGGGAAGTAATCCACATGCTGTGCAAATACCTTTAATTTTGTAAGCTTAGTTATTTCATTAATGTCATTTGCCTGAACTCCAATAATTATATCTTTTCCAACTTTTTCAATTGCCCTTGCTAATTTGATAGCATTCAATCCTTGTTTGTATGTTTTAAAATTGACAACTACTATTGGCTTCATTTTTTCTTCTTTTTATTTTTCCAGTTTAAAATCCACAAGATTCCAACAATAAAAGCAGGACCTGCAATTGTTATGGACCAAGATAACATGTACCATTCCAATTGCGGATTTATCAATAATGTAATAATATAGAGTATTCCGACTGAAATAAAAACAATTCCCCCAACTAATTCATATTTCCAAGCAACAATCAACAAAATTGTTAAAATGAAGCTCGGAATTAGATGAATAAACAACCCCCAAATTGTTCCCCAAAATCCCAAGTTTAAATCAAATATATCTAAAGAAAATATACTTAAGAATAAAATGAATAAAATTGACAAAATTCTCGGAGTCCAGAATAAAAATTTATTTTTTTTTATTTTTATCATTTCCAAATTATTTTCTTAATTTTTTTTGTGATTTCCAATGGATTTTTACTTTGCCAGATGTTTCTCCCAATAGCAAGTCCAATACATCCTGATTGCATTATTTCTTTTGTTTGATTCAGAAGTTCTTTCTCGTCTTTTTTAATTCCGCCAGCAATAACAATTTTTGCTTTTCCAGCAGACTTAACAGCCCATTTCAAATCATTAATGCTTCCGGCACATTGAATCTTAACAATATCTGCTCCTATCTCCAATCCTGTTCTTGCAGCATATACCATTAATTCTTTTTTATTTTTTCCTTTTACAGATTTCCCTCTTGGATAAATCCAAGCTATTACAGGCAAACCTTTTGCATGAGTTTCTCTCTGTACATTCTCAAATTCCTGCAACATTTCGTCTTCATAATCGCTTCCCAAATAGATTGTATAGCCGACAGCAGCAGCCCCCAATTTTATTGCTTCTTTAACAGTGCATAATTGTCTTGCTATTGGCTCCCCCCTATGCAAATTAGTTTTTCCATTTAATTTAATAATCAAAGGGACTTTGCTTTTTTTTATCTCCTTGTTATACTTTTCAGCAATGCCCTTTTGAAAAATAATTCCCGTATAGCCTCCTTTTTTAGCGATATCAATAATATATCTTGGATTGACATTCTTGTCATTGAAGTCAGTTGGACCGTGTTCTAATCCCTGGTCGTATGCAAGAAAGAAGGCTTTCCCCCCCTTTGTTATTTTATTCAGTTTAATCATCTTAATTTAAATTTTAACAAATTATTCTTAGCTCCAAAATATCTTATAACAGATTCAGATTCTCTCAGTCCTAATCTTAAACAATTCATTATAGTTATTCCAGCAATTTTTCCTGCAACAAATCCAGAAGCAAAAGCATCTCCTGCTCCTGTTCTTTCAACAACTTTTATTTTATGAGGAATCAGAGAATATTTTTTCTTTCCATCATAACACTCTATAATCTTATCCTTGTTTGTTATAATTACAATTCCTCTTGTCAATTTATACAATCCTCTCAACAAACTCTTTTCTTTGCTTTGTTCTTTTTTCAAAAGCATTTCTGCTTCTTCCTTGTTTAATATTAAGATATCTGTTATTTTTAAAAGCGGACTTAAATCTTTATTTTTGATTAAATAACTACTTGGATTAAATGCAATTTTTACTCCTTTCCTATTCAAAATACCTGCGATTTTTTTCTGCGTTTCAAAACTTTTTTCAAGCATAGAAGAAAGGTAAAGCCATTTTGTTTTAAATCTCCTAATATCTTTCAGGCTTATTTCATCATTTGCTCCTTTGTAAGTCAGAATTGTTCTTTCTCCTCCTTTGCTGTCTAAAATTATTGAGTAGCCTGTTTTAGAGTTTTTTTCAATTTTTCCTAAGAATTTGACTCTTTCTTTTTTTAGGCATTTTAATATTTCCCTCCCATTTTCATCGCTTCCAATATTACAAATGCATCCAGTTTTAAAACCGAGTCTTGAAAAAGCAACCGCAGTGTTAGTCCCCCCTCCCCCAACATCAAATTTTAATCCTTTAATTAGAATTTTTCCTCCAATTGGATAACTAATAGAATTGTTCTTTTCAGCAACATCTGTATCCACAAAAACATCTACAACTGCTGAACCAAAGCAAACTATCTCAAATCTCATTATATTTCTTTCCTCTTTTATGATTAAAGAAAGATTTATTTAATTAAAAACTTTTGTATCGGTAACAATGAAAAAAAAAGAAATTTTGATAATTGTAGCTCATCCTGATGATGAAACAATCTGGGCAGGAGGCCTTTTGCTTAGAACCAAGTTTAATAAGACAATTATTTGCCTCTGCAGAAAAAACGATAAAGACAGATTTCCTAAATTTAAAAAGGCCTGTGAAATTTTGAAGGCAAATGGATATATCTTTGGTTTAGATGATTCAGAAGAAGGATATTATAAAAAAATTTCCTTAAGAGAAATGATTGAAAAAATTTCAAGAGTTACAAAAGGAAAAAATTATGATTATATTTTTACTCATGGGGAAAATGGAGAGTATGGACATATAAGGCACGTGGAAGTTCATAATGCAGTTATAGAAATGCTAAAGAAGGGGCTTCTATCTGCTAAAAAAACTTTTTTCTTTTCTTATAAAAAAAGGAAATTTCAAAAGTATGCAATACACAACTCAAATGCAGATAAACTTATAAAATTAAATTGTGATGAACTATTTATGAAGAAAAATCTCATAAAAAATATCTACGGTTATGAAAAAAGAGGATTTGAAGAAAAAAGTTCGGGGGAAATTGAGGCATTTGATATTAAAAAATGAAATGTTTATTACTTTACCCTTATCCCATAGAAGCCGACGGGGTGAGTCTTCAAGGATATTACTTATATTTGGGGCTGAAGAATCTCGGAATTGACGTAATTCAATGCCATTATAAAGAGAGCATCCAAAAAGATTTTTATCTAAAATATCTTAATCCAGATTTTGTTATAGGAATTGGTTTTTGGGGAAATGTTCCGGAGATATTATTGGAGCCTCAGAGAAATGGATTAAAAGTAATTCCTTGGTTTAATGCAGATGGTTGGGTTGCAAACTATAAAGAAGAATTTGATAAGTTAAAATTAATGTTTACCACAAGCGAATGGGTGAGAAGCATTTATCAGCGAGATGGCGTGGATGTTTCTAAAATAATTCCAATGCATATTGGAATAGATACTGATTTATTCAAGCCAATTGCAGACAGAGAATACAATCTTAACCTCAGAAGGATGCTGGGAGTTGAGGATGATGAAAAGATGATTCTGACAATTGGAGGAGATACAACTTCCAAAGGAGCTCAAGAAATGATGAAAGCATTGGCAAAAATAGACGAGGAATTTAAAAATTGGAAGTATGTCTGCAAATCATGGCCAAGCGAGTGCGCAGAAAGCTGGAGAGAATCAGAAGAATCACTGGCTGAAGAATTGGGAATTAGAGATAAAATAATTTTCTTGGACGATGCTTTTTCTCCTGAGTTTATGGTGAATATGCTAAACGCATGCGATATATATGCCGCCCCTTCAAGAATAGAAGGATTCGGAATGATTCAGGTTGAAGCAATGGCTTGCGGAAAACCCGTAGTTTCTATAAATGTTGGGGGACCTGCTGAAACAATAATTCACAATCAAACTGGTTTTTTAGCGAAAGTTTCAGAAGAGATAAAATTAACAGAAGAATGGGCTTATCCCCACATGGGTTTTGATGATGAAAAGAAAATTAAATTTGACAAACCCAAGACTTTTGCCTACAGGGCAGACATAGAAGATTTAAGGAAATATACTTTGAAACTTCTTACTGACGATAAATTAAGAGAAAAAATGGGAAAGATGGCAAGAGAGCATGCAGTTAAAAACTTTGATTATAAAATAACCTCAAAAAAAATGCTCGATATAATAAAGGAAAAATTGGAGATGGAATAAATTATTTCTTGTACAAAAATTGTTAATTTAAATCAAAACTTTCTTCTTTTTTAAGGATTCACAAGCTAAGATGTATGTTCCAGCATCCCATGCCTGCAGTTCCCCATATGTTTTTTTATTAATTGGGTTTATCCATTCTGGAAAATTTCCCTTTAAATTAGCTTCTGCTAATTTTCCAAGTTCTTTTTCTGCTTCTTTAAATTTTTTTAATTTAATCAGTGCAAGAACATAAAAACTTCCAACATAGGGCCAAATTCCCCCATTAAGGTATTGAAAAGGAGTTCCTGCTTTGCAGTCCAAATAATAATCCTGCCAATACTTGCTGCCTTTTTTTATTGGGGGATGAATTGCGCGAACAGGATAAGGTTCATTAATTCTCTTATCTTTTATGTAAGAAAGAATTTTTTCAGATTTGTTTTTGTCGGAAAGATTAAAAACAATTGCTAACAGATTTCCAAGAGTATCAAACCAGTCCCCTATTTCCTTATATTTGCGATGATTCTTCCATCTGTAAGAATAGTAAAAATTTCCATTCCATAATTTTTTATCTTTTATTCTCTCAATATTAATTTTAAGTTGTTTTCTTTTTTCTGACTTGTTAGCTAATTCTAAAACTTTATAATAAAGAGCTTGGGTATTGATTGTGTGCCCGTATTTGTGAGGAAAGGCATCTTGCCAGTCTGTTGTTGGAAGCTGTTCAAGAAGATTGTCTTCTTCCATATCCTGGTAGCTAAGCCAAGTCATGGTTTTTTCAATGTTCTTTTTATGTTCATTAAATAATTCGCTGTTATATCTTTTCTTGTAAACATATTCGCCTATGATAAACCATAAACTCGAATCAATTGATTGAAAATCTACCTGGACCTTTTTATTATTAAATTTATGAACTGCATTTGGAATTTGTCCTAATTTGCTTTGATGATTTGCAAGAGTTATCAAACTTTTTTTAAAGACATCCTTTATTTTTTTATTTTTAATTAAACTGGCTCCAATTAAAGAAATAACACTATCTCTTGCCCATACTCCTTCATATCCTCCCTTGCCTCCAGATGCAAAAAGCCCGTGTTTAGTGGAACATTTGTCTATAACTTCTAATGCTTTTTCATAAGCTAAGCTAATTGAATCTTCTTTCATTTTAATTTTATTAGTGAATTCATTATCTTTTTAAGAGGGATTTTTCTAACAGCAGTTACAACATCTCCTCCACCGTAATAAATCAATAAATCCTTTTTGTTTTTGTCCCAAACAATTCCTGTTGGAAAAACTATCCTCTTTTTTTGGTATAATTTTAATTCATACTTATTTTTTGGAGTAATGATTGGCTCTGATTTGTATAACATTCTTGTCGGATTTTTTAAATCAAGAATAGCAGCAGAGCCAGAATATACATAAATATCCTCATTTTTATTTACACTATGATAAATTAATAGCCATCCCTTGTCTGTTTTTATTGGGGGGCATCCTGCGCCCATTCTCCAATAAGATTTACTTTTTCTCTTAGGAATCTCCATTGATTTTAACTTGCCCCAAGACTGCAAATCTTTTGAATAAGCAATCCACATATGAGGGGAAGAGAATTGAAAATTGCTTTCTGGCCTGTCAAGAGCAACATATCTTCCCTTAATTTTCTCTGGGAATATAACAACATCCTTGTCTTGCTCTCCAAATATAATTCCCTTTCTATCCCATTTTTCAAGGTCTTTTGAAAAGGCGATAGATGTAGAAATATTTTCCTCTCTTGACAGACTAACGTAAGTCATTATATACTGTTTATCTATTTTTATTATTCTTGGGTCTTCCACTCCTAATTCTGAATCGTTTAAAATACCATAAAAACTTGGTTTTTTATCTATGGATAGCACATTTAATCCCGATTCATCCAGGACAATTTTTCTTAAATGAGAAATGAAAGTTAATCTCTTTGTATTATCCTTAAAGAGAATGTCAAAATCCGAATTTTTGTCGACATTTTTTTTATCAAACCTGTCTATTTTTACTTTATATTCGCTTTCGCCAACCATTCTTGGAGAATAGCAGTATTTTTCATCTTCTAAAATTTTAACTCTTTCAATCACTCTTACATAAAGAATTATTTTTCCATCGCTTCTCCTTATTGCAGCAGGATTAATAGTTCCAATAACTTTCAATTTTTTTGAAGCGGGTTTAATCATTTTAGGAGTAACTAACAACACCCCATTTTTAGCATCTATCACTAGTAAAATAATCACCAATAGTTTTTAAATTTATAGAAAAATTACAGCAATGAACTGGCTTTTCCGTCTATAATTACAAAAATATTCTTGTGCCTTTTCAAAAAACTGACAGGACAGTTTTTATCAATTTTTCCTTTAACTAAACCCCAAACAGCTTTTGCTTTATTTTTTCCAGAAGCCAGAAGAATTATTTTTTTGGATTTCATTATTGTAGAAATTCCTACTGTTAATGCTTTTTTTGAAACCTTTTTTTCTTTTATAGTTTCTTTATCCAAATTAACTAATCTTGTTTTTGAATTAAAGCTGCTTCCGGGCTCATTAAAACCAATATGCCCATTCATTCCAAGACCCAATATCTGAATGTCAATTGGATTTTTTCTTATTTTATTTTCATAATCCCTGCATTCTTTTTTGAAATTATTTGCCCCTCCGTTTAAAAGGTTTATATTTTCTTTCTTAATGTTTATTTTATTAAAGAGATTCTTGAACATATAGTAAGAATAACTTCTCTTATCCTTCTGTTTTATTGGATAACATTCATCTAAATTAAAACTTTTAATTCCTGAAAAGTCAATTTTGCCTTTTTTATAAACTTCTGTTAATTTTTTATATAAACCAATCGGAGTTTTTCCTGTTGCAAATCCAATTGTAAGATTTGGTTTTTTTGAAATTTCATTAATAATAATTTTGGAAGCTTTTTCTGACAATTCATTGTAATTCTTGACTTTTATTAATCTCATTTCAAAACCTCAAGTCCTGGTAATTTTTCACCAGCAATATAACTTAACAAAGCTCCTCCGCTAAGGCTAATGTGCCCAAACTTTCTTTTATCTATTTTAGACGCTTCAATTGCGTCGCTCAAATGCCCTCCACCTATAACTGAAAAAGCCTTGCTGTCTGCAATCGCTTTCAGAATTGAAAAAGTTCCGTTAGAAAATCCTTTTTTACTGCAGTCTCCTGCAGGCCCTTTCATGTAAATTGCACTTGCTCTTTTTATTTCGGCAACATATTTTTTTTGAGTTTCAGAGCCAATGTCAAAAATTTCATGTTTGTTTGGAAATCCATTCAATGATATTTCTTTTCTTCCGTTAATATCCACTGCAAAATCAATAGGAGTTTCAACTCTTTTTAATTTGTCCTTTGGAATTTTAATAAAAACCTTCTTTTTTTTCAAATAGTTTTCCTGTTCTCCTAATTTTTTTCCTTTATTAATCAAACAAACCTGCCCGAATAATCCGCAACTCAAAACTTTGTGTTTGCCAAGCAACTTAATATTATCTTCTGGTTTTGCTCCTCCCAAGATGTATAATGTATTTTTTAACTTTATTTTTTGAAGAGCCTTAATCTCTTTTTCCAATATTCTTCCCCCACAGCTTTTTTTAATGTATTTCGGGAGAAGAATAGAAGTTTGTTTTCTATGACAAACAGAAAATGCGTCATTGACATATATGTCGCATAATCTTGAAAAGAAATCGCTAATCTTATTGCTTTTTTCTGGAGTGAATTCTTCTTTTAAATTCCTTATGTTCTCTAAAAGAATTGCTTCCCCATTTTTTAATTTTTTTATTGCTCTCTCTGCTTTTTTTCCGATTATATCCTCAACAAAATTTACTTTTGTGTATTTATTCAACTGTTTGCAATGCTGTTTAAGAGAAATAAAATCTTCGTCTCCTGGTCGTCCTTGATGGCTAATGATTACAATTTTCGCTCTTTTCTTCTTTAATTCTTTAATTGTTATGGATGCCTCTTTGATTCTTTCTGATTTCAATAATTTTTTATTTTTAACATCAGAATTTAAATCACATCTAAGCAAAACTATTTTGTTAGCAAAATCAAAATCGTTTATAGTTTTCATTTTTTTGGAATAGAAATCATTTTAGAAGTTTAACCAAATCAACCATCCGATTTGAATAACCATACTCATTATCATACCATGAAAGAACCTTGACTAAATTGCCATTTGCTTGAGTGAGGATAGAATCAACTATTGAAGAATTTGGATTTTTTATTATATCTGAAGAAACGAGTTCATCTTCAGAATAAGACAAAATTCCCTTGAGTTTTTGCTGGGCTGCCTTTTTTAATGCTTCATTTATCTGCTCTTTTGTTGCTGATTTTTTCAAGATTGCGACAAAATCTGTAATGCTTCCGCATGCTACTGGAGCGCGTATTGCTAATCCATCTAATTTTCCTTTTAATCGCGGAATTACTTCTGTAACCGATGTGGTTGCTCCTGAAGTTGTAGGTATGAGATTTATTGCTGCTGCTCTGCCTCTTCTTAATTTCTTATGGGGAATGTCCAAAATTGCCTGGTCGTTTGTATAAGCATGAACAGTAGTCATATATCCTTTTTCAATTCCAAAATTATCATCGAGAACCTTGACTACTGGAGCCAAGCAATTTGTTGTGCAAGAAGCCATAGAAATAATCTTGTGCTCTTTTTTTAACTGATTTTCATTAACTCCCAGGACTATTGTAATGTCTGGGTTTTTTCCTGGAGAAGATAGAATGACTTTTTTTGCTCCTGCTTTTAGGTGCTTAGAGGCACCCTCTCTTTCTGTGAAAACTCCTGTAGATTCTATTACAATATCAACACCTAATTCTTTCCAAGGAAGATTTTCAGGATCTTTTTCTCCAAAAACTTTTATTTTCTTTTCATTAATTTTAATAAAATCCTTTCCTGCTTCCACCTTATTTTCATAATTCCCATAAACAGAATCATATTTTATCAAATAAACAAGAGAAGGTATATCGCCCAAGTCGTTTATAGCTACTATATCTAATTTTTTTTCCAAGGCAATTTTCAAGAAAGTCCTCCCAATTCTTCCAAGCCCATTAATTGCTATTTTCACCATTTTTTATATTTAAAAAAGGATAAATGATTTAATAAATCTTACTGATAAAATCTCTTTTGTTTTTTATTTTACTAATCTTCCTGCTTTTTCAAAAGAAATTTCCTGATTAATCAGCATTCTCAGAGTATTTTTTAATTCAGAGACTTTTACTCTTATCTGCTTTTTTGTGTCTCTGTCTCTTACTGTAGCGTCTTTATCTTTCAGAGAATCCTCATCGACAGTTATGCAGTAAGGAGTTCCAGATTCATCATTTCTTGCATATCTTCTTCCAATGCTTCCAGACTCGTCGTAAATTACATTCCATTCTTTTTTTAAATCGTCGTAAATGCCTGAACACATTTTTTCAAACTCTTCTTTTTTAACAATTGGGAAAATTGCAGCTTTTATTGGGGCTATTTTTGGATGAAGTTTGAGGACAATATTTTCCCTTTCCTTATCGTAATAATATGAATCAAACATAAAGACAAGAAAAGCCCTTTCAACACCAAGGCTTGGCTCGCAGATAACTTGAGGAAGAATTTTCTTTTTTGATTCTTCATCGAATACAGTCAAATCTTTTTTTGAAAATTTCTGATGCTGTGATAAATCATAATCACTTCTGTCTGCGATTCCTTCCAATTCTTTCCAGCCAAAAGGAAACTTGTATTCCAAATCCCAGCAGTCAGAGGAGTAATGCGCTAGTTCGTCTTTTTTGTGCTGCCTTATCCTGAAATTATCTGGATTTGCTCCCAGACTTATAAACCAGGAAAATTCTGTTGCAAGCCAGTATGCATGCCAGTCTTTTTTTATTACCCCCTTTTTTAACGCATCAGTTATTCTCATCTTTCTTGGTTCCAGATTTTTCTCCTGCGATTCTGCAGACAAGACAAGAATTTCAGCATCTGGAATTTCATAGATGCAGCTGCTGTCAGGGAAAATGAAATATTCAATTTCCATCTGTTCAAATTCACGGCAACGAAATAAAAAATCTCTTGGAGCAATTTCATTTCTGAATGCTTTTCCAATCTGCGCAATTCCAAAAGGGATTTTCATTCTTGCATTATCATAAATATTTTTAAAATTCACAAATATTAACTGGGCTGTTTCTGGGCGCAAATAGGATTTAAGAGAATCTTCCTTAACGGGCCCGACATTTGTAACAAACATGTTTAAGAATTCCCCCCTGTTTTCAAATTCCCCCCCGCATTTTTCGCATTTCGCTTTTCCAACTTCTGATTTTTCTATCTTTGTCTTGTTTTTACATTTCTTGCAGATAACAGCAATGTCCATGAAGTTGCTGACATGTCCTGATGCTTCCCAGACTTTTGGATTTGTGATTATACTGCCATCAATTCCCACCATGTCCCTTCTTCCCCTGACAAAATAATTCCACCACTGCTGTTTTATATTATTTTTAAGTTCTACTCCCAAATTTCCAAAATCCCAAAATCCAGCCAATCCACCGTAAATTTCTCCAGAAGGGTAGACAAAACCTTTTCTCCTGCAGAATACTGCCATGTCTTCGACTGAAATGCTTGTCGCCAGATATATGTTTTTTACTTTTTCTTTGTTTTTTTCTGTTCCCATTTTTTCCATAAATTCTTTGGCTTTTTTCTCTGCCTCTTTTTTTGTCTTTCCCAGATAAGCCAAGGTTTTAGTTTTTACTTTTCCTTCAATTCTTTTATTTTCATTAAGATAATAATATTCTCTTTCTCCTATTTTCTTTTTAACAACAAATGCCATATTATAAAGTTTATTTTTTGACCAGTTTTTTTAGTTTTGGATGAATCTGATTCAGGAAAGAAAAAACTTTTTCAGCATATTCTTTTTCCAAAATTTTCCCATAATACATTATCGAGTTTCTAAAATATCTAAGTTCATTTAAAAAAGAAACTTCGTTATCCGGAAATCCAAGTTTTTTTAAATAAGAAATTTCTGCTTCATGGGCATAGTTTCCAGAAAAAGAGTATCCCTCCAAAAGAAGTTTTGCTCTTATTATTTCAATCATAATATCATAACAATCTTTTATTATTGAATTTGCGTTTTTATCATTTATTCCAATTATTTTTATTCTTTCTTTTAATCCTTCCATGGAAATGTCCGATTCATTCAGCAAAAATTCTGCTCTTGGTTTATCTCTGCTTTTTTTAACTGCATCTTTCAAATAATATTCAAATTCCTTGGGCAATTTCATAAATCAATACTTCCTGATAGCAATATTCCATTCAGAATGCTGTCTTTTAAATTTTTATGTACATCTTTAAATGAAGGATAGAAATTAATTGTTATTATTCTTTCCAATAGTTCTTCAAATTTTGCAAGTTCTATTTCTCTGCTTTTTGTTCCAATTACGGCTATATCAATATCTGATTTATGCCCTTCATTCACATTCAAAATATCATCGCCTCTTGAATAACTCCCAAAAAGAAGGATTGTACATCCTGGAAAAGAATTCTGCAAAAATTCAGCAATTCCGGATTCATAAATCATTTTGAGATTCTCAGTTCTTTTAAGATTAATCGCCCTTTCAGAATCTCTGTTCAGTTCAATAGACATCAAGTTTATTTTTCTGTCTTTTTTAACCTTGATTAAATTTTCTTTTTCAAGCAAGGCTAAAGATTTGGATATTGCAGTAGGGGAAACTTTCAGAAGTCTTGCCATTTCTCTTTGATTTAAAGACATATTTGCTTTGATGCAAAGAAGTCTAAAAATTTCATTCTGAAGTCTTGTAAACTTAATTGAATACATATCCATTTTAATTGATACTTGTAAACTTTAGTTTATAAATCCTTTTGATTCTCTGAAATATATTCTCAATTTTCTTAGGCACTACATTTTTTAAATATTTCTTTAAAATTGGATGAAAAAGCCTGCAAATCTCTTATTTGTGTATTTTACATACATAGTAAGTATCTATACTATACTTACATATATTTATAAGGGGAAATACATACATAGTAGGTATGAGAAGGACTCGATTAGCAGGGAGTACCATAAACGAAATAAAGGGGAAAATAAAGAGTACAGAAAGGAAAAGAGAAGCGTACTCAAACTATCTAAAAAAATTACAATCTGGTTATTCTGAAGGAAAAATTTCTTATTCAAAATATGTTGAAACACTGCATCAAAAAAGAGAAGGAAGAAACATACAGGAATGGATTGATTGTTTGGATAAATATGACAGAGATGATAAAAGAGAACTCAAGAAAGAGCAAAGAAAAAATGCAGCGAAAAAAATCAGCGCAGTATTTTTATCATTGGCTGTTTTTGGCTTCTTAATTTTCTTATTTTTTTCTAATTTCAAACCTTCATTTTCTGGCTATGCTGTGAAGGGAAATGAACTGGAATATTCTCAAAAATTAAACGCAGAATTTTCACAATCAGGAAATTATGAATTGCAGATTGTGGAATCGCAGAGTGGAGAAGCAGGAAAACTTTCTTCATTAAAATTATCAGGAAATATAAACGGAGTTGGAACAGCGAAGATATACCTTGATAATTTATTAATATATTCAGGAGAAATAAATCAAGAAGAAGCCCTTCAACAGATAGAGAAGTCGAGTCCTTCTCATGAGGGGCTTCTTCCTTCTGAAATTCCGACAAAGCCTTCTGAAAACTTTACAAAGAGTTTCACAGATGTTTGCGAGCAAACCTGCAATTTAGAAAAATTGAATCTAACTGATAAGGCTTATACATTAAGGATAGAACTTTCAGAGGGAATTAAATTAAATCTTGAAGAAATAAAATACACAATAATCCAAGATGCTTTTGAGAAAGAAAAGGAAACAAAATCTCCAGAAACAAACCAGACAGCAGAAAACATTACAGGGGAAAATGTTACAATTCCAACACAAGAAACAAATGAAACCCAATCAATAACAAACATCACTATTCCTGAAACAGCAGAAAACATTACAATTGAAAAAATAACAACAATTCTAACAGAAGAAAACGCTACAATTCAAACAACCCAATATTCTGCTTTTTTAAATCAGAAAGTAAAATGGAAGAAACAGATAACTCCTGAAGCAGAGGGAAATATGACAATAACTCTTCCAAAAGAAGCAGAGAATATTATTGTCAACAAGATAGAAAATGAAAACAGAGAAGAGGTTTCTCCTTTGTCTATAACTGGCGGGGCAATAAATGCAAATGGAAAAGGATTTTTTGCAAGATTGTTTGCATTTTTAAGCTTAACAGGCAGAGCAGTTGATGAGCAAAATGCGGGAGTTGAGAATAATCAAATTGAAGTTGATTTAGAAATTGACAATACAAATGCAGAATATGAAGTTGAATATGAAACTCCTGCTCCTTATGCAATTGAAAAAGAAAAAGCAAGAGGAAAAGAAGTCAAAATAATTGGATTGGAAGATGTTCATTATGAAAATGTTTTGTCTTTCACAAATCTTAATGAGAAATTAAATGTAAGAAATCCTTTATCAGTAAAAATTTACTGGAGAGAGCAGGGAATTTACATTCCTATAAGCAAAATTGAAGATAGGAATAACAATGGAATTTATGATTATATAGAATGGGTTGCTCCAATGCTGAGCAATCAGACATTTGATATTATTATTGAAATAAGCAAAGCAGAGCATTTGGACAAAAACAAAGAATTCATTTCAGATATCTACGAGCAAGTTAAGGCATTAGATAATGTTTGGAGTGAGACAATAAAGAATAATGAATATGTGAGGGTTGTTTTTGAAGAAAATCTTACAAATAAAAACGATATAACTCTTTATCCAAGAGTAATTTCTGGAGAGCCAAGAATAGAGGTTTATGAACAGGACAAAAATGAAAAGATTGCAGAATTTACAAACCTTGCTGAAGGGAAAAACAGAATTTTATTAACAAATTTGCAAAACAGCCAAGATACTTTTGATTTGAAAGTTGTTGGAGGAAGTTTGGAATTTGATTATATTGTGGACCCTGCCAAATCAATGACTTATTATTTATGGAGACCTTTAAAGGGTTCCAGCAACAGGACACTTAATACCACTGCTCCTGCTGCAGGACATCCGGATAATGATTCATTCAATGGAGGTACAACTATGGCAGGAACTACTCAAGGTTGGAATTGGACAATGGAGACAGCATATACGCAAAATACGAATTTAACAAGTGACACAACAATAACTGCAGTTATTTTTTGTAATAATTCACAGATAGGAACACAGAGAAGATATCACTCAAATATAAGCAGAGTTGAAATTTATAATTGCGGAACAAGCGCAAATTGTACAAATGGGGCTATAATATATTCAAATTCTTCTATAGGCCCGCCAGTAGGACTTGGAGCAACTCAAGGAGGTAATTGTAATTCAACCAGTGCAACTCATAATGTCACTGTTACATTTAAAGGGGCGAATTATACTATGCTGGCAGGAGAGCGTCTTGGAATTGGAATATATGTAATGTCAAGAAATGCAACCATAAAAATTAATTTTAATTCAAGCAGTGTTCCATCAAGACTTATTATAACAGAAAGAGAATCTTCTGAATTCCCTCCAAACATAAACATAACATTCCCAATGAACCAAACTAATTCTTCAAATAACCATCTCAATATAAACTACACTGCTTCTGATACAAACATTGCTTCATGCTGGTATTCTAATGACACTTATTTGGTAAA
>Ga0315284_10001783_pt1 | contig 30656 bp, 29 predicted proteins | sample YL17G09_16_MG_FD_203696 | JGI IMG/M metagenome (GOLD analysis project Ga0315284, IMG submission 203696) | Sediment microbial communities from Yellowstone Lake, YNP, Wyoming, USA - YL17G09_16 | ecosystem: Environmental > Aquatic > Freshwater > Lake > Sediment | place: USA: Wyoming | collected...
TCAGGCCGTGGATAGGGGCTGACATCGGGATTGAGCCTGAACATCATGTATGTCTCCGGGAAGTAATCCCATATAATGATTTTCCCGATATCATGGATAATGCCGCCAATAAACAGATCGTCTTCGAGATTTTCTTGTTTGCAAATTTCGGTATTTTTATAGAGAATTTTTGCGGTAATCGAACAACATGCCGAATGCTCCCATATTTCCCTGATCATTGTTTCGACTTCCGGTGATGACTTCAGCCCGCCGGTTATACATGCAAGACGCACCAGAGAAAGGATTTCACGGGTTCCCATGAGTGACACCGCATCCTTGACTGTTTTGATTTTTCGTTTGAAAGAATAGAGTGCGGAATTGGACATGCGCAGTATACGGGCAGTTATTCCGGGATCGAACTCAAGGATTGTTCCGTAATCTGCCGCTGTTGCTTTGGGGTCATGGGCAAGATTTTCAATTTTAATGAAAATATCGGGCATCGGCGGAATTGTTTTGATCGCGCTGAGTTTCTTAATAATTGAAAGACGTGGCGAAGGAGTCGGTTTGGTGGATACATGTTCCCTGCTCGACAACGCATCATCGACCACATGGACATAGTGCTCCTGCGTATATTCTCCACGGGGAATGAAACTGGTGAATCCCACTTCGCTCAGTTTATCCTTAAATTTCTGAGAAAAGTGTGTGGCGATAAAATGTACTTGAATATCGATTTTCGACACAACAATTTTCAAAAGATTTATCATTATCGCAACATAAGTTTCATTTGCCGCATCAACGAAGATCACTTCGATATTGCTACCCTTTTTTTTCAATTCATTGACTGCATCGTGAAGGCTCGATTTGACTATCAGTCTCATCCCGGATTTTTCGATGATTTCAGAAGGGATAAGAATGGAAGGTTCATTGATTATGTTTTTGTTTTCGCTGATGATCAGCAATGAAGACCGCGAATAGGGATCTCTGGGAAGCGGGCGTTTCGTACTCTTCAACTGTTCGGGCTCTTCTTTGAATCCGGTCAGATTTTGAATTTTTTCTTCTAACTTGTCGAGAACAACCGGTTTCACGAAAAAATCAGTAACATTATAATCCATAAGATCGACAACAAGCTTTTTGTTAATAGAGGCTGACACGACGATGATCGGAATTTTGACACCGTTTTTCCTCAAGAGCCTGATAATATTGTCACCTCGGTAGTTTTTCAGGTCGATTTCTATGAGCATAATGGAGGGTTTTTTCTCTTTGAGCTGATGAACAAGCTGTTTGGGATCGTTGATGGGGAAGAAGGTGTATCCCCTGGATGTGAAATACTGTTCGTATTGCACAAGGATTTCTTTATCACTGTCAACCATCATGATTGATCTGGCTTCGCTCATCGCTTCGTCCCAACAATCAGGAAAAAAATCTGTCGACACAATCCGGCTTTTATGGCTCGGTATACCGGGTCAACATGCATCATCCATTGTATCCCGGGTCATCAATACCGATACCCGCGGTCAGGTCGCCATTTTTTAATTCCTTTGTGCAGACCGGCATCATCTGTCTTCATCAGGCTTCGGGAAATGACCTCTGTAACGTCTCGATCGGTACTTTTCTTTTCATCACAGCTCGGGTTTGCTTGAAACACCTGGTGCCGGTTGCACGGTAGAATCATACTTTCCGCTTAGCGATTATAGTAAGCCCGATGAAGCATCAAAACGAATTTTTTAAACAGTTCGGGATCGAGTTCTTCGGCCAGTTCGTTTTTCATGAACTGAAGCGCTTCGAATGAACTTGAATATTTTTTCCCGGTCGGTCGGTACGGTCTTTCGGATGTGAGTGCCTCGAATATATCGGCCAGGCTGCACATTCTGCCGTATATATGTATCTCATCTTCCTTCAGCCCGAAAGGATATCCCTTGCCGTTCAAACGTTCATGATGCTGAAGGATGATCAGTTTGCACTCTCTGGTGCCGAGATTTAATTTCGACAGGATTTTATATCCCTCCGAAGGATGCTGCCTGATAATTTTCCATTCCTCATGCGTGAGCCGCCTGGTTGCGTACAGTATGGGTAGCGGGATGTTGATGATCCCGATATCATGGAGAAAAAATCCGGCGGCGATTTCGTGCATGTTATGATCAGAATCGAGCCCGAATACTGATTTCGCCAGTCCGGTCGCAAGGACTCCGATATTGACATTGTGTATGGAGTTCTGATACTCGTGTTCGGAAAGGCGAATCAGGTTATCGAGGGCTTCATCATCATTGAAGATAAAATCTGTGAGCGCCGCGATCGATGATTTATACCGACGCACTTTTTTTATTGTCGGCTCTTCGAAGACGATATCAGCGACATTGATAATGGAATGGTGTGCGATATCAGATCTTTCGCCGAGAGGAATCGCCTTATCGCGAAGGATGCTGTCAAGGTTATCAACAAGGTATTCATTATAAAGGTCAGCTTCGCTCTTCAGGATATAAACAGTCCGCACATTCTTGCCGATAAGCCACCTGAGCTTATCCCCGTCGATTTCATTTCCGGGTTTGAAAACCTCTTTGTAGGTATCGGTACTCCTGGTATTGATGCTGAACGGGGAAATCGTCCCTGCTCTGATTGTATAAATATCCAGAGGGAAATACTCATCTTCGAAATCACCAGGCATGATAACTCCGGATTCAACGTTCGACAGGAGGGATTTAACATCGCATGGAATATCTAATCCCTGTCTCTGATACAACTCGTGTTACTTTTTCCGAATTGTACAATTGAAATGGCATATATTCAATGAAATAAAAAATGGAATGTCCTTTTTTTGTCAATGTGATTTTTTTCTTGTTAAGACCGGTCGATTGTCGCCCTCACCATCCTGCTAAAATTGCCTGGCGATACCGGAGAATTTCCCGAAATCATCCGGGCATTTTTCTTTGCCATGCCGTCTATGCCGCGAATAATGAGGCTGAATGAGCCAGGCTGTCGAATCCATCCGCCGCTGAAAGTGAACCATCGGAATTTCCGTGATCCGGGGTTCGTAAAACCGGCAACCGTAACAGTACACAGTAATGTGCGGCATTATTGCCCGAGCATTCCTTCCTTCAGTCCTGTGCTTGGGGGGAAAGGGCCGAACCAGATCGAGAACAGGGCTTCCATGAAATCTTTCCCCTCTATCATCCCTTTTTGTGAACCTTTGATCGTGACTTCAGTGCCAGTGCCGGGAATATAAGTCAGCTCAATTGTATCACCGGTGCGAACCGAATCTCTGAAAAAACTGTTGAAACGGGCGATTCTGTCTTTCAATCCTGCCGCAGAGCCCCCTGAGTTCTTTTCGAATCCCTCGTTCCAAGCTTCGACAAGCTGGTCCGCTTTCACTTCCTTGTAAAGAAAATGCAGAACGATCCGTTTCACCTGGTCAGAAGCAATCGCCTCCGGGGCGGAATTCACCGGCCGGGAGGTATACAGTGCACCTATATAAACGTTGATGACCAGTTTCTTACGTATCCCTGCTCCCACGAGCGAACAGGTGGTGTCTTTGATCACGACGGTTTCCGGAACATTGACTCCTTTGAGTTCACGTGATAAGACGGTCTCGGGCGCAATCGCCGCCAGCGAAAGCGTCAACATCCCGATAACGAACAGACGGTTCATCTCTTTTTCCTCCAGACGATACAGTATCAATGATACACTCCGGTTATTGTTTTCACACCGCCCTTATGCAGGGCCATCACATGCACCCTGTATTTATAGTTGAGCATGTATCTCGTATATATAAAGTACGTTGTTCGGAGCAGCGAATCAAGCAATTGTTCGTCACATCGACCCTGCTTTCTGTTTTTATTACATATTACGCACATTTTAAGTCCTGTTCATGTTTACTATCTTCTTTGATTGTCGAGTTAAATCCGACAGAGAAATCCTCCTTCTGTAAAGGTGGCAATATACAAAATTCTTTGCATAAATCAGAATTGGGCAGTATTATCGGGATATGAGTCGCTTCAAGAAAATATCCCTCATGGTAAACAACCCAACTATCACATAGTCTGGATTCCCAAGTACCGGTACTATGTATGGGAAAGAGTACTAAAAAATTGTTGAATAATGCGATATGGCTGCTTTGTGAATGGAATGGAACCAAAATATCAGAACTGAGTATCAAACGAGACCACGTGCATCTGGTTGTGTCCGGGCTCGTTGATGTTTCCCTCGGTGTGAATATGAAATAATTTCGGTCTGACACACTAACGATTTAATGCAAAAAGGGGAAATGAGATGAATGTTCTTTTTGTGGGCGCCCATCCGGACGACATCGAGACATTTACAGGCGGAACGGCAGCCCGTTATGCCGAAAGAGGTGATAAAGTCTATTTCTGTGTCGCCACAAACGGTAATGTCGGTTCTTCAACCATGCCGCCCGATGATATTGCCGCTATCCGTAAGAAGGAAGCCGAGTACGGAGCGTCGGTCATCGGTGCTGAGCTGATCTGGCTGGGTTTCAACGACGAGTTTCTTTTTGACACGAGGGAAACCCGTCATGCTTTCATCAACGCTTTCCGTATCGCGCGCCCCGATGTCGTATTCTGCCACTGGATACACGATTACAATCCCGACCACTCGATTTCTGGTTATATCGTGGATGAGTGCATTCACATGTCAAGCATTCCGAATATAAAGACGGAAAATGAACCAACCTCCGGTATTCCCCATGTTTATTATATGGATACCCCGGCGGGTGTGAATTTCGAGCCGGAAATTTATGTCGATATCACTTCGACTTTCTCGAAAAAGCTCGAGATGCTTTCCAAGCATGTAAGCCAGAACAAATGGATGAAGGATCTTTTTGGTTACGAGCTCGATGCCTTTCTTGAAATTCCGGCAAAATTCAGGGGGCTTCAGGCGGGCGTTCCTATGGCCGAAGCATTCAGACCGTCGATAAGGTGGGGAAGAACCTTTACAAAACATATGCTTCCCGATTGTCTCGGGCCGATGAAACTATAAAAAAGAGAGAGACAAAATCTCAATTTAAAAAGTCTTGAGATAAACCTTTTACTTTTGTTCAAATACTGTCAAAGATCTGCACACAGCTCCGATTTATATACCCTTGATTGTAAGAAAGCACCGAATTCTGTTAACGGGACTTATGAAAGGACTTTTTCGCATCTCCCTAAAAAAGTTCAATCAGTTTGTCAATCGGTCACCAGCTCAGGAATCTTTTCGGATTTTCAACGAGGATGGTATCGACTTCTTCTCTCGTCAGTCCTTCTTTCAGGAGCCTCGGAACGATGTTTTCAAGGATGTGAGCATAGCCGTGCCCGCCCCATTTTGTCAGGACGACCTTGAAACATACATCCTGGGAAATGAGAATCCTGTGAAGATTTCCCCTTTTTATCTGTTCAACAACCGCCTTGATTCTGTCGTTGTCGCTCGGCAGGAAACGGCCCTCGTAAGTCATCACATGAAGCCCGAACTGATCATAAACAATATATGCTCCTCTTTTAGCAAGGGAATCGGCATAATCGTAATTCTGGCAGGTCGGGTCGAGATGGCTCAGAGCAATTTTCCGTGGGTCGGCTCCTGATTTTTCGAGGATATCGAGAATGCCATTACCGTCTTCCCCCCAAATCGGCGTGTGAATTATCACCGGACACCCGATTTCCTTCTGTGCCATACCGCTTGCCCTGAGGCTCAGAATTTCGAGGGGATTATTAATATCGGAAATGCCGACTTCTCCGAGAACTCCCGGTTTAATACCTGAATCGTCGACTCCGTTTCTGAACTCGTTAATTATTTTGTCACGGATTTGTTCCGCCATCATTTTTTTCTCATCCTCACTCCATGACGACGCAACATACAAAGACGAACCCATAATAATATTCAGTCCGGTCGAAATTGCGATTTCTTTCAGTGCGAGGGGATCCCTGCCGAGAGACTGAGGTGTAACATCGCAGATGGTTTTCCCGCCGGCGAGTCTGAATTTCATTGCCTCTTCGATTACAACATTCATGTCGGTCTGAACGAGGTTATCAGGATAATCAAATGTGTGATAGATGACTTTTCCGCGATTCCCGAGAGAAACTTTCTGTCTGAAAACCTCCCGTTGCCACAGTTCGCGTGGTTCAGGACGGCTCCAGCATTTCTGGTCCCAGAGAAAATGCTCGTGGGGAAGAACGATTCCGAGGTCGTCCGGTTTTATCTCTCCGAAGACTGTCATAACCTTCTCAGTCATTTTTTTTCCTTCGGTTAATGTTTTTTGACTAATAAGACAAAACCTTTGAAATATTCGCTAAGTATTCTGTTTCATCAGTAATTGGAAACTTTTTTTCACTCAAACCCAACAGACAATATACCGCTGTTTGAGTAGGATTGTTAAAAACCACCGGAATCACCAGAGCACAATATAAAGGCATGCATACACGCCGATGAAAATTCCCCACCAGAGCCACAGTGACTTATAAGACGACCGTCCGGGCTCATTTTTCGGCAGGAAGAATATCTCTTTCGAGAACATGAGACTCCCGATTTCGCTTTCGGGTTTAGGTATTGTGAAAAAGCTGATAATTATCATAAAAGTGATGCATATAATCTGAGTAAATCCGCTTATCACGAAAAAATTGCTCAGACTGTACTGCGTCACTATGTTCGTTGGGAAGACATGTGGTATCAGCCAGGCAAGAGATATTCCGATGGGTATGCCCGTTATCATTATGAATAAAGCGGAGGCCGGAGTCGCGCGTTTCCAGAAAACGCCCACAAGAAAAACCGTCGCGATGGGTGCGGCAAGGTAGGAAGCCGTCATCTGAAAGTAGTTGAAAATTCCTCCTCCGATTATTCCGACAAGCGGTGAATAAACCACGCTGAAAATCATCAGGATGAGGGTTGAAAAAGTTCCGATGAAGACCAGCTTTTTCTCGTCTGCGTTTTTGTTTATCCACTTTTTATAGACATCAAAGGTGAAAAGAGTGGAGATCGAGTTGAGATAGGCGGAAATTGTGGACATCACTGTCGAAAGGATGCCGACCAGAATGAGCCCCCTTAACCCGGCGGGCACAAGCTCCTTGATTAAAATGGGGAACACATTGTCAACGGGTTGGTTATCGAGGTTGAACCTGGGGTCGAACGTTCCGAGCGCCCTGCAGACCATTCCGGGGAAAATTTCGACAAACGGCCTTAATATGACAAAGAATCCGGCGGTTATTATTGCGATTCGAGCGTCCCACTCGGTTTTTGCGCCGAATCCGCGCTGGACGAGCGCCTGATTCATGCATGAGTAATAAAGATGAAGTCCGAACATTGTCAGAGGAATAGCATGCCACGGTATGGACGGGTAATTCATGGGCTGGATGATGTGGAATCCGCCGGGAGCATGTGTAACGATGTCGATCCATCCGTTCGGCAGACGGATAAAACCGAGAAAGAAAATCAGGAATCCCGACACAAAAATAAGCCCGAACTGAAACACTGATGCATAGGATGCCGATGCCATTCCTCCATACATGGTGTAGATTCCCGAAACGATTCCGAGTAGTGCAACCCCCCACCAGATGTTGAGCCCGAAAATCACCTCAAGGAGTTTTGCCCCGCCGTAGAAAACGACTGCGAGATTAATAAGCACATAACTGAAAAGGAGGATGACTGTGAAAATATCCTGCGAGGCTTTGCCGTATCTTCTACCAATAAATTCGGGCATAGTGACTATGCCGTTGCGCAGGTAAATCGGCAGAAAAACGAAAATGAGCATCGAATAAACAAAGGCGGCGAGTAGATACCAGTTGACCATGGTAAGCCCGATAGTATAGCCCATGCCGTTCTGCCCCACGAGTTGTTCGGTATTCATTCCAGTCGAGACATAGGCTGCCGCTATTACCCACCATGGCAAAGAGCCTTTCGAGATGAAGTAGTCGTTCGATGTGTTTCTTTTACTGTGCTTGAGGCCGACAAAAAGAAGAATGAGTATATAAACGGCGATTGCGCCGATGTCGAAAAAATTAGCACCCATCAACGGCAGCCTTTTAAAATATTTTTGGTTCATCTCCAAAAGAGTTGGTGAAAAAAATCACTTATAGCGGGTGGGTTGAGGATTCCTATGCTCAACCCGCTTAATTGAAAAAATACTATATACTAAATCCCCTTGAACTAAAGTGGAGATGAACCATCTTTTCTTTCGATTAGCAATGGTTACAAAAAATGGTGTATCGCCAGCACGTAATCAGTCTTGTCCTGCAGTACAAGATAGTGTATATTCTCATAAATATATATATAATTTCTGTTCCCTGGAGGATCGTGCATGGGATTGATCGATGGTGTGATCATTGTATGTTATTTTGTCATTGTCATCGGTGCTGGTTTTTATCTCCAGAAACGTGCTTCGAAAAACCTCGAAGCGTATTTTCTCGGCGGGAGAGGGATCCATTGGCTGGCGCTTTCGATTTCGGGTTCGTCGTCAATGTTCGACATTACCGGTACCATGTGGATTGTTTCCATGTTCTTCATCATGGGGATACGGTCTATGTGGATACACTGGATGTGGGGAATCATGATGGTCGCCTTTTTCATGGCGTATATGGGGAAATGGGTAAGGCGTTCAAATGTGGTGACCGGAGCCGAGTGGATGGTGACGAGGTTCGGGGACGATTCCGGCGGAAGGATGGCGCGGCTTTCATACGCCGTCATGGCGGTAATTACCCTGGCGAGTTTCATCGGATATGCCTACCAGGGAATAGGTAAATTTGCCGCGGTCTATCTCCCGTTTGAACCCTCCACCTGCGCAATCCTCATCATCGGGACCACAACGCTCTACGTTATGCTCGGGGGATTATACGGGGTCGTGTTTACCCATATCATACAGACGGTCATTCTGGTCATCGCGAGCATCATCATTTCGGTCGTGGCGTATGTCCGCCTCTCGCCCGACCTCATTAGCCGGAGCATTCCCTCAGACTGGACATCGCTGCTTCCCGTCTGGAGGCTCGATCATCTCGCCGGGACAGAGAACGCCCAGTATGAGTTGTTCGGTGCGCTCGTCATCGTCTGGGTCATGAAGGGGCTCCTCCTGAATGCGGGCGGACCAGCGCAGATGTATGATTTCCAGACCTTTCTCGCTGCCCGCGATCCTCGCGACGCCTCGAAGATCGGTGCAGCCTGGTGTGCACCGCAGGTGATTCGGTGGGGAATGACAATGGGTATCACGCTCATTGCCCTGACCGGCATCGCGGAAGTGAAAGATCCGGAGCAGATCATGCCCATCGTCCTGAAGGACTTTCTGCCCTCTGGATTCAGGGGATTCGTGCTGGCGGGTTTCCTCGCTGCGTTCATGTCGTCTTTCAGTGCCACAGTCAATGCGGGGGCATCGTACATCGTCCGTGATATTTGGCAGCAGTATTTCCGACCGGGTGCAACTCAGAAAAGCCTTGTTCTCGCCGGATATGTCTCGACTCTCGGTATAGTCGTCTTCGGAATCCTTCTGGGTACCCGGGCTCATTCGATCGCCCATATCTGGAACTGGCTGATGATGGCCCTTGGTGCGGGGGTCCTGATACCCAATTTTCTCCGGTGGTACTGGTGGCGGATGAACGGCTGGGGGTATGCGGCCGGTACGGTGATCGGGATTGTCCTGTCCGTCGTGGTGTTATTCATCCCCGACCTTCCGATGTATGTCTTTTTCCCGCCGATCGTTCTGTCGTCACTTGCGGGATGCATTATCGCCTCACTCGTGACAAGGCCGGTGAATGAAGGAGTTCTCGTGAATTTTTTCAGAACGGTCCGTCCTTTCGGTTTCTGGAAACCTGTGCTTCGGAAATCCGGCCTGACTGCTGAGGATCTCGCGAAACCGACCGACAGGGCTTCGCTCACCCTCGTGAACGTCCTCCTGGGGATGATCGCTCTCACCGGGTATTATATGTTTCCCGTATACCTTGTCGGGCACTGGCACTTGTACGGATTTCTCTGTCTGACGATCGCACTCGCGGCCTCGGGAGTGCTTGTATTCACCTGGTACCGGTATCTGCCCGCTCCGGAACCTCATAGTAACTGACCGCGCTGCGGTGTTCAAAAAGCGGGAGACGGTCTTAATGCAAAGCTTCCGGTGATTTCCCGGAGCAGGCGAAACGAACGGCCCTGAGTATGCTGAAAAGACATGTCCTGGAGTGACGAAGCGATGGGCGAGTGATCTGGCAGAGCGGAAGAATTCTCAGAGGAGAATGGAGGATAGTATGACATCGAGAGAACATGTCCTGACGGCGTTTGAACACCATGAAACGGACAAGGTGCCCATTGATTTTTCCGGTCACAGGTCGTCCGGTATTTCCGCTATCGTCTATCCAAAGCTCCGGGAATATCTGGGACTCGAACCCGAACCGGTGCGGGTGTACGACCCCGTCCAGCAGCTGGCTGTTCTTGGTGAGGACATCCTCGACCGGTTCGAGGTGGATACCATCGAGCTCGGCAGGGGATTTGCCCTCGACGAAAAATGCTGGGCCGACTGGACTTTGCCCGACGGTTCACCGTGCAAGATGCCGGTCTGGGCATTGCCGGAACGTGAACATGGCCGGTGGGTGATAAGGTCGTCACAGACCGGGCGGGTGATTGCACATATGCCGGACGGCGCGCTGTATTTTGAACAGACCTACTGGCCGTTCGCCGATGAGGACCCCGATCTCGGGGCCATGCCCGGCGTATGGGAGGAGAGCATGTGGGCAGCGATAGCATCCCCGCCGGGGCCGGAGATTGCGGGACCTGACGGGCAGGCTATTTTCCGGCAGGGTGCCCGTCGTCTGCGTGAAAAAACCAATAGGGCGGTTCTCGGGCTTTTCGGCGGTAATCTCCTCGAATTCGGTCAGTTCCTGTACCGTAACGATAATTTCTTTCTGCTTCTTGCAGGTGAACCCCGAAAAGCTCATGCGTTTCTTGATAGGATGGTCGAAATACACCTGAGTAACCTTGAAAAATTCCTCGACGCGGTTGGAGACTATATCGACATTATCGTGTTCGGTGACGATCTCGGCATGCAGACCGGCCCGCAGATATCGCCCGCCATGTACCGGGAATTTTTCAAACCGCGTCATAAAACCCTGTGGAACCGGGCGAAGGAGCTTGCTGATGTGAAGGTCAACCTCCACTCGTGCGGCGGTATCAGGGAGTTGATCCCCGACCTTATCGATGCCGGACTCGATGCGATAAACCCGGTCCAGATAAACTGTCGTGGAATGGACATCGCCGGGCTGAAACGTGAATTCGGCAGTGACCTCGTTTTCTGGGGAGGCGGATGCGATACCGGGCATATTCTCCCCAAGGAGACCCCGGGTGAGGTCGCCGGGCATGTAAAGAAGCAGGTCGGAATCGGCAGGAAAGGCGGCGGGTTTGTGTTCCAGCAGGTTCACAACATCATGGCCGATGTTCCCCCGGAAAATATCGTCGCCATGTTCGATGCGGCGAACGGAAGGCTCTGAAAGACAGGCTGGTGCCCGCCGGAGCAGTCACGGCCTTCAATTTCGCAGATAAAAACCGAATTCCCAATTTTTTCATCCTTAAAGTGCTTTCATACCTAGTAAAGTTATTTGTTATGTTATTGCCTGATATAATATATTACGGTTATGTCATTAGTTAAGCTTTAACCATCCTCACACCCGAACTCATCCCCTGATCACTTCTCTTGCCGAGAGAAAAGGAATTTGGGTAGGGTGATCATCCCCCTTTATTTTCAAGGGAGGGAAAAGAGTTGGTGAGTTTAATAAAAACAATAACATATATTAAGATTATAGAATTATAATTCCCAAGTATGCTTACTTAATTGCATAACCGGATAATATATTATGCTAATATTTTAAAAAAATCCACGTTTTTGTGTAGATGAAGATGTGTATAGAATTGGCTAATTTCATTACATTTATCACAATAATTCAGTAGAGTATAGTTCTTAAAATAAATTTTACTTGACTGAATAATTTATAGATAGTAATATTCGCTTTTGAGCAATATTATTTAAAACAATAATTATTCATGAATTAAATATTGGAATATCATATTGTGTAATAACTAAGTCCTGTGCAAGTAGCAGAATTATTGACTAATAAAGAGGTTAGTTTAATGAGGGATTAATTAAAAATGAAACGATCATTTCAAAATATATTTGGAACTAAGAAACGCCTCCAAAAACATCATTTGGAATTTTTGGAATGGTTGAGTAATCGAAATATTGTTGCTACTGAAACTAAGTCAAAAAAGAAAAAAAATGCTATTAATGATATTTGGAAACTAACAGGGAATATTCAATTATACCCTTGGCAAGAAGAATGTATAGCGAAATGGTTAGATAGAAAAGGAAATGGGACAGTAAAAGTTGTAACAGGAGCGGGTAAAACAATTTTAGCTATGGCTATGGCTGAAAGAATACAAAATAATGAATGCTCTGATCTTCATTTAGCCATTGTTGTTCCCACAATAGTGTTGATGCATCAATGGTATGATGAGTTCCAAAAACATAGCAATTTACCTATGAATATCATTGGTATGCTTGGAGGTGGTTACAGAGACTCTTTTACAGAAGGAAAGCGCGTATTGATTAGCGTTCTTGCAGGTGCAAAAGACTATCTAAATAAGAACGTAAGAGACAGTAAAATCGGTGATAAACTAATGCTGGTTGTTGACGAATGTCATCGTGCAGCAGCAGGTGAAGTATCAAAAGTTTTCAAGACTCCAAGACGCTATAATCTTGGTTTATCTGCAACTCCTGAAACAGCTTGGGCTGAAAACTACTCTGAGACAGCCCCCGGTAAAGAATTAGGAGATATTTTCTACGAGTTGTCTTTTGAGGAAGCTTTGCATCTTGAAATAATTCCTCCATTTACTATTTATCATTATGGCTTTCTCTTAAGTCCTCAAGAGAGACAAAAGTATGATGAACTATCTCGTCAAATTTCAAATGCTGAACAGGAATTAAAAGCACGGGCACCTGAAAAAATGCAGTCTGGTAATGCATTTTTCAGTTGGATTCAAAGTGGAATAAATGCAGGTTCTGACTATTCATCGTTAGCACAAGCATTTTTAAATAAGACATCACTGCGAGATGAGCTTTTATACAATATGTCAGCAAGAAGGGAAGCAACATTAGATATTATAAAAAATGAACTTAAAACGAAGCCTGATGCTAAAATCATAATTTTTCATGAGAGAATAGATTCAATTAATGAATTGTATCTTTTTTTGATTAAAAATAAAATATCTACTGTTATTGATCATAGTGAATTGCCAAATAGTTACCGACAAGAAAGCTTATCAATGTTTCACAAAGATTATGCTCAAGTGTTAGTTTCTGCAAAGGCACTTATTGAGGGTTTTAATTGTCCAGCAACAGATGTTGGAATTATAGTGGCATCTACTGAATCTGTAAGACAAAGAATCCAGAGTATTGGTCGTATACTTCGAAAACATGGGAATGAAAAGAGTTCGCGTATTTATGTTTTATATGCAAAAGATACAAAGAATGAAATGATTTATAAAAAGAATGACTGGAACGATTTGATTGGTCTTGATTGTAATAGAAATTTTATATGGCAGAAAAACACAGCACTTACTCCTATCCCGATGATCAAACCCTTGCCAGATGATACACAAATTGATCCTGAAAGCTTAATAGAAGGTATTGAATATCCAGGACAATATGAAGGTGAAGAATACTCATGTGATACAAGTTTAAATATAAAGAATAGTTCGGGTCTATATGCTCTCAACATGGATGACATAGCTAAGAAAATCATAAATATTAAAAGACAGGCAGGAAAGTTCAAAGTTACGTACACTTGTAATTATGTACTGGCTCGTATTCCAAGAGGAGATAATTGGGAAACTGTATTTATAACAAGACTTGAAGATTCTATTAAGTTTCAATCAAACCCATTACATGGTTCATCCCAGAATTATGATTTGAGTTCTTGGGCAAATAGTAATGAACCCGGAACAATTTTACCAGTTCAAGATGTAGTTGTTCAAGAATCACTTAAGTATTCTCAACGTAGGGGAGGGATAATTATTAAGCCTGTAATGGGAGGTCAAAAGTTTGCACGATTTTCTAATAGGGCAAATAATAAAAACATGGGATTAGATGCGGAAAACTTAGTTGCTGCAATAAAAGGATTAATCAGTAAAGGGATTTTCGTTAATAGATTCGCTATAACATCTGATAATATTGCTATTTTTAGAACTAAAGGAGTTTTAAAACTATTATACAAGCTTTCTGAAGGATTGGAGTTTCCAGATTAAGGGGATCAATCTATGTGTATTATATGGCTAGGTAGATATGGCCGTATACCTGGTGATTCTTCAGTTTTCCACATCAAAAATTATAATAACTGGTGGCCTGTTATCATTTGGTGCCTTAATGATGAGAAAGCTCAATGTCCGGCATGTAATAGAGTTTCTGTCGAAGACCTGGTTAACAGAGTGAATAGAGCGAAACAAAGAATGGTACCTTCTAATCAAGGAGGAGGTGAATTTCTTATAAATGAGTTTGGACAAATTTTGGTTCCAAGTCCATTTGGGGATCATATTCGAATGAAAGCAGGAGAGCTCAATGGTAAAATACTTTTCGAAAATTCTTTTAATAATGGAATTATTGACCTATGGGATGATCATGGTTTGGTTTGTGGTGATTCATGGCCTCTTCCCTATATTGGCTGTCAATATAATCTGAGTCAAAACCATAATATTTATTACTGGCATTCTGAGAAGAAGTACAAGGAATTATGCCCAATTCAAGATCAAGAATTGATTGACCGATTACGTTGCATTCGCCGCTATGGACCTGTTAGGTTTGTTGTAAATCCTGGTGGACTGGTTCTTACCAAACGCCCCCCATTGGACAGACCTTGGATGATGGAAGAACGATGGGACCCAGTTTATGTAGGACGTATAAACTATCAAAAATGGTTTTTAAAGGAGTAAGTTATTATGCCATTTCCTATTTATAATGGAAACTGTCCAGAAAATGTAGCAAGAGATGCAAAATATTCTGTTCGTTTATCGTCAGGAACCCCTGTCATAGGATTACGGTATGAAGCTGATGAAGAGGAAGTATGGTTACTCAGCACAAATAAGCATCCACTGCTTGTTGAAATGGTTAATGCAGTGAAAATCGAATATGGAAATGCTCCGAATGGCACTTTCTATATTAACGAGTATAAACAGGTGATTGTACCAGTCCCTAATAATCAGAATTATTACTTGGCGGGCACATATCGCGAACCTTTGTATTTTGAATTCGAGGGAAAGATCATAAGTGGTAATCCCCTTGATTTTGATGGAAATCCACTATCTATTGGTGATAAATGGATAGGACCCCATCCCGGTATTCCTTATATCCTATGTGCGGGTGGTAAAGATATACGATATGAAGTCAGACCGAGACCAAATGTAATTAGGAGAATTATACTAAGTAGTTTTATAGGTAATGACCAAGCTGCTGAAGTTGCTGAAAAAATTGTTCGTATAAAAGGATCCCAAGGGGGGCGGTTTTATGTTAACGAATTCCGTGCTATTTTTACACCTGTTCAAGAAGGAATACAAACATCTTACTTTTATGTTGGTAATATATCTTTAAATAGATGGTTTCCTAAAACATAAATAATTGTTTGTACTGTAGAGTAAATGTTTGCTTTTATTGGAATTCTCGCAATATAAAATACTGTTTAATTTTGTATTGATACAATACAAGACATAATATTTGATATTTTTATTTCTTGAGTTTTTGGTCTGTTATAACCTCCTTGCGATACCCGCTCCTTAACCCGACGAGCGAAAGCGGATAAATTATTCCGGCTTTCGATAGCCTCCGGCAGGTCATACGGAAAGTTGCGACAAAAAATATCCACTCCGAAGGCAAAAGGAATATCACCGAAAACCTTATCAAAAGGTTTTAAACGGAATCCCTCCGGAACCTTATTCGAACGGCGAGGATGATACATGTCGATGAAAAGTAAATCCCAATAAGCTCCTTCCATATCAACAATCTCATATGTATCCACAGGATTAGGGCAGATTTCACTTATGAGACTTCCGATACGATGAAAAAAAACAAAGTTACCACCTGGGCTGATAATTTTTCCGAGATACTTGTAGGTACCAAGTAATCCATTCACTGGTATGGGATTATCATAACAACGACCAAATGCGCCATGAGCATTCTTTAATTGATCGCAGTCTTCCCCTGAAAGCGCAAGAGATCCGATAGGTTCATTTAGCAAATCTTGGTGCTGTAGATTTTCTGGTTCGTGGTATTGCTTCTTAAAAAATGAAAACATTATTTTATCCATTCTAAATTATGTTAATTAAAACGGGCGGAGTGGCTCCGGAAGGAAGTGAGCGTTACAGAAAAATGAAATGTGATTGTGTGCCTGATGTGGTATCGGACTGCCCTTTCGAGGGTCAGGAAAGCATCCCGATCATTTCCTCAGCCTGCCCGATGGAAGCCTGAACATCCTCGAAGAGGCGCTCCCTGACCTGCGGTGTGATGCCGAGATCATCCCAGACATTTTCTTCAAATGTTTCCGGCATGAACATCGTCCCGTTGGTGATACCCTCGTGGTTGCATACCTCGTTGGAGAGCTTCATGAGTTTCTCGTGGATATCGAGAGAAGAATCCATTTCTGCTGTGGTATGATGATGCCGGACCGCCAGGGATATTCGTTTGTCGACTTCCCACCACCTGTCGATATAGAGCGCTCCGAGTTCCGCATGGTCGATATCGAATTGTCGTTTTTCCATATCGTGGAGATAAGTGTTTATATCGCCGCCGTCTTTGAGAAAGGCGGTGTATTCAGGCGCAACGAGGTACCCGAACACCATGACACCAATGTCGTGCATGAGGCCGGCGATATACATCAGGTCCTGTTCTTCCTGGGGCCGCATCAGCCTTCTGCCGAGGGACTGGGTGAACAGGGCGACCGCGAGGGAATGACGCCAGAATTTCGTGCTGTCGAGCACCGACGTGTCCGAGAATAGCGAGGTCATCTTGAAAGAGTAGACGATTTTCACAAGCATGTTAAGCCCGATTTTTGTGATTGCAACGGGCAGGGTTTTAACCGGTGTCGTGGACCTGCTGTAGAACGCGCTGTTGGCGAGTTTCAGTATCCGGCCCACAAGCACCGGGTCGATCTCGATTACACTGGAGATTTTTTTGACGCCCGTTTCTGAGCCCACCATGCTCTTGAGGCGCAGCACAATGTCGGGAAGGGGGGGAAGCATCCCCTGTTCATCAAGCAGACTGAGCAGTTTCTCTCTCATAATTATCGAACATCCTCATAAAATCATCCTGCCGAGACGTCAGTGCTTTTTGAATGTGTATAGTGTAAAAAAAATTGTGCGTAATTTCAACTGTTTTTTTCGTTTACAATGCAGGTTAATTTCCGCAGAACGCTTTTGTATCACATCACCCACAACACCACGAAAGGTCTTAAGGCTCATTCACAAACCCCTGTAAACGGGCAGGTCCTCATCGGGAATATCCGCGAGAAATGGATTCTTTCCGTCCTTTTCCGATAGGATCGGATGTGCCACCGGCCAATCTATCCCGAAGAGCGGGTCGTTCCAGGCGATACCGCGTTCATCGTCCGTATCATAGTAATCCGTGCATTTGTAGACAACAACCGCCCTTTCGCTCAGAACGCAGATACCATGCGCGAACCCCGCGGGTATATAAAGCTGGTCGAAATTATCCGCGCTGAGAACGACGCTTTCCCACCTTCCGAACGTGGAAGACCCGCGCCTGATGTCAACGGCGACATCAAAGACTGAACCCTCGGCGACCTCAATCAGCTTCCCCTGGGGTTTTTTAAGCTGGTAATGCAGGCCCCGGATAACGTTCCTGACCGAGAGAGACCGGTTGTCCTGGACAAACCGGGCGGGTATGCCGAAGCTGGCATAACGGTCCGCATGGAACGTTTCGAGAAAATACCCACGGGCGTCTTTATGCACTTCCCGCCGAATGAGCTTGATTTCCGGTAACACCTTGAGAGGGGTGCATTTCATCGCTTTATGCTCCTGTCGTCACAAGGTGTATCCTTCTGCGGTCCGCTATTTCTAAAAGCTTGGTGAAAAATATCATCTGTGTGGATACATGCTGTCAAGGGTCAGCACGAAGTGCTGATTTACATGCCCTTGACAGCACATAGACAACATATTTCATTATGGGGCGCGTGGAAAAAATATTTTTTCACCGCCCTCCTAATTGTATAACCGATATACACCGTCATGCCTTGAAAATCTTGTCCCGGTGACAGGTAATGGTCTTCGTGGCATTGCGGGTGTCTATCACAAGCCGCGCGTGCTCGACCACCATGTTGTAATCAATATCCGAGTGCGCTGTCGATATCAGGACAGCGTCGAATGACGCGATTGACTCAGGTGTCAGCGGCACGCTCTTCATCCCCGCCAGCGCCGGGTGTTTCCGTGTTACGATGATCTCAGGTATGTACGTGTCATGGTATGAGGGAACGGCGCCCTTGCTGAACAGGATATCGAGCAGTTCGAGCGAGGGACTTTCCCGCATATCGTCCACATCGCTTTTATATGCCACGCCGATGACAAGGATACGGGCGTTCATAAGAGCTGTGCCCCGGCTGTTGAGGGCATTCATCAATTCCTGTATGACATACTGGGGCATGAAGGTGTTGATTTCCCCGGCGATTTCTATGAACCGGGTCCAGATGCCGTATTCACGTGCCTTCCATGTCAGGTAGAACGGATCGATCGGGATGCAGTGCCCACCGAGGCCGGGGCCGGGATAAAACGGCATGAATCCGAACGGTTTCGTTTTCGCGGCATCGATCACTTCCCAGATGTCGATGCCCATTTTCGTATAGATCATCTTCAGTTCGTTCACGAGCGCGATGTTGACGCTGCGGAAGATGTTTTCGGTGAGTTTCACCGCTTCGGCGACACGGGTGGAGGAGACCGGAATAGCATCGACAACGAGCTGTTTGTAGAAATAGGTCGCGATGTCGCAGGCTTCCCTGGTATGACCGCCGACCACCTTGGGGATCGTTTTCGTCGAATATTCCTTGTTGCCCGGATCCTCACGTTCGGGAGAGTACGCGAGATAAAAATCCACCCCGCATGTCAGCCCGCTCTTTTCGAGAATCGGCAGCATGACCTCATCAGTAGTACCCGGGTACGTCGTCGATTCGAGAACGATCAACTGGCCCTTCGTGATGTACGGATAGATTGTCCCGACGGTCGATTCAATGTATGACATGTCCGGTTCACGGTTGGGAGTGAGGGGAGTCGGAACGCAGATGAGAATACAGTCCACCTCACCTATACGGGTAAAATCGGTCGTTGCCGAAAACCGGCCTGTCGCATTGGCGGCACAGATCGTTTCGTCCGGAAAATGCCTGATGTATGTTTTTCCCGCCATGAGCATGTCGACCTTGGCATGGTCAACATCGAACCCCAGCGTCCGGAATCCCTGGTTCACCGACTCGAAGGCGAGGGGGAGCCCGACATATCCGAGACCGATCACCCCAACCCTCCATGAGCGATCGTCAATTTTTTCCTGAATGTCCCTGTTCATCCATATCTCCTTGACTGCCGGACAGGTGATCCGGATTTACACTATTATCAACAAGCCTGGTGAAAAATATCATCAGTGTAGATTCATGCTGTCAAGGGTCAGCATAAGGTGCTGATTTACATGCCATTGACAACAAATAGACAACATATTTCATTATCGGGCACGTGAAAAATATACTTTTTCAGCTCCCTCTTACACTGTCTCTCATTGCACTATGACATACGGAATAAATCCCCATAAATGTAATTATTCTCCGACCGGAAAACAAAGAATTTCAGATATTTTCATTGGCGCACCCGTTCCGACCCGTAATCCGTGCAGTCACGGGATTCAAAGCACCCTTTCGTAAGCGGCCTTTGTGATGCCGGCTGCATAGACGGGATCATGCCAGCGGTTCACATACGCCAGACCTGCGTCGTAATAACACTTCAGTTGCGACGGGTTTTCGATGATGTCGCACAGCCTCTCAAATATAGTCGAGGGTTCGGCATGAATGAATGCCTCCCCGGATTCTTCCGCCATAGCGGCAGGGATAAACCTGAGGTCTTCATGCCTGATATAGACCATCACGGGTTTCCCCATTTTCATCGCCTCGACCGCGAAGCCCCCATAAAATCCCACGAGAATCTGGTCGATGACCATGTCGGCTTCACGGTACCGTTCGAGCGCCTGTTCGTGCGGCATGTTCTCGACCAGGATGAGTTCAAGCCTGTCCCCGTAAATCTGTTTGGCTTTGTCGAGCGCTTCGATGATGATAGCCGATCCCTTAGTTGCCCTATTCGTGGGCGCATGGGCGATTTTCAGAATTTTCCCGGCCGGTGAAAACGGGTCGGTAGTAATATTATACCAATATGGAATAGTATATGGTAGATATTGAGCCCGTTCGGGGAGAAAGTGCATGATATCCGGATTCATGGCGAATATGGCATTCGCGTACCGGTCGAATTTCCTGATTCTCATACGGTTGATGACATCAGGGATCCCGGTTGTGCAGAATCTGCTGCAATCGACTCTCTGACAGGCGGAAAAGGCTGTCCGGCGTATTGTAGGGTATTTCTGGCGGGCGTCGCACCCGTTATAGGTGACGACGATTTTTCCCTTGCCCTGATAGAAAGGAAGATCGAGAAGCGGCAGACCGAACATCCACAGGTCGAGTAGTGTGGTGCCAAAATTGAAATGAAAGACGTCATATGTTTTTCGGATGGCCGCGATTTCACGGAGCAGGCGGGGGAAATAAAGGCGGAGGGCCATTTTACCTGCTGAGGAACTGGGGGCGGAATTGAAAATGAATCGATCCGCCGGGTATCCGTATACGACGGGATACAGCGCCAGCACATCCGAGCGAAGGCCCAGCCGCCGTTCACCCCGTGACAGTCCCCAGGAGTTTCCGGCTACCGATGTCGGGAGGTGAATAACGTTCACGAGGGAACCCTCATAAGCATTTCAGGATGTCCGAAATGAACTGGCTCTATACTTCGAGAAAGCTGTGGCATCATGTACACACGACCGGCTGTGCCAAGGAGATGTCCGAATTGCCGGTTCGAAGGTTGGTTTACGATTGTTTCCGATCACAGCGCCTCCAGGAGACAAGAGATTCGAGACCTTCCCGGAGGGGGATTTCTGCCCTGAAACCGAGCATCCGCTCAGCCTTGTCCGTACTGCCGACACGGTGGCATACGAACATCTGTTCCTGGGGTCTGTATTCGGGCTCAAGATCGGAACCGGTGATGTCGAGCAGGATTCGGACCAGTTCGTTGATGGTTGTCCTGGTCCCCTTGCCGATATTGAAAAATTCGTCGGTCGCGTCACTTTTCAGAGCGAGCACGTTCGCGCGGGCGGCATCGTCTACATGAATAAAATCGTACGACTGGGACCCGTCGCCGAACACGACCGGCGGGAGACCCTGTTCGATACGGTCGAGAACTTTCATGATGACGCTTACATATGCCCCTTTATAATCCATGCGCGGACCGTAAATATTCATGTAGCGCAGTCCGACGTAATCCATGCCGTTCTGTTCGTAATTCGCCCGGAAGAACTGTTCCCCGGCGATTTTCGCCGCACCGTACATCGTCCGGTTGTTGAACGGGTGGTCTTCTGTCATCGGGATGGCAAGCGCATCCCCGTACACCGAGGCGGACGAAGAAAACACGACCTTTTTGACTCCCGCCTGCTGTGCCGTTTCGACGACATTGAATGTGCCATCCACATTCACCTCGAGAGCGGAGCGCGGCTGGTGGAGGCATTCATACAGCCACAGGGCGGCCAGGTGGAAAACGTAGTCGATATCCACCATGACACCGCGCAGGAGGTTACGATCAGTGATGCTTCCTTCGATGACAGATACACGGGTATCATGAAGGGCGTTTTCGAGATTCCTGCGTGTGCCCCGGATGAAATTATCGAGCACTCTGATTTCAGCGACCGGTTCACTTGCGAGTTTGTCTACGATGTGTGAGCCGACGAATCCCGCTCCGCCGATGACGAGTACACGGCTGTCTTCAAGTTTCATCGAGCGCTCCTGAATGAGAATTGTCTTGAGGCTTCATGCACCCGGGTACAAACGAGAGTGTTATAAATAACCCGGGAGAGATAATGTTTACCCCGTGGGTCTTCAACCCCTCCGGACCGCGGTGGCAATCCTATGACGGGTGCCCGGAACACCGTCGGCCGCTATCAGAATGTCATGATAGTGAAAATATCGTATCCGTAGATTTTTTCGCGACCGTTCAGGAAACCGAGTTCGATGACAAAAGCGATTTTCGAGACGGTCGCCCCGGTTTTTTCAATCAGCCTCGCCGCCGCGCTGATAGTGCCGCCGGTTGCAAGCAGATCGTCAATGAGAAAGACGCGGTCACCTTTTCCGAGGGCGTCTTTATGCATTTCGATAGTGTCCGTACCGTATTCGAGCGAATAGCTTTCGCTGATGGTTTCAGCCGGCAGTTTTCCCGGTTTTCTCAGGGGAATAAACCCGACACCAAGTTTCTGTGCTACACAGGCACCGAAAATGAATCCTCTGGACTCGACAGCCGCGACTGCAGTGATGTTCAGCCCCGCAGCTTCCCCGGCGAGCAGGCGAATCGACTCGTCGAAAGCCCTGCTGTCCTTGAGCAATGTCGTAATATCATAGAAAAGAATCCCCGGTTTGGGAAAATCGGGAACAGTGCGGATATACTGTTGCAAGTCCATATCCTCTCCATCGAATCAGAATGCAATATCGAACGAAGCAAAAGTGTTTTTCGGTTCCACCCAGTCACAGGTCAGCTCGTAAATATAACCTAATCTCGGACCCTGCTCGATTTTTTCGATGAACTGCACAAGCGTTTCACGATCCCCTTCCGCATGGATTTCCACAGAACCGTCAGCACGGTTTCTCACCCATCCCCTGACTCCCATTGCCGCAGCGAGTTCACGGACGAAAAAGCGAAAACCGACCCCCTGTACTCTCCCGCGAACGATCATGTGAACAGCGCTCAGCGACACGGCTTTTCCTCCGGAAGAATGCGCAGGTGGAATTAACCCGCTTCAAATTCATACAAAAAACACAGGTACATGGCAAGGAATTTTTCGTCATGCCACCAGGTTAAGATATGTTACACGCACCCTCAATAAATCTCGAGACAACCGATGCCGTGCGTTTTGCCATGATTCCGGTAGAGGGAATCATTGCCGTACCGGACAAACATAAACGTTTTTAGATTGTACAGGGTAAAAAGAATATGTTATATTGAACCATGATAGGCCGGTATGGTACTGGAATTATAAGCCAGATTGATTGTGCGGATTGATTTGGGGGGACCCTCGTCGGTTTAAAGATTTGTGAAAAAATATGGAGAGAAAAACGACATTACCGTGGTTCCTGTTTACAGGCTTTGTTCTCATTCTGTATGCGACGCCGGGTTTGACGGACACAGCGGAGAGCGATTCGCTTTATCAGGCGAAAAAGCATTTCAGTTTCGCCGTTCAGCATAAAAACAACGACAATCTTGAACTTGCACGTGAACAGTACAAATTATCGATCGCGTATGTTGATACCATGTACCAGGTGCATTTTTCTTACGCCGATCTTTTAATGAGAATGGGACTTTCACTGGAAGCCCGCCGGGAGTATCTCGCTACCCTCATTCTGAACCCCGTCCATTTCAAATCCGCATCTATACTCGCGAAGCTCTATTACGACTCAGCCGATTATGATTCCGCACTTGTCATGTATGAGACAATGCGCCGTCTCGAGCCTGACAATAATGACATCCTTGCGGGCACAGCGGGATTGCTGGATTATCTCGAACGTGACGATGAGGCATTGAAAGCCTATGACACGCTTGTCGAGCGCGGAGCCGCTTCATTCGACAATCTCATGCGCGCCGCAGACCTTGCGCTGTCCGTTGAAAAATTTGACCGGGCTTGTAGGTACGCGTCGCTGGCGCTCGAACAGCGTAACGATGATGTGGACGCCCTGAGAAAAGCCGTGGCAGGAAGTATGGGGATCAACGATCTCGATGGTGCTTCGCGGCATCTCAGGCATCTGGTGGAAATGGAACCGTCCGAACTCCCGCTGCTTATCCGGCTCGAGGACCTGTACCGGCTGCGCGGAGACCGTATGAATCTTCTCTGGGCGCTTGAACGTCACCACGGCATCGACCATGAGGATACCGGTGTCATCGGCGAACTGGCGGAGCTCCTGCTCCATGCCAACGAAGATGACCGGGCGCTCGGGTATCTCCGGACCGGGCTTGCGCTGGCACCCGCCGACGGCAGGCTCCGTATTCTCATGGGTGAATATTACCGGAACAGGGGTGAAGATGACCGGGCTCTGGAGGAATTCACAAAAGCGCTCGAGGACGAAAAATGGCGGGCAAGCGCCCAGGAATTCATCTGGCAGATCAATCCTCCGGAATCTGATGAAAAAAAGGCCGAACGAGAGTTCTTTTCCAGCGGAAAAGCACGAAAAAACGGCCAAACGCCCCCCGAATAAGAGAGCGCATGCCTCAACCCGCCTCCCGCCCAGTCCAAACCTTAACCGCTAACATGAAACGTTTTCCCGAATATTATTTTGAAAATGAGCATGAAATTTCGTATTATGACAGCGTTACCGGTGCCGGATGCCTGACCGGATATGTATTATTTTCATTTTTGGGGAAGTGGAGTTCGGCGGCATGAGCACATCGATTGTTGGGTTTAAAACGGCTTCAGCGGATCTTCACAGGAAATCGCCGAAGATTTTTTTCGTATGTCTGGTCGTTTCGGTGGCTTTCACGGCGGTTATGCTTCATCTATCATTACCCGAGAGCAGGAGGATGGAGAAAAAGGCCGTCGTGCCTCCGGTGATCATCCATCTCGAGAATATCCCTGAAACCCGTCAGCGTGTGGCGCTTCCGGCTCCGCCGAAACCTTTCGTTCCCTCCGGTGCACCGCTCGAGGTTAATGACCTCGTGCTCGACGATGTGACTATTGAGGATACCATACTCGACAACGAATCCTATCCTGACACCCCGCCGGCACTATTCGTTAAGAGTATTGGCGCAGCCGAGGAAGAAAAGGAATTGTTTGAGTATTACGAAGTTGAGGAGGTTCCGAAACGTCTCAACAACGTGATTCCCGACTTTCCCATCATGGCCGAGCGGGCGGGTATCCAGGGGACTGTCACACTCAAAGTGCTGGTCGGTGCGGCCGGGTCGGTCGATTCGGTCGAGGTTGTTGATGGTCCGGAAATACTCCGGAAATCAGCCATCGATGCTGCAAAGGCGACCATTTTCTCCCCGGCGAAGTTCAATGACCGGGCGGTTGCGTGCTGGGTCATCATGCCATACCGGTTCGTTTTCAAGGACTGAGCGTCTGAACCGCACACCCTTCTGCACTGGCGGATGTTTAATTCCATGTTGCTTCAAGGAAATTCAGGCAGCTTTGATTCACGGGGATCAAAAAGTCAGCGTCGTCCATCCGCTTTTCAGCATCTCGGTGAGTGGAACGCCCATGTATTTAACCTCGATTCCTATGTTTTCGAGCGTCTTCGAAACACCGTAGCTGTCCGCACAAGCCTTGCAGGCGGTCAGTATGACCCCGGCTTCCTTCATTTTCCTTATAGAATCCTGTAGTTCGCCGTCCATGGCAAGAAGCCGGGACGAGGGGCCCCAGACCAGGAGTTGTACATCATCCCACCACCCTTGAAGTTTGGCGTTGTGTGTGTACATGAAAACCATTCTGAGCGCCACATCACGGTCTCCGCTCGTCCAGACGACCAGGAGTTTCGTCCGCTCCGGCTGCTGTGCACTGATTGACTGTTGAGCGGTGAGAGGCAACACGGCTAACGTACCCAGCAGGATGGGGAGGAATATATGTCGAAGGATGTTCATGATACACTCCTCTCTGAATAATGGATGTTTAAATGGTTTGTTTTTTGCTATCTCGGTAAATAATAGGGCAATTCCTCCGGGATAACAATTATTTTCATGTATGCCGTGCTGTTCAGCCTGTATTCATTAAATGCAATTTTTTATTCCCGGGGATGAAATGTGTTGACAAATTTATATTAATGTTATTTTTTCATGTTGAAACAGGAACGTATATCGATTTTTCATGGAGTTTTTGAAAAAATACAAATTTTGGGAACCTGTCTCCACTCCGGTCGTTTCTATCATATATCATACACTAAGAACAGGGGGTGGTGACTGTTGCTGACGGCCTCTCTTATGGACCTTAAAAAAGACTCGCTTTCCGATAAAGATATTCTATTTGATCTTGTCGATAAGGATCTGGATGCATTTAATATAATTGTCGACCGATATAAAAACCGTCTCTTGAATTTCGTCTTCAGGTTTGTCAAAGATTACGATGTCGCGGAGGATATTGTTCAGGAGACATTTGTGCGGGTTTTCCGGAAAAGGCATCACTATAAAGCCATAGCGAATTTTTCCACCTGGATATTTACCATCGCCGGAAATCTCGCGAAGAGTGAACTCCGGAGGCGTAAAAGGTGGCGATTCCTGTCTATCGATGCGGAAAATGAAAATGAAAAAAAATTTGAGCTTCCTGATATGGGTATAGAACCCGATCGGGCTACATCTGTGAAAATAATGGAGCATTACATTCAGGAAGCCATCGACCAGCTTCAGAACAAATATAAGGAAGCTTTGATTTTACGTGATATCGAAGGGATGAGTTATCAGCAAATCGCTGAGGTTCTGGATGTACCGGTTGGAACGGTGAAATCGAGGGTGAACCGTGCCCGCCTCAAACTCCAGAAAAAACTCAGAGGACATACTCCCGATGATGAGCTTTTCAGGTGATGAGCGCAACATGACACATGTTTTATACCGTTTAATTTCATATTTACAGGAGGTTTTATCGGGAATTGGATATTGTTAAAGACGGTTCAATGGACTGCAAGACATTTCATGAAAATCTCAGGGCCTTTATCGACAATGAACTGCCGGTAAATCTGTATTCCGCATTTATCAGGCATGATTCCGACTGCTCTGCCTGTCATCGTGATCTGGTATCTTTGCAGAAAATCAAAAATTCTCTTGCCGGTCTCAGACGCCTTTCCTTATCCCCTGAATTCGATTTTAGAATGAAATCGAGTATACGGCGGGAATATGAGCTGCTCCGGAATCCGTTTTATATTTTCAGGCTGTTCTTTTTTGATAACCTGACGAAATTCATCATGGTGCCGGCTTTCGCCCTCGTACTGATCATTGGGGCTGTTCTCTACCTATCGTATCACGATCGTTCAGGCCTGCCCCCCGGAGTAGTTTCTTACCTGGAGTCCCGAGAAAGCGTTGTTCTGGGGCCTGACGATGAACGGATTGATGTGGATGAAGTCCGTTATGTATTGAAATCGGTGAAGCCGTTCGAGTTCGTTCGTGATGAAAGGGATTCCGATTCCGTTCGTCAGGATTCTGATTCTTCCCAACCGGTTGACAATTCATTAACCCTGATAAGCTTTTAACCTGTGTATATGAAAAATCGGCTTCACAGTTTACCAGTTATAGCCGTTTATGCGTTCACGATGGTGAGTCCATGCTTTTCAGCGGATCCTTCCGATGAGAATGCAACGCGCATACTCGATAAGTACGGCTCCAGGATATACACGGTTTTCGCCTATACAGTTCGTCCCGCCGAATCGACTGATCAGAAAAAAACTTCCCCATATGTCTGCCGTAATATCGGCACCGCGTTCTCATTGGATAGTGAAGACCATCTCATAACCTTCAATTGTGTCATCAAAAGTGCCGAACACATAAGGGTGATTTCACGGATTGGCGAGAAATTCAATGCAAGAGCCCTTGGTTGTGACGAAAATGATGGATTGAATGTTCTGGAAATCGACCATCGTAATGAAGAATCGTCACCCCGTATTTTGTTTTCGGATAACATAACACCGGCCAGAAAGGTGGTTCTGCTTGGTGTCGCACGGAAAGAGGGATTGACGGCGAATACCGGTGTTATAGGAACAATGAAACCCCATGACGGCACATTCGTAGTGAATGTTGATGGACTACCCTGCACTTCCGGGTCCACGGTATTCGACACTGGCGGCAACCTGCTCGGGTTTGTCGTCTATCGTATTGAGGGTGACGATGACAACGGCGGGAATGGCATGAATGAAGAATCCGTCCGGTCACATACGTATGCCGTTCTCCCGGTAAAATATGCTTTTGGCATTGCGCAGACTATCATCAACAAGGAAAAAGGCGGGTGTGGTTGGCTCGGGATTTATACAAATTTCAAGACCGATCCGTCGGGACCGGAAGGAGCGTTGATCCACCAGGTAATCAAAGACAGCCCGGCTGAAAAGTCCGGGATGAAAAAATACGATTATATTATTGAATTTAACAACATTCCGATTACTAATCCCCTCGAACTTGTTAAAGCGGTCACCTCGACCAGGGCGGGAGACAGCGTTCCGGTCAGGATCAGGCGAGAAAACAGGATCTATTCCTATACGGTTACACTCGCCCGATATCCTTAAGCACAAAAAAGCATATCCATACCCTCATTTCCGACTTCACTTGAGGAGGCTGTGAAAAAGTCTTTTCACAAGCCCCGTATTCAAAATATGTCGCTTTATCACTGTCAATGGCTTGTAAATCTGCGCATTGCGCCGACCCATAACAGTGTTTGAACAAACGTCAAAGGTATATCACAAAACTTATGGGTTCACCCTGAGAAATTACTTGGTATAGACCGTATTCCGTTATATTATACTTCAGCCTGACATGGTCGCGGTTCGAGCCTCAAGCAGGCATCGGAATCCTGCCTGTATGTTTCAACCATGGCGGTGGTTACGGCATAGACGAAAAGCCTGGTGAAAAATATTATCTGTGTAGATACATGCTGTCAAGGGTCAGCACGAAGTGCTGATTTACATGCCCTTGACAGCAAACAAACAACACATTTCATTATGGGGCGCGTGAAAAAATACTTTTTCACCGCCCTCCGAAAACAGTCTGAATCGGTACAGAACTGACAGATAAGTGAGGGTGCCATGAGAAAGAAAGTTTCAGTTTCACGGCGGACTGTTATCCGGTCTATTGGTTCGATCGGAACGGGTTCGGCTCTCGGTGCGGTCTGTCTCACCCGTAATGCGGACGCGCGCCGTACGCAGGCGACAGCGTTCGCTCTGGTTGGCGACCGGTATCACAACTCGGACTATATCCGTACGGCGCTGGGCAAGACCCTCGTGAAAGAAGCGGGCCTGTCCATCGATTTCACCGACGAAGTGACGCTTCTTTCCGCTGAAACCCTGAAGGGATACAAAATGCTGATCGTCTTCCGCGACGGCATGTTATGGCCCAATGGCTACGGTTCGGGCGGATTCTATGCCGGTTACGTTTCCGAGCGGGACAGGGAAATAGTCAGCGATCCACCCCTTCCGAACATGGAGGCGGAGCCGGTCATGTGGTTGACCGCCGAACAGGGGAAAGCGGTCAGGGAATTTGTCTTCAACGGCGGTTCGGCTTTTTTCTATCACAATAACAGCCATGTTTCTCTCGCAAGCCAGGACTACCGGGATGTGGAGGGAGCGATCTATACCGGACATCCCTCCATCAGGCCGTTCAAGGTGAAGATAGTCAACCCCGACCATCCCATTACACGCGGTGTGCGTGATTTCGTCGTTACCGATGAGCAGCATTACGTGAAATACGACAAGGACCCCAAATATGTCCTCATGAGAAGCCTGAACGAGGACGGTCTCTCGTATACCGGCTCGATGGGCGACCAGGGGACATCGTGCGAAGCGGGCTGGGCATACGATTATGGCGAGGGACGGGTTTGTTTCATGGCTCCCGGACACATGATCACTGTCCTCTGGAACCCGGAATACGAAAAACTCCAGAAGAACGCTGTCAGATGGCTTCTAAAAGAAATATGATACCATACGCTTGATTCTGTAAAGGAGAGATGGTGCAATGAAGCCCATACGGATGACCTCACGGAGAAAGGTGCTTCAGGGGATGACCGCCGGTTCCGCGGCAGTCGCCGGCATGGCCTGCCCCCGGTCCGGTTTTACAGCGGTACGGAAAACTACCGCATTCGCCTTCATCGGCGACCGCTGGCATAATTTCGATTATATCAGGACGGCGCTGTCTAAAACGCTCGTCGAAGGCATTGGCCTTACCATCGAATTCACCGCTGAACGGACACATCTTTCCGCTGAAACGCTCGATGGATACCGTCTGCTCATCATGCTCTGCGACGGCATGGCGTTCCCCAACGGATATACGACTCCTCATCTCATGTACGATCCCCAAAAGGACAAGCTCGTGAGTGATCCCCCGTTCCGGAAGATCGACGAGACACATGTGATGTGGATGACCCCTGAACAGGGAAGAGCCATCAGAGAATTCGTCCGGAACGGTGGCGGCGCGCTCTTTTTCCATAACTGCAGTTATATTTCCATGGCAAACGATGATTTCCGGGATGTAGAAGGGGCGTGTTTCACCGGCCATACACCGCTCCGCCCTTTCAAGCTCAAGATCACCAACAGGGATCACCCCATCACACGGGGAGTCAACGATTTCATCATCACCGAGGAACAGCATTTCCTCATCTATGACAAGGATCCGGCCGATGTTTTCATGGTCAGCGTCAACGAGGATGGATTGACTTTCAGGGATCAGGGAAG
>Ga0315284_10001784_pt1 | contig 30645 bp, 27 predicted proteins | sample YL17G09_16_MG_FD_203696 | JGI IMG/M metagenome (GOLD analysis project Ga0315284, IMG submission 203696) | Sediment microbial communities from Yellowstone Lake, YNP, Wyoming, USA - YL17G09_16 | ecosystem: Environmental > Aquatic > Freshwater > Lake > Sediment | place: USA: Wyoming | collected...
CCCTTCGTAATTATCTTGCAGGTGATTTGCTTAATCGGCGTCACGTTGGTAGGTGACCGTGACCGGATCCGAGGCCACGGTGTAATAATCCACCACCAAGCAGTTTACCTGCGCTGTTGTTTCGATGGCGCCCGGATCGGAAAAGGCCTGCAATTCCGTCGTCAGCAGGTACAGCACGGCGGTTCCAGGCCCATTCGGCAGTTCGTATGGAAACCCGTTTAGCCCTGTAATTGCTTGGGCCGTCGCGGCGTAGTATAACCCCTGCATCTGTGCTTGGTAGTAGAAGTTACCGCGGGTTGAGAAAAACTGAATGACGGCGTCATCAATGGGCAGCATGTGTCCATCAGTGACATAGGCAGTGCACTCCATGGTAGCCGGATCGGTGGTTTGGTACCCCGGCGGTGGATGGGAGAAATTCCAGGCAATCGGGGATACGATGAAACTGATTTCGCCTTCCGCCAAGGGCAGCTCGTACACTTGGCTTCCGACGACGGAGTCCGCGCCTACCATGCAGTAAGCCACCAAGGTGATGTTCTCGAAGGTCTCGTCGCTATGGTAGGAAAGCGTCGTAAAGGCCCGTCCCGCCAGACTGTCCCCGTTCCAGTTCAGATTACCCGTCGTCCCCGCGCCTTGAATCTGCGCGATGTTGTTGGGAATGAGATAGAAGGAGACCGAAATTCCATTCGGCACTTCATTGCCGATGGCATCCAGGACCAGAGCGGAGACTTCGACTTCCCACACGTCGCCGCCGCCATCCTGCGGATCGGACATGGAATTGATATCTATGTAGTCCGGCGGCCCAGCAACGATGGCTACCAGCGATTGCTGAGCGGAAATCTCCACTCCATCCACTACCGTCCAGGCTCGAATTTGAACCGGCCCCGGATTGCTGCCGGCATTCAGGACCACCGTGGCGATGCCGCCATTGGTGACGGTCGAATCCTCGATCCCGTGGTTGTTGATGTTCACCCCGCCGAAGGGGAAGCCGCCGTTCAGGATTTCAAAGTGAACCAGCACGTTGTTGCCGACCAAATTCCCTGAGGCGTCGCGCACGTGGCCGTAGACCGCCGTTTGGTTGGTGTCACCCACGCCGGCCACGGTGATGGATGAGAATTGCGAGCTCAGGTTGATATACGCCGGCGCAGAGGGCTCAAAGGTTACCAGGAACGAGTCTATAACCATTCCAACCTGTGCCTTGACCCAGGCGCCGCCGGCGGAGGTCGAAGGTGACAGATAGGTCGTCGCCACGCCGTTCAGCGTGGGAGCCTGCGCCGGGCTGATGGATCCCAGGGTTGTGGTAAAATAGACGCCCCAGTCATCCTCCACCAGATTGGTGGAAGTGTCCCGCACCGTGGCGGTCACCGTGCCCATTTCCAGGTTATTGACGTATAGCACGGACGGATCTACGTCGAGATCCACATACGCCGGCGGGCCGGCGATGAGATCAATCGGCACGACATTGGAGATAATCCCCTCGGCTTCCGCGGAGATGCTGTCCACGCCGGTATCATAGCCGGCGTAGTAGTAAAGCGTGGCCGTGCCGCCTGCGGTCACTTCGGCAAAGGGTGGGTCGAAGCGTCCGGATCCGGTGCCTCCGAGATTGAAATTCACCGTCAGGCCCGGCGAGGCCAGAGCGTTGGCTTCGAGATACACGGTGGCATCCAACCGTGTGGAATCGTGTCCGTTGGCCGTCAGGAAGTCATCGGCCACGTTCAGGACGATATGATCCACGTTGCGGGGAGGCATAACCATGACTTGCACCGTATCGGCAATGTTCAGCGGATTGTATTTGGCGATGATCATCGCTGAGTCGGGAAAGCTCGGGAATCCCTGGATCGCATGGAAGGTAGCTTGCGCCTGGCCGGTGGAATCAGTGGTCACCGGCGAGTTGATCGTGCCATTGTTCGAAGTGAAGATGATCGGCACGCCGGCGATGACTTGATTGTCATTATCCTTGAGTAACGCCGTGATCTCGGCATAGGTCATGCCGCCGTCGGCGTAGATGAGATTTGTGGTGGTATAGAGCTGCAAAGAACCATTTCCCGAGACGGTTGGTGATACCGTGATTTCCACCGTGTCGCTCAGGGAGCCGACGACCGCCCAAACCTTGGCGACGCCATACAAGTTGGGAATCGAATTGAAGGTGATGGTCTTCATCCCGGCAGCGTTGGTTGGATCGCCGGAAACGCCCAGCGAGCCCAGGTTCGTGGCAAAGGCCACGGGTACTCCTGCCACGCCATTATTATTGGGATCCAAAACCACAGCCGTAACGGCGGCCGTTCCCAGGGTATCCGGCGGCACATTCAGGTTTGTGGGGTAAGCTGTGACCAGCAGGTTGTTAATCTGCTGATCTTGCGGGAAGACCCAAAACGTATCCACGTCGGAGATGATGATGAGATCATCGGCCTGAGGAGGCCCAATCGGCAAAAATCCTTGAGCCGATTTCGAATCGGGCGTTGGGCCGGAGACGGCCTTCTTCAAAGCCGGCGCCACAGGTCCCGGCGGCAGAGCATCGGTGGTATCCTGCGCGAAGGTGTTCACCGAGGCCGTGACCAATCCCATGCCGAATTGTTCATTCGTGCTGATGCTCGTGGCTACCATTCCAGACCCGTCCGTGAGAGACGGAATGGTCACCACGCCCAGGGTGGTCGAGAGGCTGATCTGGGTGCTGGGAATGCCCACCCCCAGAGAATCGTAAACTCGCACCGTAACTCCCACCGTGCCGCTCACGCCTTCCGCCAGATACAACTCGGCCGGAGAAAGTGAAAGAGTGATGTTCGTCGCTGCGCCGGTGAAGGGATAGAGCGAGATGGTGGTGGAATCCGTCTTGGTCACACTCCCCACCGTGACGCTCGCCCTGATCAGCGACTGGGTCGCAATGGCCTGCTGCGAGTAATAGGTGTAAGCGACGGTGACATTCCCAAATTCATCCGTGGAGTCCGTGGGTGTTTCGATAGCCCCGAGGGATGTCGAGAAATTAACCGGGACATTGGGGAAAGCGGCACCAGCCGTATCCGTCACCGTGGCGGTGATGCTTGTCTCGATGGGTGTGCCGGGGATATAAAACAGCTCCTGATCAACTGCGACCAGGGATACTCCGCCGAGGTTGCCTGTGATTCCGCCCGGCGCCGGGCCGGTGGACGATTTCTGTTCGCAGCTGATTAGCAGCAATCCCAGGGCTCCCATCAGAGCGCTCCGCCAGATTGTGTGCAACGACTTCATCTTGCCTCCAACGCCAGGTCGGCGATTTGATTGCAGCTTAAGCATTTAACCATGCCAGGTGCTTGTGTTTGGGGAAATTCGGTAGAGTTCAGATTTTAAATGAATCACTCTAATATAGTGATTCATGTAGTAATACGCAAGAACTATTCCAGACAATTAATTATCGAAAAGATCGCATGGGGCTCGGCAAAGAGGCCTCTGAAGCGGCTTGGCGGCCGCCTCATACTTCGCGCTGCTCGCCTTCCCGGGTGACCCGCACAGCCGAGGCGCCCTTCACCGGGCACTTGGTCTCGCAGATGCCGCAGCCGATGCAGAGGGTTCGATCCACATAGGGCAGCTTGACATTGGTTTTTATCTCACCCGCCAGCTCCACGCTGCCCGGGCGGAACACGATGGCCTTTCGGGGCGTGGGACAGTGCTCCTCACAGACGATGCAATCCTCGCCGCGCTCCCAGGGAATGCAGCGCGAACGATCAAAATAAGCCAGACCGATGACCTTGCTCTTTTTGGCTGCTTCCGTCAGCGGGCGAATGGCGCCTGAAGGACAAACCTGGCCGCAGAGAATGCAGGAATACTCGCAATAGCCTTCCCGCATCCGAGCCCGCGGCGTCCAGGCGCGATCCCAACCCGATTCCCACCCCGATGGTTGCAGGCATCGTCCGGTGCTGGAACAGGCCTTGACGCACTCCTGACAGCGCAAACACAGGTCGAGAAAGCGATCTTCCGCCACCGCCCCCGGCGGGCGGATCAGGTATCCGTCCTCGGTTCGATTCACCAGCGAGGTTCGCCAGACTCCGGCAAAAACCGCCGCCGCGCCGATTGTGCCCAATGTCTGGCGCCGCCCAAGGTTAAGTTCTTCCTGGCCGCCGTGCTGCCAGCCCCAGGCGTAGGTCGTGGCTTCGGGCGCGCACAAAGTGGAGCATTCCAAACAGAGGATGCACTCGGCCCGCCGGGTGCGCACGAAATCGTCCTCGATGGCGTTCATTCGGCATCCCGTTGCGCACAAATTGCAGGATGTGCACGATTCATCCACCTTCCGCCCGAAGGGGCTGAAGCGAGCCATCAGCCCTAGAAGTGCGCCCAAGGGGCAGATGACCCTGCACCAGTATCGCTTCCCGAAGCCTTCCAAAGCCAGAATGCCCACAAAGATCAAAGTTGTCGTGGTGAGCATGGCCACCGTGAGTGGACTCAGCGGCAGCAGCCACCCCTCAAATACTTTCCAAATGGCCACGGCAGGTCCTTCGGTGACCCCCCAGGCGAATCCGGCTCCGAGAGCGCCTCCTAGTCCCCAGATGATCAAGGGGTAGATGGAGATCGCCAGGGTGCGATTGAAAATCACCAGCGGATCCAGCAGCCAAACGCCCTGCAGTGAGAAAATCCCCAGCAGCGCCAGGGAGATCAGCAGGATAAATTTCCAGCGATGCTGGCCGCGCATTTTGCCGGGCGGCACCAAATGCTTCCAGACGTCCAGGGTGGTTCCCAGCGGACAGATCCAGCCGCAGAAGCTGCGCCCCAGCAGCACGGTCAGCAATAGGATAATCAGAGCCGGCCAAAAGGCGACGACGATGGCCCGGTCGGCGATGATGGCGATTAGTCCCGCGAAGGGATCAATGCGGAGGAGTAGATCGGGAGGAATTGCCTTCTGCAGGGGGTCGCGCGCCGTCAGGAAAAGGCCGAGGAAGAGGAGCAGAAAGAGCGCCTGGCTGATTCTGCGGATCAAAATGGAACTGGAGGCCGTCATCCTGCAACTCTATCCGAGATTGATTTCCCTGAATCCTGATGGCCGCTCGATGGCTCCCAAACCCCGGCGCTGAGCTTCCACTAGGTACTTCAGATCTTCTGGCGGCGTGCCGAAAAGCCGTGCCCCTTCGGCGTCCACCGCGACCGGATCGAATCCGGCGATCAGCGCATTCATTATCCTCACGTCGGCCAATTCGCCTCCCTGCGGGCCGTTGCGAACCAGGATGCGCCGGGCATCGAGGATGGTCAGCTCGGGGAGGATCGCAGCCGAAATATCCACGATCTTTTGATCGAATCCGTTGTGAATGGTGGAGCGCTCGCCCCCCATGACCCCCATCAGATTCTTCAAGCCCATGGTGACTCCGGCCAGCGAATGGTGCTTGAGGATGGGCATGTTGATGCGCATGTCGGCTCGCAAATAGTCGCGGTAAATCGGCCATTGCTTCACTTTGACGCCGTCCGGCAGCTCGACGTCGTCAAAGCGCCGGTCATTGATGAAAGATACCTGCGCCCCCGCGTCTTTCGCCGCCTGTTCGATGCCGCTGCGCCGGTAGCAGCGTTGCGCGGCATTGCAGGTGTTATCGAATACCTGGACGGATGCGCCTTGTGCTCGCAACGCCTTCACCGCCGCGGCCACCAGGTCGGGATTGGTATTGGCCGCCTGCTCGGGTGTGCGATCCCAGCCGATGTTGGGTTTCAGCGCGACCGTCTTGTCCTTGAGCGCGAACTGGCCCAATCCGCCCAGGGCCTCCATCGCCGCCAGAAGCGCCTCGGACTCCGTGCCGCCGCGCACCAGCACCAGCGTCGTTCGAACCGATTCCTGTGAGAATATCGGCCGCGTTAGCATGAACGCCGCCGCTCCGGCGGCGGTTACTCCGATAAAATCCCTCCGACTTATTTCCCTCATCCTGTCATCCTCTGCAATTACTTGTCATTGAGATCTGGGGTTGACAGCGTGTCCAAGATCTCAGCCGCCGCTGCTTCGGGCCGGCGGTGCGATTCCATCTTGACCCAGCGGATGCGCTCATCCCTCCCGAACCACGAAATCTGCCGCTTCGCAAACCGCCGCGTATTGCGCTGAAAAAGCCGCACCATTTCAGCATAGTCAATTTTGCCCTGCAAGTGCTGAATCACCTCCGCATAGCCCACGCTGTTCAGAGCGTTGCATCGGCTCGGATCCAGCCTCTTTGTGAATATTAATTCCTTCACTTCTTCAATCAAGCCGTCTTCCAGCATTTGCAGACATCGCTGATTGATGCGCTCATACAGCTCTTTGCGCGGCCACTCGAGGCCGACCAACACGGGGGAATAGGGAGGAGGATTCGCTTTTTGCCTCCGCAATTGGCTGATCGGCACCCCGGTCACATAATAAATTTCCAGGGCGCGCTCAATGCGGCGATAGTCCGACAGCAGAATCTTCGCGGCGGCGGACGGATCCACCCGCTGCAGTTCCTGATAAAGAGCTGAAACGCCTTCGGCGGCGGCGCGCGCCTTCAACTGCTCTCGGATCTGCGGATCGGCGGATGGCCCCGTGAAGAAATCGTCGGCCAGAGCGGAAATATAAAGACCCGATCCACCCACGACCAGAGGCGTGACGCCTCTGTCCAGCAATTCCTGAATCTTCGCCCGCGCCTGCCTCCCGAATTCTCCGGCGCTGAAGTTGACGTCTGGCTCGACGCCATCAATGAAATGATGCGGAATCTGATGGCGTTGCTCAAGTGTCGGCTGCGACGATCCGAGGCGCAAGCCGCGATAGAGCTGCCGCGAATCCGCAGAAATAATTTCGGCCTGAAGCTGCTTGGCGACGAATATGGAAATCTCGGTCTTGCCGGAAGCGGTAGGGCCGACGATAAAAGGGACAATCGCCTTCATGCGATTTCGGATTTCAGAGATCACCTGCCGAATCGGCGTTCGAGTTCAGACAGTGTGAGTTTCAGCAAGGTGGGCCGGCCGTGAGGGCAGGTGAAGGGGAATTTGGTGGCGAAGAGCTGGTCAATCAGCGCATTCATCTCGGCCAGAGACTGCGGTTGGCCGAATTTGATCGCCGCGCGGCAGGCGAAAGCGGCGGCGATCTGTTCCTGACCGGGTCGGCGCGTCGTGCCGCGCTCCTTCAGTTCGTCGAGAATCTCCTTGATGATCTCTTCGTCCAGGCCGGGTTGTATGCCGCTGGGGAGCGCTTCCAGAGCGAAGCTGCGTTCGCCGAATTCGCGGATGGATATCCCCAGAGCCTGCAAGTCGGGCAGGACTTCGCGCAGGCGCACGGCGTTCTCGGCGTCGAGCTCGACAATGCGGGGGAACAGGAGCTGCTGGCTGGGCATGGCTCCCCCATGCAGCGCCTTCAGAGCCTTCTCATAAAGAATCCGCTCGTGAGCGGCATGTTGGTCAATGATCGCCACGCCGCCTTTGATCTCAGTCAGGATGTAGCGCTGGTGGATTTGATAAACCAGCGTTCGTTCCCCGCCCGCCTCGACGGACATAGGAGCAGACGATGACGGCGTTTCCGGCGATGGTTCAACGCGCTCGCCGAAAGCGATCTGATAGGCTTCCGGATTGAAAACTCTAGCCGGAGCCGCGGGGCCGAAGGATGGACGGCCGCCGCCCGCGGGCGTTGCGGTGATTTCGCCCGTAGCGCGATTCATGGTTTCGCCGGATCTCAACGCCAGCATGCTCATGGCGGATAGGCCCGCCTTCTGAAGAGCGTCAAGGACGGCGTTCGCGGCGAAACCGTACAGTTCGCTTTCGCGGCGCAATTTGACCTCGGTCTTGGCGGGATGGACATTGACGTCCACTTCCGAAGGCGGAACTTCGAGAAAGAGCGCGTAAAAGGGGAATTGTCCTGTTTCCAGCAGAGTCCCATAGCCGGAGACGATGGCGTGTCCCAGCAGCCGATGCTGCACCCAACGCTGGTTGACAAAAATGTGCTGATCGCCCCGGGAACGGCGGGCCAAGCTGGGAGAACCGATGAATCCATGAAGGCGAATCCCGGCGTCTTCCGCCTCGACTGGGAAAAGTTGATTTTTAAGGTCTTCGCTGAAGACAGCCAGGAGCTGGTTTTGCAGGGTTTCCGGAGGCAGCCGGTATAGTGTCTTTCCATCCTGAGCCAGCGACCAGCGCACGGAAGGATACGCGAGCGCATAGCGCTTGAATACGGCCAGCAAATGACCGCTCTCGACGGCGGAGGATTTCAGAAATTTCTTGCGGGCAGGCGTGTTGAAAAAGAGGTCGCGCACGGCGATGGTGGTCCCCTGCGGCGAGCCGGTCTCGTCAATTCCGGATATTTTCCCACCATGCAGTCTGAGGCGATGCCCCTGCACGCGCTCCTTCGTCCGGCTGACGGCCTCAATGCGGCTGACCGAGGCGATGGCTGCCAACGCCTCGCCGCGAAAGCCCAAGGTGGTGATCTCGAGGAGGTCATCAACGCGCGCCACCTTGCTGGTGGCGTGCCTTTCGAAAGCCAGCAGCAGATCTTCCCGGCCCATGCCCTCGCCGTCATCGCTGACGCAGATCTCCCTCTGCCCCGCGCCGGAAATGGCAATGTCGATGGTCTGCGCGCCCGCGTCCAGAGAGTTCTCGATAAGCTCCTTTAAGACCGAGGCGGGGCGTTCGACGACCTCGCCGGCCGCGATGCGATTGAAGACCTCTTCCGAAAGCAGGTGAATTCGGCGGGCGGAGGCCACGGCTTCCGGCGCGGCGCCGAATTCTATTTTGGCGGGTTCGATCAAAGGTTGCTAACTACAGTCGTCTGTATGTCGGCCAGGAGGCGGCTTTTGGCCTCCTGAATCGCCCGGCACTTTTCCGTCGCCTCTTTCTTGAAAAGGAGGTTATCCGGCAGGCCGGGCAGATTGATTTTCACATTCAAAGCGGCGCCGTCAATGGCCGAAGACAGCAGGAGCGCCGCCACGCCCGCATCGGAAATGGAGTTCTTGTTCCCCTTGCGCGCCACCGTCAGCGTCATTTCCATCGCCCTAAGTGACGCTTCCATGACGCCCAGCGGAACGCGCGTTGCCCCGATGGTCGCTTCCTGGATTGCCGCCTGGCGGGCCATATTCTGCTCTTCGGTCTCCTTGGGCCAGCCGAAGGCTTTCATGACCCCGTTGAAAGCCTCGGTGTCCCGATCCACAGCCGCCGAAAGCTCCTGGCGTATGGCGGCCAATTTGGGCAGGAGCGCGGCCAGTTCTTCGGAAACGTCCACGTATTTCTTCTTGCCGACGGTCAGGCTGATGACCATCTCGGCCAAGGCGGTGCCCAGCGCTCCAGCCAGAGCGCTGGCCGAGCCTCCACCCGGCGCCGGGGAGGAGGAGGCTGTCTGAGCGAGGAAATCTTTCAGAGTGTTTTCAATCAACATGGAGTGTTTCAACTATTTAGATCATGTACTCGATGATTTTCTGCGATGGATCGAAGGGGTACAGGTCGGATAAGCCCAACCCCTCGATGGCGATTTTCAGCAATTCCTTTTCATTGGAAGTCTCCGGCAAGCCACGGATTTGCCGGTAATACTTTCCGGCCATGAGCATCGGCTCGAGAGGCGTCAATCCGACAATTTCGCTGCCGGATACCTTGACGTCCTGCGTCGTCGCCTCCTCCTTGACGGCTTCGAAGGCGATATGCGGCGGCGTGACGTTAAAATTGACCAGATTGACGGAGACCTGCGAAATTTTGTATTCTTCCAGTGCCACGCCCATGGCCTTGACGGCCTTCAGCCTGCCGGGGATAATAATCTTGTTTCCCTGCTCGTCCTTGACCGGCTTGCCATCTGGACCTTTTTTAATTCGGCCGGATTCGCGGATGCGTAGCGCGATCTCCTGTGCCTTGTCGGGATTCGGGTCGCGGAGGTTGACGTTGTAGGCGATCAGAAAGATGCGCGCTCCCGTCACCGTAGCGCCAAGCTTGGGATTGAAGACCGCTTCGCCGAAATCCGGCTTCCATTCGGCGTTTTGCAGCTTTTCCGCCAAACCCTCATATTCACCTTTGCGAATTTCCGCCAAATTCCGCCGCTGCGGCGATTTGGCGGCAGACTCGTACAGATAGACCGGCAAGTGATATTGGCTGGCGATCCGGGCTCCAAATTTTTCCGCGATGGCGGTGCAATCCTCCATGGTCACGCCGCGCACGGGGATAAACGGCACGACGTCGGCGGCGCCCATGCGGGGATGCTCGCCCTTGTGCTGGCTCATGTCAATTTTTTGGGCGGCGCAGTCAAAGGCATTCAGCGCCGCCTGCAGAACGCCCTCCGGCGTTCCGACAAAGGTGTAAACCGTGCGGTGATAGTCGGCATTGGGATCCACGTTCAGGAGCTTGGCATGGGGCGTTTGCCGCACCGCCTCGGCGATCCCCTCGATGACTTCCCGATTTCTCCCTTCCGAAAAGTTGGGAACACATTCGACGATTCTATCCACGATTCCTCCGCGTGTTCTGGAACGTCCTTCGGTTCTATCCCTCTTTTATATAGAGCGCTAGAATCTGGCAGAGATTTTCGAAAGCCAACTCCACTTCGTCAGCGGAGCAGAGGTAGTTATTGCAGATCATGGAAAAAGCGATCCGGGGGTATCCCGCCAAGCCGATATAGCCGGAGAACGCTTTGACGCGGGCCAGCGTGCCGGTCTTGGCATTCAAGGTGATCCCTTGCGGCAGGCCGCGGAAGCGATCCTTCAACGTGCCCACTCCGGGCGTGGCTAAGCTGTTGACAAATTCCCAGCGGTACCGCGAGCGGTTCATGTTGACCAGCACCTTGATCATTTCGCTGGCGCAGGCCAGATTGCGGCGCGACAAGCCGGAGCCATCCACCATGACGAAACCGGTGCCGGGCCCGACCAGCGAAGCTTCCCACTGGCGGATGGCGTCGCGCCCTGCGGACATGGCGTCGTCCTGGGCGTTGAGTCCCCACAAATCCGCCGCCTGATATTTCACCCCCAGGGCGCGAACCAGCATCTCGGCATACAGGTTGTGGCTGTGCTGGTTGATGATGCGGATGATGTCTCGCAGCGGCGGGGACAGATCCACGAAGAGCAGATTGAAGCTGGCGTAGCTGGGCTGCCAGCTCGAACTGGCGCGTGCTGTGCCGGTCAGCGTGATCCCGTTTTGCTTGAGCTTGCGCTCGAAGGTTTTCAGGAAAAGGTCGGCCGGATGATGAACGGTGACCCAGCGATGCTGCGGCTCGGAGCCATAGGCGACGGTTCCCCAAAGCGTGATTTGGTTGGAGGCCAGATCGCGGTCGTAACTGATTTCGCTCGGATCCTTGGCCGCCACGGTGCTCACCGTGCCGCTCACCGAGGCATAGTCCCCAGCGGGTCCCCAATTGACCTGCGCCGGACGGCCGACGCTGTCGGCCGGCGTGACGATGATTTCGATGCAGCCGTCGCTGTAGGTCAGCGGGCAGAACTCGGCGGCGAACCATTCCGGCAGGTCATCCCATTCCCAGCCCGCGCCCAGAGGATCGCCTTTGAATAGCCCGATATAGCCGATCAAATCTCCTTGGATTTGCCGAATATTACGGCTTAGCAGCGAATCGCACCAGGCGCTGAAAGTATCGGTGGAGTCCAAAAATCGCGAGGACATGGTGGGATCGCCGGCGCCGATGACGATCAGATCGCCGGCCAGAACTCCGCCCGGCTCCAGGTGTCCGGTATAGCCGATGGTCGTGGCGATGCGATATTCGGGTCCCAGGGTTTCCAGAGCGCAGGCGGTGCCCAGCAGCTTGATATTCGAGGCGGGGACCAGGCTGCGATCCTCTTCGCGCGTCATCAGAACGCGGCCATCCTGTAAATCCACCGCCATGATGGACCACGATGCGCCGCGAAAGTTCGAAGCGGAGAGAATCTTGTCGGCCGCTTTGTCCAGATAAGCCCGGCGGCTGCCCCTGCCGCGCAACAGGGGTGAACAGCCCAGCAGCAGCAGAGCCAGCAGAGCGATGGAATAACGATGCAGTGGTTTCATGGATCTCAGATTAAGTTGGGAATTCCAGCAAAGAGCCCGGCGAAAAATCGCACGAAGGGCGTAATGATGTATCCCAGGATGGGGATATGCAGTAATGATCCGCCGATGACCAGAATCAGGATCAGGAACGGGCCGAATTGATCCAGCTTGCGGTATTCCTTCTCGAGGTCGCTGGGCAGCAGGCCGCCCAGGATGCGCGAACCATCCAGCGGCGGGATGGGGATCAAGTTGAAAACCGCCAGGCTGATATTGATCAACAGGCCATAAAAGAGGATCATCACGGCGGGTTCAGGTAGAGAAATGCTACCCAAGAAGCCGCTGTTGAACCCGCGAATCACCAGGCCGAATCCCGCCGCCATGAGCAAGTTGGCTCCCGGCCCCGCCAGCGATACCCAGACGATATCCCGCTTGGGCTGATGGAGATTATAGGGATTGACCGGAACCGGCTTGGCCCAGCCGATATGCGGCGGCACGAAAATCATAATGGTGCCCAGAATATCCAAATGCGAAAAGGGATTCATCGTGAGGCGACCTGACAGGCGCGCCGTGGGGTCGCCCAGGCGGTCGGCCATCCAGCCGTGCGAAAATTCATGAAACGCCAGCGCCAGCAGCACCGCTGGCGCGATGAGGATGATTTGCGTCAAATCAGGCATGATTGATGTCTATTGCGCCTCGTTTCGATCTGCTTCTTGAAGGGGATTACTTATCCCCGCGGATGAAACGTGCGATGAACTTCCTTTAGATATTGACGATCCACATGAGTGTAAATCTGCGTGGTCGAAATGTCCGCGTGCCCGAGAAACTCCTGCACCGTGCGCAGATCCGCTCCGCCCTCCAACAGGTGCGTAGCGCAGGAATGGCGCAGGGTATGCGGATGCACGTCCAGCGGCGGCGAGAGGCGCGCCGCGTAACATTTTAAAAGATGCCAGACGCCCTGCCGTGTAATGAGTTTGCCGCGCGAGTTGACGAAAATGCAGCGCGTGGTGCTGGATCCCGAGCCGTCGGCAGGCAGAGGGGCTAAGAGCGGCCGGCAATCCTTTAGATATTTCTCCAGCCATTTCTTGGCCGCCTGCCCCAGCGGCGCCCAGCGCTCCTTGGAGCCTTTGCCGCGCACCAGAATCCAGCCGTTTTCCAGATCCAGATCGCCGAATGCCAGGCCCACCGCCTCCGACACGCGCAGGCCGGATGAATACATCGTCTCCCAGAGCGCGCGGTCGCGAATGCCCAGAAGGTCGCTCAGATCCGGAGCTTCAATCAGGCGTCCCACGTCCTGCGCCGAGAGGACGTGGGGGAGAGGGCGCACCGTCTTGGGACTCGCGAGCAGCGTCATCGGATTGACATCCACGATGGCGCAGATGGTCAGGTAATTATAGAAGCTGCGCAGCGCCGAAATGTGCCGCGTGGCGCTAGAAGCCTTCAGTCCTTTGATTCTGAGCTTCGCGGCGTAGCCCTGGCCGTCCGCCAGACTCGCCTGCTCGGTGGATCTTCCCAGCGCCTGCAAATAAGCAAGAAAGTCCGAAATGTCCAGGCGGTAGCTGTCGCAGGTATTCTCGCTCAGGCCCCGCTCCAACCGGAGGTGATCCATAAAAGCCTCCAGCTCCGGCCATGGGGTCGAGCTGACTTCCGTCTGTGCCGCCGCCTGATTCATGCGAGTCCAAAATCCATGATCTAAAACCCCAAGTCGGCTGCGCCCGTCAGGAAAGGATTCTCCTGGCGTTCCCGCCCCAGCGTCGTGTCCGGGCCATGACCGGGAAAGACGCGAATGTGGTCTCCGCGCGGCAAAAGCTTCTGCCTAATATTGGTGATCAACTGCTCAAATGAGCCTTCGGGAAAATCGGTGCGGCCGATGCTATCGTAGAAAAGCACGTCTCCGACAATGGCGATCTCGCCGTTCACCAGGCAGACTGATCCCGGGCTGTGACCCGGAATGTGCAGAACATCAAATACCAAATCCCCCACCTGAAAGGGCGTGCTTTCCTGAAAGAAAAGATCCGCCGCGGGCGAGGTCTTGGGCTCCATGAAAAATGCCGAAAGATTGTGGCGCGGATTCGTCAACATGCTCGCGTCTTTGGGATGGACGATGATCGGCGCGCCCGTCTGCTGCTTCACATAGCCGTTGTTCAGGATATGATCCACATGGCCGTGCGTGTTGACGATGTATTGCACCTTCAGGCCTAATTCCCGGCAGCGCTCCAGAATCTGTTCGCCCTCATCTCCAGGATCAATCACCGCGCCCGCATGCGTCTTCTTGCAGCCCACGAGGTAAGCGTTGACCAGGAACGGCCCCACCTCGAATTTATCCAGCACCAAATCTTGATTCTCGAAAACCGTCATGCGAATTGATCCAGATCGAGTCCGGGACAAACGGCCAGACAAATGCCGCAGATTCGTGGAGACATTTCCGACGATTGAATATTTTCCAACCGCGCCAGACAGCGGTCCAGCCGATAGTCGGTGGGATTCTCCCCCAGCGCCCCGGATGGGCAGGCTTCGCGGCAGCGGTTGCACTGCACGCAGGGATAAGGCACGATCAGCTCAGGAACGTGGGGCACACGCAGATCTGTCAGAATCGCCGCCAGGCGCACCCGGGATCGAAATTCAGGCGTCACCAGCAGGTTGTTCCGGCCGCGCACGCCCAGCCCGGCGCGCTGCGCCAGAGCGCGATGGGATACCAGCCCCCGCTGGTGCTCCTTGTCGAGAGTTTCCGAAGGAACGACGGCCAAACAATGGATCCCCTCTCGCCGCAATTGGGCTTCCATCCCCAGCACCAGCTCACCCAGCGTGTTGTTGAGTCGCCGATAATCCTGGTCGTAGGCTTTGGTCGGCAGCGCCAGGGGATTATCCAGCGCCGAGAACTCGTGCGCTTTGGCCACCACCAGAGCGGATCGGAAAGGATCGGCTTCCGGCGCATTCAAGAGGCTGTAAAGCTGCAGTTCGCCGCGGTCCAAAGCCGCCCAACCGGCCAGATCGGCTCCGCACTCGCGAGCCAGAGCCAGCATTTTCTGGACCATCGCTCATCCCTCCTACCTGATGGCCTCATCCGCGGCGCGGCGAATTTCCCGTAGCGCCGCCGCCGGATCCGATGCTTGAAATATGGAACTCCCCGCCACCAATACCGACGCGCCCGCCGCGCGAACCCTCCCGGCATTTTCCGGCCCGATACCCCCGTCAATTTGCACCTTGATCTTTCGCTGGCTCTTGGCCGCGCGCTCGGAAATGCGGCGCACTTTTTCCAGCGCTTCCGGTATGAATTTTTGGCCGCCGAATCCCGGGTGAACCGACATAACGAGGATCAAATCCACCAGATCGTAGGCTTCAGACAATATTTCCACCGGGGTCTCGGGATTCAGAGAGATTCCCACACCCAAACCCAATTCGCGAATCCGCCTCAGCGTGCCGGGAATCACCCCGGGCACTTCAGCGTGCACGGTGATAAGGTCCGCCCCCGCCTTCTTAAAGGCCTCCAGATAATCCTCCGGCTGCTGAATCATCAGGTGCGCGTCGAGGAAAAGATCCGTCAAACCGTTGACCGTCTTGACGACCATTGGCCCAAAGCTGATATTGGGCACAAAGTGGCCGTCCATGACGTCCAGATGAATCCAATCCGCGCCGGCGGATTCAACCAGAGCGATCTGCTCGCCCAGTCGGGCAAAATCCGCCGAAAGGATTGACGGCGCGATCAGCGTCTGGGATAGGGGGGACGGACGCTTAGTCAAATCGCCTCTTTTCCAGAATGGAGACCACCAGATCCACTTTCTGGCCCTGCTCGGCCGGCTGATCTGGCTCAGGCGTTTGAGCGATCACGGTATTGGGAAGCAGATCGTTTCGCGCCACCTCGGTAACTTCGCCGACCGTTAGGCCAGATGTCAAAATGATCCTACGGGCGCGCTCCAGCGTCAATCCGACCAGCTTGGGAATGCGAAACTCATTCGGGATTTGACCCAGCGAAGTGGTTACGTGAATCGGCGTCTCTTTGGTCAACTTGGTTCCCGGTGGGATGGACTGCGCCATAATGACGCCCTGAGGATAATAGAAGGAATACTCATAACCGAAGTCCTCTTCGGTCAGCGTCAATCCGGCGCTGTGGGCTTCGAACATGGCGTCGCGCTCGGACTTGCCGATCAAATTAGGCATGACGCACATCTGTTCGCCGCTGGAGAGAGTAACGTAGATTCGCCGTCCGGGCTTGGTTTGGGAATACGCGTCCGGGGTCTGATCGAGGATAATTCCGATGGGATAATGCTCATCATAGCGCTCGCCTTCCACCACCAAGCTCAACCCCTGGCCCGACAAAGCCGATTCCGCTTCCGCCAGAGTCATCTCGATCACGTCCGGCACTTCGACGGATTGATCGTGCCGGGTATAAATCGGCATGACGACCCGGTCGAATAGCAGCAGGATGACGGCGGCCGCGATGAGGATTAGGAGAGCCGCGAGGGCATATTCTTTTGTTGAGACCTTCATGCGGGCATCATTTCCGGCGCATCAGGCGAGCCGCGAATACACCGTCAACCTGATCGCGGGGACTGACGGTCAATACTTGTCCAGGGCCGGTAAAGAAATGAGGCGAAATATTGAAGGAGGCATCATCAAGATCGAATGAATCGGACTCGTGAATGAAATTCAGTACGACCTGCTCGTTCTCCTCAGGTTCAATGGTGCAAGTGCTGTAGATCAGGCAGCCCCCGGGACGAAGGCATCGGCTGCCCGCCCTCAGGAGTTCCAGCTGCAATTGTGCCAGCTCGGCAATCTCCTCAGGCTGCCGCCGCCAACGCAGGTCTGCGCGGCGCGCCAAAACTCCCAGCCCGCTGCAAGGGGCGTCAACCAGCACGGCGTCGAAAAGTCCGAATGCCGATCGCTGGGAATCAAACGTGCATCCATCGGCGGCCACCGTCACTACGCCTCCGATACCCAGTCGCTGCATGGACTCCTTCAATTTCTCCAGCCGGTGCGGCGATTTATCCACCGCGACAATAACCGCTTCATTGCCGCCCAGCTCGGCCATCTGGGTCGTCTTGCCGCCCGGAGCGGCGCAGAGATCCAAAATTTTCATCCCCGGCTGGGGATTCAGCAGCCGGATCGCCAGCGAAGCCGAAGGGTCTTGTATGGAAAAGTCGCCCGCCTGCACCAGCGCAGCGGCATCCGGATAGAGCGATCCTTGAAGCTTGAAGTAGCCGTCAAAATCCTGATGCTGCTCAAAATCTATATCGGCCTCCCGCAACCTGCCTTCAGGCCATGAGGTATCGCCGCGCAGACGATTGCCGCGCATCCAAATTGCCGGCCGCGCATTATCCCAAAGAACTTGCTGTCGGGTGCGCTCGTAGTCCCACCGCGAAAGCCAGCGTTCGATGATCCATTTCGGGTGCGAGGTAGTGGCGGCCAGAAATCCCGCCGGATCTTCTCCCGCATCCGGCCAGGCGAAATCTCCCCGCGTAAGGGATCGCAGCACGGCATTGGCCACTCCCGCGAGGCTATTTCCAGCCCTTTCGCGGATATCGTCAACCGCCTGCGAGGCGATAATTTCCTTCGGGGTGCGCTCCTCGAAAAGGATCCGGCAGACGGCCAATTCCAACAACCGCCGCGCCGCTTCCGGCAGCTTCGAGGGCGGCTTGCGCAGTTTCTGCTCCAGCAGATATTTTGCCGCGCCGCGCCCCCTGGCCCAGTTGGCCGCCCGGTCTGTGATCTGCGCTCGCTGGCCGGGTTCCAGACCGCTTGATTTCAAATGGCGGTCGAGAAGAAAATCCAAGGTATGCGTGCCGCGCTCCCACGCGGCGATGATGCGCAGCAGCACATCGCTGCTATCAATTCGCGGCGGAGTCAGAGCGGCGCGCAAAATCTAATCTCGAGAGCTGCGCAGTATCAGCAGCCGGATGAGCTGGGATACCGCCATCGTCGCGGCGGCGACGTAGGTCCAGGCGGCGGCATTCAGGACGGCCCGAGCGTGGGGCAGCTCCTGATCGTTCAGATAGCCCCCCTGACGCAGCAGCGCCAGCGCCCGCGCTGACGCGTTGAATTCCACCGGCAGCGTCAGCAGGCTGAAGACCACCGCTCCGCTGAAGATGATAATCCCCACGTCCATCAGCCAGCCGACGCTATTCGCGAACAGAAAGCCGATAATGAACAGCGGGAAGGCCAGCATGGATCCGAAGTTGGCGACGGGCACCAGGTTGGTGCGCAGCATCAGAGGACCATACGCATCGGCGTGCTGCAGAGCGTGGCCGGTTTCATGCGCGGCGACGCCCAGGGCGGCGACGGAAGCCGAGTCATAGACGGTTTCCGAAAGCGCCAATTTGCGCGACCGGGGGTCGTAGTGATCGGTCAAGGCCCCCTTGGTGACTTCGACTTTGACGTCGCCCAGGCCGCGCATATCCAGCAACTGTCGAGCGACCTGTTCCCCCGTGTAGCCGCGCGATGAGCGCACCTGGCTGTAGCGGCTGAACGTACTCTTCACCTTGGACTGAGCGTAGAAGGCCAGAATGAGAGCCGGAATCAGCAAGATGAAGGTCGGGTCGAAGAAGAACATTTTGCCATCCTCACGAATTTAAGTTGAACGTTCCGCGCGGGCGGTAACCGCGCAGGAAAGTGTCGGTATCCATCCTGTTTTTGCCCTGCAGTTGCAACTCCCAGATGCGCAGGCTGCCATCCGCCGTTCCTATCACGATGCTTTGATCGCTGATGCGAACCCAACCCGGTTCCAGACCGGGCCAGGATTCGCTCACCTCGCTTCGAAAAATCTTTAGGTTTAGATTTTCGAAGATGGTGAATGCCGCGGGTTCGGGCGATAGCGCGCGGATCTGATTGCGTATCACCCGCGCCGGCTGCTGCCAGCTGATTTGGCAGTGATCTTTGGTTATTTTAGGAGCGGGGGAAGATTTCGCATGATCCTGTCGCTTGGCTGTTAAGCCGCCTGCTTCAAATTCCGTCAGTGTTTTCACCAGCAGTTGCGCGCCCACTTGCGCCATTTTTTGGGACAGCGATCCCGCGTCATCCTGGTCTGAAATTTCTACCGGCGCCTGGAGTAGGATGTTCCCCGTATCCACCGATTTTTCAATATGAAAGGTCGTCAAACCGGTGGTTTTTTCGCCGTTCCAGAGCGCCCAATTGATGGGCGCCGCGCCGCGATAGGCGGGCAGCAGGCTGGCATGCAAATTTATGGCTCCATAGCGCGGCATGCCGAACACCTCTTCAGGCAGAATTCTGAATGCCACCACGGCGAAAACCTCGGCATTCCAGGATTTCAGATGCTCCAGGAAAAGCGCGTCGCGCAGATTTTCCGGCTGTAAAAGCGGCAGGTTTCGTCGCTTGGCCTCCAACGCCACCGGCGGAGCCGTCATGCGCTTGCCGCGCCCAGCCGGTTTGTCCGGCGCGCTGATCACGCCCACCACGCGGTGCGGACTCTCGCACAGGCTTCTCAGGCTGGGGAGCGCAAACTCCGGCGTGCCGAAAAAGGCGATTTTCATCCTAAGCTGCCGATGGCGAAGACCTTTCTTTTTCGAGGCGTTGCCGGCTCTGTTCGGCCAGTTCCTTCAGCTCGCTCCGCAGCAGGCTGCGCCGGGCCGGCGAGATGCGATCCACCAGCAGGATTCCGTCTAAGTGATCCATTTCATGCTGCAAGACACGCGCCAGCAGGCCGTCCGTTTCCAATTCCTTGACCAGACCTTCGACGTCCTGGTATCTCACCCGGATCCATTCCGGCCGGACGACCTCTTCGCGGATTCCGGGAAGCGAGAGACACCCCTCTTCGAAAGCGCCCTCGCCTCGCGCCTCGAGGATTTCCGGATTGACGAATACCAGCCTTTCCGGTTCCTGATTCTCCCGCGGCATGCCGATCACGAGGAAGGCCTTCGAGATGTTCACTTGCGGCGCGGCCAAACCGATGCCGTCCGCTTCCAACATGAGGGGAAACATCTCTTCCACCAGGGCTTTAAATTCCTCGTCAAAAGCCTCCACCCGGGCGGCTTTTTTGCGCAGGACAGGATCCCCGTAGACCCGTATATCGTCAATGGTCATGAAGGCACGCTCCTGAATCAGCTTAATTCGATGAGCTTGAAGGCGTTTCGCCGCCGGGCGTTGATTCGCGGCCGGGCCCATGATGCGGGCGGCGGTGGCGGAAGCGCCGATTCCGGTTTCGCCGGCCCGATGTTTCCCGCCCGGATAGGTCGCCCTCGCCGTTGCCGATACTCGTCCGGCCGGTGCTGGTCACCACGCCGGAGCTCTGGCCTTCGCCCCATATCTCCTTCTTGGTTTGACCCCCGTCCGATTTTTGCTGTTTCGGTTCCGTAGCTCTGGGTTCGGCATTCGCCTCTGAGCCCGCCGAAATCTTGCGGGCCACAGATCCGCGCTCTACGGTGACGACAATTCCCCGCGCGATTTCAACTTTAATGGTGCTCTCTTTTTCCACGGCAGCCACCACTCGGCCGTGAATGCCGCCGGAAGTCACAATGTCGTCTCCTTTGCGCAAATCCGCCGACATCCTGGCGTGTTCCTTTTGCTTCTTCATCTGCGGGCGCAGCATCAGAAAATAGACGACCACCATGATGAGAATGAAGGGCAGGAAGCCCAGAATTCCGGAAGCTCCAGGCGATCCGCCTTGAGCCAGCACTGCAAAGATCATGAAATTCTCCTTACACAGTTGTTACGTTGATTTGGTTGCCGATCTTGGCGCACTCTGCATCCCTGCACAACCGCTTCATCCTCGCTTGTTTGTCATTCCCGCGAAAGCCCCGAAGGGGGGCTTAAGCTCCGGGAATCCACAGGGGTGGGTTGGCAAGGCAACGCCATGATTGTCTTCATTTGGTGACTAATCCGGCGGCCATTTCTGCCCGCAGATCGGCCATGATTTTTAGAAAGTAGGTGAGATTGTGGAGCGCGCCCAGGCGCGCTCCCAGAACTTCGCCGCAGGACAGCAGATGCCGGATGGCGCCCCGGCTGAAACGCGGGCAGCCGGTTTCGTCCGTCTCGCAGGCATAGCAGCGGCATCCATCTTCGATAGCTCGCGGATCTTCCCGGAAGGCGGCATTGCGAAGGTTGAGCTTACCTGCGGAGGTGAACAAGCTGCCCTTGCGGCCGTTGCGCGTCGGCAGAACGCAGTCGAAAAGATCCATGCCCAGCGAGACCGCCATGCGCAAATCCTCCGGTGTGCCTACGCCCATGAGATAGCGCAGGTTGGTTCGCGGCAGCAACGCATCGCCATGTTCGACGACCCGCCAGCGGTCCTCCGCCGCCTCACCCACGGCCAGACCGCCCAAAGCATAACCGAAAAAGCCGATTTGCAGCAGGCCCTCAGCCGCTTCTTGCCGCAAATCGTCATAAATGCCGCCCTGCACGATCCCGAAAAGCGCTTGCGGCTTCCCCAGCGGAGGCTGCGTTTCATCATACGCCTGCCGGGATCTCACTGCCCAGCTTTGAGTCAAATCCAGGGCCGCTCGAGCCGCCTTCCGGTCGGAATCGCCCGGCGCGCAGAGATCCAGCGGCATCATGAAGTCTGTCCCCAAGCTGCGCTGGACGGCGATGATATCCTCAGGACGGAACAGCCGCTTCGAGCCATTCACCGGCGAGCGGATTTCCAAGCCATCCTCGTGCTTCTTGGTCAGCGAAGCCAGGCTGAAGGACTGAAAGCCGCCGCTGTCCGTCAGAATCGGGCCATCCCAGCCCATGATCCGGTGCAGGCCTCCGAGTTTCTGCACTGTCTGGGCCCCGGGGCGAAATTCGAGATGCAGCGCATTGGAAAGAATGATCTCCGCTCCGCCGGAGCGCAATTCATCCGGCGCAATGCCTTTGACCGCCCCGTACGTTCCTACCGGCATGAAAGCCGGTGTGCTGATAGTCCCATGTGGTGTAGTCAGCCGTCCGCATCTGGCCCGTGTCCTCGAATCTTGCGCGATGATCTCGAAGCGAAAACCCTCTTCCCACTCGGCGCGCTTCATACCGGCCTGAGTTCAAGCTTTCGGTTCAGCAGATCCAGGCGGCTGATGGTTACGTCCAGGCGGTCGCCGATGGAAAGCTCCTCCGAAGAGCGCTTGTGCCGTTTTCGCTCCTGAGGTTGTAATCCCCGCGGCCTGAAGCGAACGCCGCTCTGCTCATCCAGAGAGCCCTCGATGTAGAGATGCTCCAGACAGATGAAGAATTTCTCCCGATAGACCTCCACCAACCGTGCCGAAAAAGTCTCCTCGCGGCGTTGATCTAAGTAGAGCAAGCCGGCCAGCTTGCCGCTTTCTCGTTCCAGTTCCGCAATCATCCGCTCGCGCTGAGAAAGATGATTGCAGAGATCTTCAAGCTCGGCTCGAAGTTCATCTCCGTTATTGACCTTTTCGGCGCCGATAATGTGTTTCCAGAGCAGGCGATGAACCATCAGATCCGCGTAGCGGCGTATGGGCGATGTGAAATGGGCGTAGCGTTTGAACCCCAAACCGAAATGGCCCAGGGCTTGAGCGTCGTAGCGGGCCAGCGTCAATGCCTTTCGGGCGATAACCGAAACTACCTCTTGCGGAAGCCGCCGCCGCGCCTGGTCAATCAATTCGGCGATTTGCCGGGCCGTCGTCAGTTTCTCCAGCGGCCAATCGAATCCGGCGTCGCGCAGGTAATCCGCCAATTTCTCCCGCTTGGTCGCATCCAAGGGCGGATGAACTCGGTGGATGAAGGCCGTGTCGTCGCCGAATTTCTCTTGCCAGATTTCAGCCACCGCTCGGTTGGCGGCCAGCATGAACTCTTCAATGAGCTGATGGCTTTGCAGTCTCTCCTCGCGAAAGATGCGCGTGGGAGCGGCGCCGTCTTCCCAATGAAAGCCCGGCTCCGGCAAATCAAAATCCACGCCGCCTTCGGCCAGCCGCTGCTCGCGCAGTTTCGAGGCCAACTCCCACATGGTTTTCAAGGCCTGGCGCAGATCCGGATCAGGCCCTCCGGTATGAGCGTCAAGATGCTCCTGCGCCTGCTCGTAGCTGATCAACCGTTGCACTCGAATTCGGGAAGCCGTCAATTGACGCTTGAGCGCCCGGCCGTCGGAATCGAACTGCATTAGAACCGAAAGCGCCAAACGCTCTTTCCCGGGCTTCAGGCTGCACAATTCGCCCGGCAGGCGCGGCGGTAGCATCGGCAGATGATGGTGCTGCAGGTAAACGCTGAAAGCTCGCCGGCGAGCCTCCTCATCAATTGCTGATCCCGGTCCGACATAGCGGCTGACGTCGGCGATGTGAACGCTCAGGTGATAGCGGCCTTGTGAATCGCGCGTTAATGCCGCCGCATCGTCATGATCCTTGGCATCGGCCGGGTCAATCGTCACCACGAACTGATCGCGCAGATCACGCCGCAATCCGGCGCGGGATCGCTCCGGCTTCAGCGCTTGCGATTCTCGTGCGGCTCGCTGAGGGTATTCTTCGCTGAAACCGTGGGAAACCAGCAGCCCCTTTTCGGCCACGGCTTTATGCCGAGGATCGCCGAGCAGCTTATCCATGCGGCAAACGGGCAAAGGCCAGCGTTGGCGGCCATCGGCGGACCGGAAGAGGGCCCAATAATCCGTCCGCGGCTTTGCCGCTTTCGGCAGTTGCTGGATCTGAGCCGTGAAGCAGGTCGGGCCGCTCTTGATCTCGGCCAGCCATTGACCGGAGCTGCGGAAGATCCGCCCCAACAGCGGCGGCCTCCGGTCGCTCTCGATGCCTACGATGAAACCTTCCGGTCCGGAGGCGTGGCCGCGATCATGGACTTCCACCTTCACAAGGTCGCCGTCAAATGCCTTCTGCGCCTCGCGCTGGGCGATGAAAACAGAGGCGCCTTCCTCCAGATCCACGAAGCCGTAGCCGTGCTGCGTCAAGCGCAGGATGCCCGAAATCGTCTTGGGCTGGCGCGAGGCGGGCGGCGCCGCTGGACGAGCAGACTTCAAGCGGCTCGGGCGACGAGGTATCTGGGTTTTTTGTTCAGATCTTTTTTGACGACGGTGTCCCATCCGCATCCCTTATAGATATTTTCGGCGGCCTGTCCCTGTGTTTCTCCGATTTCGCAGATCAGGCATCCCTTCCGTTTTAACAACCTCTTTCCGATCACGGCCAGCCGGCGAATCGCTCGAAGGCCATCCCTGCCCGCCAGCAGCGCCACCTTCGGTTCCCAATCGCGAACGGTCGGCGGCAGCGTTCTGTACTCGGTACCGGCGATATAGGGCGGATTGCTGACAATCAGATCAAAGCGTCTCCCAAAAGCGCCATGAAAGTCAGGCGAAAAGAGATCGGCGAGAGTCCATTCAATTCTATCATTTATGCCCAAAAGATCACCATTCTCCTTGGCCAGCTCAAGCGCCGCTTGACTGATATCGCATCCGATGGAGAAAGAGCCTGGATGCTCAAAGAGCAAGCTTAGCGCAATGGCGCCGCTGCCCGTGCCAATATCGAGAATCTCCGGATTGCTGAGCGGCTTGATCTCGGCCAGAGCCAATTCCACCAGTCCTTCTGTTTCGGGACGCGGGATCAAGGCGCGGCAATCAGTTTTCAATGTGAGGCTGCGAAATTCCGTCGTGCCGATGAGATACTGCAGCGGTTCACCGGAGTTTCGGCGTGCCGTCCACTCTTGCAGGCGGAGAAGTTCAGCCTCAGTCATTTGCTGGAGTCGGCCTTGAGGCGAAAACTCCCCGTGGTTCCCAAGGAGCGCCTCAAGCAGCCAGCGGGCTTCCTGTTGAGGATTGTCAGAGGAGAATTGGGAAAGGCTATCTACGGTGCGTTGTAATGCCTGGGAAACGGTCATGATCATTTGCCGCCGTGAAATGCAAAATCAAGCGGCGGTGATGGCTTCCAATTTCTTCGCCTGCTCATCGGAGATCAGAGCTTCGATCAGCTCGTTAAGATCGCCCTCGATGATCTCATTCAGGCGATACAGAGTCAGCCCGATGCGGTGATCGGTCACCCGACTCTGCGGAAAGTTGTAGGTGCGAATCTTGGCCGAGCGGTCGCCGCTCCCCACCATCGCCCGCCGTTCCGCGGCCAGCTTGGCATCTTCGGCTTCGCGGCGCTGCTGGTAGAGCCGGGCTCGCAGGACCTTCAGTGCTTTGGCCTTGTTCTTATGCTGCGAGCGCTCATCCTGGCAGGTCACCACCATGCCGCTGGGCAGATGGGTGATGCGCACGGCCGAGTCCGTGGTGTTGACGTGCTGTCCGCCTGCTCCGGAAGCGCGGTAGACGTCAATCTTCAGATCCGCGGGATTGATCTGGATATCCACTTCCTCCGCTTCGGCCAGAACCGCCACCGATGCCGCCGAGGTGTGGATTCGGCCCGAGGCCTCAGTGGCCGGCACCCGTTGAACGCGATGCACGCCCGATTCGAACTTCAACCGCGGATAGACGTTCTCTCCAGCTACCGAAAAGATGATCTCCTTTAATCCTCCGGCGGATGCTTCGCTGGTGTTCATCACTTCCAGTTTCCAGCCGCGATTTTCGCAGTAACGGCTGTACATGCGGTAGAGAACCGCCGCGAAAAGCGCCGCCTCTTCGCCGCCCGTCCCCGCGCGAACCTCGACAATGACGTTGCGGTCGGCATCCAGATCCTTGGGGAGCAGAGCCACAATAAGGTTGCGTTCCAGGCGCTCGCTGTCTTCCCGCAAATGAGGCAGCTCCTCCTCCGCCAGTTGCTTCAGTTCCTTATCCCCGCCGTCCTGCAGGATTTGTTCGTATTCGCTTATATCGCGGCTGACCCGGAGATAGCGCTGCGCCAGATCCGCCGCGCTCTTCAAGGATTTATGCTGCCTTAAGAGATCGCGGTAGCGCGCCTGGTCCGACATGATGGCAGGGTCGCTGATCTGGCCTTCCAGTTCGCGCAAATTTTCCAGGACTTTTTGGGCCTTGTCCAACATTTGGCAAATCCTAAACGCATAAATATAAAGAAAAAAGCCCCGCAGGTCAACCTCTACTTGACATAATTCTTTGCGGTTTTTTGGAAACCTCGGCGGTCTATTCTCGTGAGCTATTATGCCTTCAAAGGGACAGAAGAGGGAGCCTGTTACGCGCGCGCGCAGGTCGAAACCCAGGTCTTTGTGGTGCAGGCTTCCAGCCGGCGGCTACTCTGCACTCCCGCGGGTCGAAAGGGAGCTCATGGCGAGCGGCTTTCGGATTCTGGGTTATGAAAATCTCACAGAGCAGGCCGGCGTCCTGTACGCCGAGAAGCTCTAAGTTACGCAAAATTTTGCGCATGTAAAGCGGCACATTTGTTGCCGTATTATATGGCGAGCCATATCCCCAATTGCCGGGCGGATATATGCGCACCCCGTTCTGGCTATTGAGAATGGGCTTTTGGCTGTGCAAAGCCAAGGATGAGTCGAGTGTTCTGCATCAAACTTGAGGTGCGCACAAGCGTATCTATAGCGCAAAGAGTGCACGCATGAATATGGCAAATAAAGACTACTACAATATCTTGGGAATAGATCGCGCGGCGAGCGCCGCCGATGTCCATCGCGCCTACCGCCGCCGTGCGCGGGAGCTGCATCCCGACCGCAATAAGCGGGATCTTCGCGCTGAAGACAAATTCAAGGAATTGGGGGAAGCTTATCGAATCCTCTCCAATCCGCAGAGACGGCGGCAATACGACCTGTTCGGTTCGGTGGGGGGGGACTACGTTCCACCGGCGGGCTGGGGGAGCGGCCAGACAGAATCCAGCCGACCCGGCGCCTTTGCCGGTGAGGGGCCGTTGGAAGGCCTCGATTTCGATGAGATTTTCGAGGACCTGCTGGGACGCATGTCGGGCCGCGGCCGCCGCACCGGAGTGGGCGCTCGCAGCATCCGAGTGGATTTCGAGCGCGGCTCAGATATCGAAGTTGAGCTGCCGGTGACGGTTGAAGATTTGCTGAAGAGCGCCTCCCGCCAGATTCGAATCGGGGTCACGCGGCGCTGCGAAAAGTGCGAAGGGGACGGGACTTTGGCGGGGACTGTCTGCGCGGCTTGCGGTGGGACTGGGGGCGCGACGCAGCGTAAAACCTACCGGATCCGCATTCCTTCGGGTTTGGGGGATGGCGATGTGATCCGGCTAACCGGCCAGGGGCATCCGTCGCCGGGGGGAGCCGGACCGGCGGGCGATCTGCTGGTGCGCCTGCGCTTAAAGCCGCATTCAAAATATCGCATTCAGGGGCGGGATATCGAAGTTGACTTGAAGGTGCCGGACTATCAGGCGGCCTTGGGCGGGAAGGCCGGCTTCGAGACTCCGCATGGGCCGATTTCGATGGATCTGCCGGCGGGAATCAAATCCGGCGCAAAGCTGAAGATACGCGGCAAGGGGCTGCCCAAGCGAGGCGGGGGCCATGGCCATCTGCTGGTGAATATCACGGTCAGCGTTCCGGAAAAACCAACCTCTGAACAGAAAGCTCTTTACGAGCAATTAAAAGCTTCAAGAAAGTGATCCAAAACACAGAGATTAGCAAAAAACATAGTATATTGCCCATTGATTACTCAGGATGAACAGTGGGGAGGGACACGATGGCTGGTGGTAATGGCAGTAAATCCAAACGGGGGAATGGAACCCGGTCCAAAGAGAGCCGCCACCCGCGCAGAAAACGTTGCCGGGCGTGCGGTTATGACACTCGGTGGTTATCGATAGACGGCATGTGTTGGGATTGCACCGTCAAATCGGTCCGCAACAAAGCGCCGATCTACATCGAATCAACAGAGGAGGAACCGGAAAGCTCAGACGTTGGTAAGACATTGTCCAGTGATTAGTCCGCCGCCGGCGGACGAGAAATGTGAAAACGATTTGTGGCCCGACCCTTTTCCGCCATCGGCGGACCCTTTAGCGGTAGGGTCGGGTTTATTATTTGGTAGGGGCGAGGCATTCACTGATTCTACCACCGTCCAGCCTAAATTGGGATTCCCCAAGTCCACAGAGGTTTTGTCTTTCTTGAGAATGCCTCGCCCTACGGCTCATATCTTCTCTCCGCTTGCCGCCATGATCGAATTATAAATCGGCTCCAAACGCAGGTAATTATTCTCGTTGAATTCCACCGGTAGCATCTTTTCAGAATTCGGGCTTATGGGCAGCGACCAAAAAACAGGGTGGGGTTCGCCCTTGAGCATCACGAAGTGTGGCCCGACCCTTCAGGGTCGGGTTTATTATAATCTACTACCACCACTCTGGCCAATCCATAGCCAGAGGTTCGTCCTTTCTCTCTTGATAAAACCTCGCGCTCGACCATGGCCATTCCAGTGCCGATTTCACCAATTTCTTGCGCACCGGATTCAAATGCATGTACTCCAGCGTATGCACAAATGTCTCGTCGCGAAAGATATTGCGGTCATAGCCTCCGCCCGCTTGCCAAAAACGATGGCCGACTTGCCCTCCTTTCGTCACTCGCAATTTCGCGTAAAGAGAGGGCTGATGTGCCGCCAAATAATTCAGCCCCAGATAGGCGCTGGGCTGTTTGAGGGTGCGCAGGATGATAAAGATGGGCAGTTCGGGTGACGGATAAATCAACAGATGAACATGATTGGGCATCAAAACAAAACCGTAAAGCCTAAAGCGCAGTTTCTGGCGCGCCTGCTGCAATATTTTAATGAATTCAGTATATAATAATGGGCTTTTGAATAGCCAGAGTTTTTGGTAGCAGGAAAAGGTCAGATAGTGAAGGTGCCCGGAGTCTTGGTAGTGTTTGGGAGACATGGCTCAATTACAATTATTTAGAATACACCTGAACCTAAAGGTTCGGGCCACCCAGCCATCCCCCTCCAGAGGAATTATAGAAGATGATCCCCTGTGCATCAGTTCCCGTGGAGAGCCATATCTTATGATAGGGTGTAGTGTCAGGATAATATCGGCCCATGATTTGGGAATGACCATTGTCGCCGATAGCATCCGCGATTTGCTGCCAATCATCACCATAGTCTTCGTCGAAGTAAGCCGCATCCACGTCGCAAAGATATGTGAACGAATTGCCATTTGCCAAATTGTCATTGTACCAGACCTCATAGTCGCCATTGGTCTTTAGTACCAACGCATAGCTGTACACCGTGCTGCCTTCCTTCCACTGATTGAAGCCCTTGACCTCTGCAACGTCCGTCATGGCGATAGCATCAAAAGCGGGCGCGCTGTAGGATCCGGAGATCTTGCACAAGGAGCCATTATAGCCCACACCCCCATTCATTACCGTGTACAGCACGTTGGCGTTGCCCAGATCCCGCCAGAAGTATTCGAAACCGCGCGGATCCGTGGACAGATCGTCAATGCGCTGAAAGTAGTAAGGGCTTGATCCGGTCCACCTGTATATTCCCAAATTAAGCTGCCCGGTGGGATTATAATCTTCCGCCAGGATGACCAAGTACTGCTCTTCGGGCAAAGTGCCGTACCCGCTGGTTGGATCGTAGAAGAAGGCGGCGTCATGAATGCGCATTTTTTTCCAGTTCGCGGGATAGTACTGGGTTATTGGGTAATCCCACATGTCGGTTGTGGTGGTGGGGTTCTGGCGGTAATATACTCCCACATGATCGCTGGCCGCCAGGACGTGTTCATTGGCGCCGATCTTGATGGCGTCCACACCCAGAAAACCGATGTGCCGCATGAAATCTTCCCAGGCGCCCCAATTGTAATCGGGACTGCCAATGTTGTTCACGCAGCGGAGCACTCCCGATTCCATGTTGGCCGACCAGAGCACGTCGCCGAAACTGTTGTCCGCAAGTCTCTGAATCTGCACGTCCTGCCCCACGCCGCCTTCATCCAGCGGCATCTCGGTCCAGTCCTGAGCCCAGCTTAAATGAATTAGCCACAAAGTGGCAAGCAAGACAGCCGAAACCAGCGCCATAGCGCTGCCGATGATTTTTTGCCTACGCATAAACACCTCCGTTGAATGATTAAAGATACCACGAGATACCGGGTTTGCCCGGCTTTTTTATTGTGGTGCTCGCCTTAAAGACTATTTCAGCATGGAGACCTTCACCGTCGCCGTCTGCCCGCCGCAGCGCAGCCGCAGCAGGTAGATGCCGGAAGGCAGGGACAATTCCGGCCAAACCACCGGATACTCGCCGGCAGCTTTCACGCCCTGCTCGATCACGGCGATGCGGCGCCCCAATAGATCATAGAGCTCCAATTGAATCTGGCCCGACCGCCCCAGGCGAAAACTCCGGGATGACAGGCCGAGAATGGCGGGAGAGGTTTCCGGCCATCCGGCTGCCGGCGCCAGGCCGGTTCCCCCCAAGCTGCCGTCGGCGTTGACGCGCTGAGCGTAGATGTCGTAAACCCATATGCCAGAGAAGCGCATGTCTTGCCAGACCACCACAGCCCCATTCTGGCCATCGCTAGCGGATGTTGGATACCAGAATGCCGGTCCATGCCCAAGCGCCACCCGGCTCCGCCAGCGTAGGGATCCGTCGGCGGTCACGCGGCAGGCTATGATGGTGGAGGATCCGACAGTTTGATCCTCCGCACGCAAGGTAATCACACCATCATGGGTCGGGGTCATGGCAGCCGAATTAACTGACCCGAAGGGGCGGGCTTGGAATATCGGATGCCCCTGCAGAGTGAAGTGATAGAGGTAGGATTCGGCATAACCGGCGTGGTTATCGGCGTCCACCGCCCATAGAGTACCCAACACGGGATGCAACAGAAGATCCACGCCGCTGTGCGCGCTGATATTTGGGAATTGGTACCACCACAAGGTTTGCCCTCGCCCGTTCATATGGAAAAGATGCGAACCAGAAACAGAGACACCAGGTGTGCTGAACAGCCAGAAACCTCCGCCGCGGCCGTCGGCCACTCCCTGCATTATTGACCAGACTGATACGGATTGCCCCTGCATATTCAG
>Ga0315284_10001785_pt1 | contig 30645 bp, 48 predicted proteins | sample YL17G09_16_MG_FD_203696 | JGI IMG/M metagenome (GOLD analysis project Ga0315284, IMG submission 203696) | Sediment microbial communities from Yellowstone Lake, YNP, Wyoming, USA - YL17G09_16 | ecosystem: Environmental > Aquatic > Freshwater > Lake > Sediment | place: USA: Wyoming | collected...
CATAAGCATCCTGAAATGTTTTATTTGTACACATAGCAGATACTTTCTTCTCTTCCCACTCTAGACCTTCTACCAGTCTCTTTTCCACCATATCAACAATAACCTTCCAATCACCATTTTCATCTTTAGTTGCTACAGTGCCACTACTAAAAGCACGACCAACTACATTAAGTTTTGACATATATAAAATCTCCTTTTATTTTGATAATCCTACTAACAAAGTCTTTCCTACGCTTTTAGGTAGTATTGATTTTCTTACTCTACCATAAGCACCACACTTGCATCTAAACAATGGGAACTTACTTACCTGAGTATATGAATACTTATCGGGTATCATTTGAATATCAGAGCTTCCACAGTTAGGGCAAACTTCCTCATCAGATTCTACATACAAACCCAAGTTTGGGTGTCCCTTAATCCAAGGGCGTAACTTCAAATATACATCCTCAAGTGTATCAACATCTCCATTATTATATTTCTGCATGTAAGCAAGAGCTTCATCGTCTCCAGCCACACATCTTTTCCATAGTTCAAAGGTGGTTTCCATTTTCTCTTGAAAACCAAATATCTTAGCTAGACCGTTTAAGCTGTTATGTGTAAACCCAAACTGCTTTCTAGCTACCAACATTGTATCAATTGTTTGGTATGGGCTTGTTGGAGGTAATCCATGAACGATAAATCTTGTGTTCATGTTAGGAACATCAAAGCTATCACCGTTATGGGCAATGATAATATCTGCCTCATCAAGTAATTTCCAAAGACTTTTAACTATCCTACCATCATCCTCTTTTATAGCTTCCTTACCAGTTAACCTATCAGTTAAAATTTCATCCCCAAATAACCACTTAGCACTCCATGTAAGCATGAACCATTCTGATATAACTTGGTCAGCACCTACATTTGCTTTCCACACGCTCTTCTGAAATATGAAAGCCTGTAGAGGTGATGTTTCAATATCAAATAAAAGAACCTTTGGAAGTTTCTTTTCTTCTGTATCGCCACGCAAATATTTTATATAACATTTTGGATGTGACATTGCTGAATGTCTATGCTTACATCTAAATGTAAGTATACTTTCGTCTTTGCTCATTATTATTTTCTCCGTATTACTTCTTTCTCATAAGCTTATGCTTAAATTTACCGGCTATATGCTTTTTAATTTCAGATATTTGCTCATCAGATAACTTGTAACTTTCCTTCATACTGTCTAAAAATCCTTCATCAGTAAAATATCCTCCAAGAAAATATGAAATTCTATCACATAGTTGAATAAAAGTTATTGATATAGTTTTTCTACTTTTATCTATTAACACTTCTAAATCTTTAATTGGTCTACCATCAGAAACTAAGTCTAAGATATAAACATCAATGTCAGAAAGAAAACCTTCACTATGTAATTCTTTTATCTTACTTTCAATAATAAGAAGATTATTATACTCATCAGATTCTATGTCCTGAGTCGTCTTTATTGATACTTTATTCCTTAGTATATGCTGGACTATCCATCCCATGCTGAAACTCCTTTAGGCAATCTTCTCTATAGGAGCATTGAAAACATGCCTTTCTAAATACTCCGTTCCTAACAAAATTTTTATTTTTGATTGCCATAACTGCTTGTGGTATAATGTCATTAAATAGTGTTCTTGTAGCCGATTCATCATTGGTGTATCTAACTAAATTTCCAGTTGAAAGAGCCGCATAGTAAACACCGGATGGAACAATATTATATAATTTCTTATAAGCCCAATTATAAAGAATGAATTGAATACTTTTTGATATATTGACTTGAGGTTTTCTTGCAGTTTTCCAATCAAATACTTTCCCATTGGAAATTCTATCCATCTTCCCAACAACAAATATATCATTATGAATTTCTATTTTAAATCTGAATTCTACATCATCACCAACAGAAAGATATTTTTGAAAATGTTCGTGAAAATTATGTAAACACATTGAACCATAACTTAATGACTCGTTAGGTAATCTTTTTGCCATTTCGCCATAAAAATAACCCTGAGAAAATACTTCATTATCCCAATATGTTTCTATTGCACTATGAACAATTTCCCCAATAATCATTTCATTACTCGGAAGTGCTCTTTCTGGTTTGGATAATCTGTAGTATACTTTCCTATTGCATGAAATAAAATCTTCTAATAAAGAAGCTGAAATATATATTGACACCTATAAACCAGCCGTTCTTTGATTTGAACATAAAGTTCTCCAAACTTCAATCATGGTTTTATAGACATCCATTAAAGATTTCTTTCCCTCAAGTTTAGCTATAACCTCGGCTAGTTTTATTCTTAGTGGCATTATTTCCCCATTCAAACCTCTAAACTTATATGTATTATCTATATAATTTACGGCAGGTGGTTTTCCTCCCTGAAAATATTGTTCGTCTGTGGTAGCTGTTTTAAATGTGTGTGCTTCCCATTCTTTTATTTCATTGTCTAATGTGAGCTTTTCATACATCAATTGGGATATTTCCTGTGTCAGTTTAATAAGTTCATCAAAATCTGGGATACTTTTTAGTACATCTTCTGGGCTAGTTTTCATAATTTCTCCTTATTCTAAGGGTATTATACCACATATATTAGATTTTGTCAAGGGTTTATACCCACCCAATTTCTAGTTTTTCTTCTATGGATTTGTATATTTCACAGATTCTAAACATTAAGTCTATGTCTGATATGGTGATTGTGGTTTCTTTTCCAATTCGTGTTTCTGCTATTGCCCCAACAAAAGATATATAGGAATTATCCTGCTCATACACATGTAAAGGATTAATATCTAAATCTTCTTTCCATCCACTAAAGTCAAAGATGGTCAATATTATTTCAGAAATTGAATCCTCATCTATGTTTAAGATTTTCGACATGCTCGAATTTGATGACCCAGATACGCACATTAATAGAATCTCGTTTGATGCCATAAGGTCAACGAGTTCCGGTGCTATCCCAAAACTTTCCATGTAGAACTGTCTAACTACTTCCCATCTCTTTTCGTTCATTTTTAAGCACCTCTTCATGTAGCTCTGTTACTTTATTTATTATTTCACAGAAGGTATCTAAGTCCATAGCTACAAACACCTTTATGCCCTCTCTTGCTCCTGAAAACTTACCCATCATTAAAGGAATTGAATTAGAGTTTGACGAGTCTTCTATTATCTTATCAAGCCATTCCTTCTTTAATGTAAGTTGAGTAGCCCCTCCGTACCCCACTTTTGCCTCTATCCTAAACTTTTTTTCAAACGATTCTATAGTACCAACAACATCACCCTGTAGGTCTGGTTCGTGGAGAGCAGTACCAATAGCCCCGCTTAGGGGTATCCTCTTCCACGAACTTTTCCTAATGTTGTTATTTAAGATTTCCGCTATTAATCTTTCAAATGAACTTCCTTTTTGTTTACCTTTTAGCAATGTTAATCTCCTATTTGTTTTCTATTCTATTAGACTCAGGGTCAAACTTTAAAGTCACCGTTCCTACCGGCCCATTTCTTGCCTTTAGAATTAGAAACTCCATAGAATTTTTATACTTGGTTTCTTTATTATAATACTCATCTCTATATAAACCAATTACAAAATCAGCGTCTTCTTCTAAGTTTCCTGATTGTCTAAGGTCTGACATTACTGGACGTTTATTCTCTCTAGCCTCAACACCACGATTTAGCTGTGATACGCCTACTACGCATATCTTCTGATCATTTGCTATTAACTTGCACATTCTTGAAATTTGACCAAGTTCCGCTGTTTGATTATCTCCACGTTCAGCAAGAAGCTGTAAGTAATCTATATAAACAACTTCGATACCCTTAGTGGCTCTGAATTTATAGATGGTTGATTCCATATAATGAATATCAGAATTAAACTTTGTATCAATGTAGATTGGGTACTCCCTAATTCTTCTCATCGAAGCACCTATCATTTCTATCTGTGGTTTATCTAGTATTCCTAATCTTATGTTCTGAATAGAAACGCCTGATTCTATAGCAACTAATCTTTCAACTAGAGATTGATAATTCATTTCCTTTTCAAAGAAAAGAATTGGAACTCCTGCTCTTCCATCCGCTATAATTGAATTACAAAGTAACGCTGTTTTACCACTACCGGGTCTACCACCTATTACCCACCAGTCTCCCTGTGACTTTCCTCCAGTGGTAACATTAACATCTTTTAATCCCCAAGAGTGACCACGTACACCAGGATTTCCTGTTCTAGCTACAATATCATCAAAGGATTTCTTAATCCCATCCCCAATGTGAACCGTAGCACCTCCACCAGATGTCTCAGTTAAGTCATCTAATGTCTTTCTAAAATCTCTAATTGAGTCTTCTACATTATCTAGTGTTAGATTATTAGCCTTTACTTTAGCGGCTGATTCGGCAAAGACTCTTCCTTTATATGATAGTATTAATTGATTACAATACTCTTTTAGATTGTCTTTATTCCATTCCTGTGCTACAATCCAGTCTAGATATTTTTTATCCCCGACTTTAGATAAGTTACCTGAGCTTTCTAAAGAGCTAGACACCATTTGTAAATCTGGAACTAACTGCTTATCGTTTAATAACTCTATTTCCTGGTATATAAGTTGATTTGGTACAGAGGACATCATAAAAAATCGAACATCTGTTCCATAATACAAATCAGGGTATTTTAATAGAGTAGATAATACCGCAATCTCATGGTCCGTAGAAAATAGTTTATCTGCCATTTACTTATCCTCCTTTGGACCTTCTAGATATTTGTTAGCCTTTTCAGGGTCAATCTTTTTTACCTTAGCTATATCTTTTTCCATGTCAGATATTCTTTTTTCTAGGCTAAACATAGAAGTCATAGCCATATTAGATTCAAGTGTTTTTTCTAGCTTGTTCTTACATATTGTAAATAATAATCCGTATGGAAATTCGGTTGGGGTATCTATACGAGATGCGTCTATTATAGAAAAGAATACTGATGTTTTCCCAAATAGTTTTACTAGTTGATTAAATCTTATAATCTCTGAACGTCCTACATCAAGTCCCATCACAACTCCGTAGAATTGTGCTAAAACTACTCCTGCATTTGGAGCTGTATTTAATCTAGAGAAATATAATTCTGATAAATTTTCAGGCAATTCTGTCATTTACTTCTCCTTTAGGGGGTTTAAATCAACTCCTGCATCATTTAAAACCTGATGAATTCCCACCTCAATGCCCATTATTTGATTATGTTTTAAATCTAATTCTAGGTGATAGTTAAGTGCTTCTATTATTTCGTGGATAAGAGTACTATTAAACAAATCAGATTCAATATCATTAGCAACCGAAATGGTTTTATCCTTAAAGCTACAAAAACCTACGTTACCAATGCTTTGTTCATATGTCTTAGAAAAATCTAAGTTGTACTCATATCCCAGTATATTTATTTTTTTCATGGGTAGGGGGCTACTATTAAGTAGCCCCCAATCTCCTTACTTATTTTTAAATAAAGCTTCAACTTCACTATTAACTGAGTCCATTAATTCTTTAGGAAGAACTGTGGCTCCGGCTTCTGATGCTTTTTGTCTAGCACGTCTAGCGGAGAATATATCCTTTAAAGATACTCCTCTTTGTAAATCAACTAGTTCGGTAGCCGTTAGTTTAACAGTTACTGAATCTAAATCATATAAATCTTTTTCATCTTTTACAACTGGTTTCTCAGATGTTTGGCCGGCTATAGGAGTAATGATTTTATTTTTACCTGAACCTGATATAACAAAGGTTAAATCATATCCAGTAAGACCTACACGCTCTCCTTTACTATCCAAGATTGCGTTATTAATCGCGTCTAATTGGTCAAATAAGGTTACTCCTCTGGAAAGAACTTTGATCTTCATAGAGGGTGTTGATTCTCCAGTAACAATCTCACCACACTTACTACATGCGGTTGGTCCTTGATTTGATGGGGCGTGCGATTCTGCACCACATTTAGAACATGTTCTAACTAATGTCTTATCTAGTACATTGACTAGATTTACTGTTCTACGTGGAGACCATTTAGCCTCGTCTTTATAGGTATCGGGAAACTGCATCATAATCATTTTATTATTAGCACATACTGGGCAATCCTCTCCAATACACTGAACAGTAGCTCTGTTAATATAGTGGGTCTGAATTGCTAAATAACCGTCTGTAAGAATTCTTACAGTTGATGTGGAATTCATATCTAAAAATAATGTTTTCTTAAATTCGGATGTGAAAGCCTGTTTTTCTCTTGTTGTTCCAAATGATGTTAGCGGCATTTTATTTTTCTCCTTTTTGTGAATTCATTGATTTTAGAAGATTTTCAAACGTTATACGTCTTTCCTCTTCTAGGAATTCATTGGCTGATTCTATTGCTTCTAGGCTAGTTAACTTAGGCTCTGAGGCTCTTAACTTAGCGTACTGCATATATGTCCATTCTGTATCTATAAGTTGAAGGTATCTTAGTAACCTCATTGCCTCTGGGTTAGATGCGACTATTTCAGGTATTTCTGTTATTGTGTCTGATACTCTTAGTGGCTCAAACTGAACCAACTGCCATGTTCTTTCTAATGTAATTGATTTATTCATCCTTTTTCTCCTCGTCTTCATCCTCTAGTTGCGCCTCTATAGCGTCTACATCAATAGATGTATACTTATTAAGTACATTATACACCCCTTCTTTGATTTTGTCAAGGGTCTCAGGGTTCTTCTCTAGGTAAGCTCCAGCAGCTATTTTACCTTGACCAAGAGTAATGTCATCAAATCTATAGTAAGAACCTTTCTTCTTAATCACCCCAATCATAGAACAGAAATCCACAGCATCCGAATATATATCTATTCCCTTTCCAAATATAATTGGAATAGTATAACTTCTAAATGGTGCAGATAACTTGTTCTTCTTTATAACAAATTTAGTGGTAATTCCGACTATCTCATTACCAACTTTCAGGTCTTGAGCCTTTCCCAAGGAAATTCTTAGGCTAGCGAAGTGCTTTAATGCATGACCACCAGGAGTTGTGAACGATGGCATGTATGCCCCAATCTTATCTCTAACTTGATTTAAAAGGATAAGAGCTACATTATTTTTATCAATACTATCCACGTTTCTACGTAAGAATTTTGTAAGCATTCTAGCTACTAGTCCTACGTTAGCGTCTGCAAACTCATCATCCTTTTCTTTAAATGGAGCAAGAGCGCCAATAGAGTCTAGTATTACTACAGCAAATTCTTTTGAGTTAATTCCAGATTCCATCATAATAAAAGCATCTTCAGCAGTATCTGGATTTAAGATTACAAACTTATTCTTATCAAACTCCTCACCTATCATGTCCTTTAGTAAGGTGTAGTCTAACATATGTTCTGCATCTACATAGAGGACTTTTAATTCCATCTTCAAAGCTTCTTTAACTACTGATAAACATAAGGTTGTTTTACCACCGCCCTCGCTTCCATATATTTCTGTAATTTTTCCTCTTGGAATACCTCCTACTCCTATTGATACATCTAAAGATAGGCTACCTGTAGATATAACGTCTATCCTATCTGTATCTTTCTTTAGTACAATATCACCAAACTGCTCTATAATCCCGTCAATAAAATCTGAATTCACTCGACCTCCTTTAATACGTACATCTTAAAACCTGACGCCTCTACTAAACTTCCATATCTTTTGTTTAATGTTTCTGACAATCCTTTTACACCTTCTTTCGATAATGTTGTTAAGTATAGTAAATCCATAGCGGCTGACTCTGTAGAGTCTGTGTCTATGGCATAACCTGAAATTACTTTTAGTTTACATATTCTTTTAATGTATTTTATGTCTATATTATCTTCTGACATAGAAGAGCATCCAGCTAGGTGTAGTATTTTTCGAGTGAGGGATGCTTTATTTCTTTTTATGATAGATGGTATACTTGTAATGAATTGACTTTTATATCCAGAAGTTACATTTCCATCTTTCATGTGTGACGCTATATAAAATAGGTCGTACTTACTTTCTCTAAACATTGTGAATAAGTGGTCTAATTCCTCCGGAGTGTTAAATGTAAAGTACGATATTATGTCACCAGTTTCATTTGAAACTAGTTTCATTAAAGCCTCATAAGAGACTCTAGTTGATGATACGTTACTGTCCCAAAGAGTCTCCGCACAAAATATTTTCATACATACTTATCTCCTATGATTCTTTAGTCCATCTTTTGCTAATTTTAGCGTCTGTAATGGCAGGTATTTTTCCGAGTAGCGGTTGAAAAGCTGTAACCATTTCATATCTCATAAAATCTTCTGCCTCCTTTAGGATGGAATCCTCTACCTCAGCTACAACTTCATCATGCACTTGTAATAGTAAAGAAAATTTGTTACCGAATGGGTTATTATTTTCCATATTTATTATTGATAGCTTTGTTACGTCTGCTCCACCTCCCTGAATAACCATATTGAAGCCTTCCCTTTTCATCTGAGATGTAATCTTTTCTATTTCATATGGTGTTCCAAATGAGGGTATTGGTTTGAAGTAACGCTTTCTACCCATAGGAGTAATTGAGTATCCTAGTTCCATAATCTTAGATTCTATTTTTGTTTTTAGTGCAAACAGTCTTGGATAACCTGCCCAGTATTCGTCTAATAGGTCTTGGGATTCTTCTAGAGATATCTTAAAGTTTCTCTTTAATCCCCAAATTGTAGTACCATAAATAATAGCGAAGTTCATTGTCTTACCAAATTTACGCTCATCTTTGGTTATATCGTGAAAATCTTTTTTAAATTTTAGAGCCGCAGTAGCTATATGCATATCAGCCCCTCTAAGATAAGCGTCTAAAATTACAGGTTCACCACTCAATGCTCCCGCTAATCTATACTCTTGTTGGCTATAGTCCATCGCTATAAAGCTATATCCCGGTCTAGATATAAATCCCTCTCTAAATCCATTATCAATTGGTATATTCTGAAGGTTTGGATTCTTAGATGAAAATCTTCCGGTCTGTGTCCCAACCTGGAAATACTCCGTATGAATCTTACCAGTTACTGGATTTATAAGGTCAATGATGTTCTGACCGTAGGTACTTAATCTTTTTTCGTAGTCTCTGTATTCTAATATTACATCTATAATATCATTTTGTGGTAGTTTATTCAGTGTTTTTTCATTTGTATCTGGAGTATCTATTCCACATAGATGTAAAGCTGTTAGTAATTGTTTATGTGAACCTATATTAAAGTTTTCATTAATCCAAATCATTGATACTGATGGGTCTACTATAGACTCTAATATCTTTTGAAGCTTCTTTGCTTTAACTGGTATTGCTAGGGCTCTAGCGAATTGGTAGGCGTTTCCATATGATGCCACTGGAACTGAATTAAATATTAAGTCCTTCATGACTTTAGATAGTCTAACTATATTGCTTTCTGAGTCTTTAATTAATCCATTCCAATGCTCAACATCTAATAGTATACCCTGTAATTCCATTTTAGCTACTGCTGGAACTAGGTTCATTTCTAATTCTATAGTAGGTAATAATCCCTCTTTTGTAGCTAATTCTATTTGGCTGTTATATATTTTGTCTAAGTATAAAATGTCTGTTCCGGCATAGGTTATCTGTTGATCTGTAAATGTTGAATTCCAATCCATATCAATGAATTCTAGGCGTGTATCTTTAACTAATTCTTCACCGCAATATTTACTTACCAACTTAGCTAGTGATGATAATTTATCACCAACTCCCGCAGTTAGTACAGATTCTACAATCATGGTATCGTGTAAGTTTCTTAGTAGAATACCTGTATCTGTATGTAATATTTTTATATCGAATTTTATATTATGACCAATACACTTTATATTATTTTCTTTAATGATTTCTAATAATTTAGTAAAGAATAATTTACCTAAATTTCCCCTATGCATTACATAGACGTTATCCCCAACCCCAATCTGAACAAGAAGTATTTTACTAATGAGTGGGTCTATACCAGTTGTTTCAGTATCTAATCCTATCATAGATACATTTGACAAATCAGATATTAAACCACCAATCTCTTTCTTATTATTTGCCAAACTTTCTATGAAACATATAGTCACTATTTCTCCTTATAATGAGGAAGGACATGTTCAGGTCGCTCTATTGTGTGATGAATGCTCAATCAGTTAACAGCTCGAAAGCTCCGATTTTTTAGGTATTGGATGAACCCTATACCGCCTCACACTACGTCTTAGTGACGATAGCCCTCAATGCATGTCCTAGTCGGGAAAAGTGGAGTCGAACCACCATATCCTCGCTTCCAAAGCGAGTCCTCTATCCATTAAGGTACTTCCCGATAATGTTCAATATTATGGCATCTAGAGTATAAACTCTATTAACCATTATTCCTTTGTTTCTAGAAGAGGTTTGTAATCTATTAACCAATCTTTAGATTGGTTAAGAGAAGGCTCTTCTCTTTAAGTACTTAAGCTCTTAGAGCTCTTTATGCTAAAATTCACTATGCGAGTAGGCAACTCTAATTAAACTATTAATTAGATAGTCTATACTCGCAGATGTTTAGGTTGACTGGTTAACCATATGGAATATGCATCTGCGAAGAACATATTTCCACTCATCTCCACCAGGAGGTAGTGACCCGAATTCTAAGTTTCGGTAACTTATACACATTATACCACACTCTTGATTATTTGTCAAGAGGCAATTTAGGCGGTTCTACGGGGAATTGAACCCCGGTTACTTCCTTGACAGAGAAGTGTAATGTCCATTATACCATAGAACCGTAAAGCTACACAGAGAAAGTCAGATTCCATTTATCGGTAATAAAAGTGATAGTGAATCCAAGTCCTATCCCAATTGTTCTGACCATCTATTACCGCCCTGTGTAGCTAGTGCTCAAGAAGGGAGTCGAACCCTTACGCCCGAAGGCACATGATTTTAAGTCATGAGCGTATACCAGTTCCGCCACATGAGCATTTATTCGTGACATGGGTGCTGTATATATTCTTTATGCACCTTTAATCTAGTTTGTCCAAAAGCTTCATAAACTGGAATTCCCTCCCAGTCTGGTTGAAGAGTTAAATCTAAAGCATAAGCAACTGTAGCGGCTGTATCCATTGTCTGTATTGGTACTGTAAGTTCTCCAGGAACAATCCCAGGTCCATATATAATCCAGGGGATACGGAAGTCTTGAATAACAGTTCCCTCATGATTTTTATCGTGTCCACCGTGATCTGCAGTAACAATAATTAAAGTGGTTTCTCTTAAACCGTTATCGTCTAGTGCAGTTAATATGTCTCTTAAAGCATCGTCTCCAAAAGTTAAAACTTTTAGATATGAGTACCCCATCCAAGTATATTTATGACCTACCTTATCAGGAGTTGGAAAATGTACAAACATTAATCCAAAATCCTTTTGTATTTCTTCTACTGCTATCTTAGATATAGATGCCTCATCGTACCGTATTTCAAATACATCCGTTGTCTCTGGTTCAGCCAACTGCCTCAACTTGTCTTTTCCAACTATCATTACAGTACGCATTCCAGCTTTATGGGCAAGGTCGAATATATCAACCCCTTTTGAATATCCCATGTATTTGAAATACCTATCGAATACTATTCCAGTATCCTGCATACATAGTCCAGATAGCATTGATGCGTGACTTGGAAGTGTAGATGGGTATGCAATAGTTTCCGCACTCGTTAGGGAATAAGCACTATTCTCCATTAACTTTAATAAGTTAGGCATGGGTGCTTTTGATATTGCATCCGGCCTCATTCCATCATAGCTTATTACAAGTACCCGTTCTATTTTTGGTACTGGTATGGGAGTTTGAGTCGGAGTTTGAGTTGATGTTGAAGTAACTATAGGAGTTACAGCCACATCTACTAATACAGGAGTTTGTAAAATACTGGTAACTAATAAAGCAGTTACCATTACAAAATCTACCACAAATAATACAGGTTTAACTAGTCGTCTATTTAATTTTTTCATAGTGCTTCCGAGAGGAGTCGAACCTCCAGATTTCTGCTTCTAAGGCAGTTGCCTATGCCAATTCGGCTACGGAAGCTTATAATGTCTCTCCATCAGTCAAGCCTGGTTAGAGCGGCTTTCCCTCGTGGGTAAAGTAGGATTCGGACCTACTGAGACCATCGGCCAACTGTTTTACAGACAGCTACGACTCTCCAACTTCGCCGTTTACCCATAAACTATCTATCAAATATTTCGTCTACATGGTAGATAGATATTGAGTTATCCTCATTGTCTACCCACCAGAAATCTCCTTTACTACCTTCAACCATACTATTGAAAGTACCATTACCATTCATTCTATGTTTAATATAGAAATCCATTACTCTTCCCTCAGGTAATTTAACTTCTTTAGACATGATAGTTGCTAATACGGTTCCAGGAGCGGGAATAATTTTGTATCGCTTACACTCAGAAATTTTCATTACTTATCCTTTTCCTTAGCATCTTTCTTTTCTGTCCCAGTTAAAGCCTTGGTAGCTTTACATACGGTGCATTTATAGTTAGTCTTACCCTCATTGAAAACTCTGCGACCCTTACCATATAACTTATCTTGGTATTCATGAGTACAAGTACATGATATTATCATAGTTTCTCCTTTAGTATAAATATAGTAGCTTAGATTTCCTCACGCATTTTCCCGATATTTGACCTCGGAGACGGGTAATCCACCATTTTAAGGTTGTTCAGATCACTACTATAAGAGAGAATAGAGGTAGTCGAAACCTCGTAGCTAGTTTGGAAGACTAGTGCATGACCGTTCTGCCATATTCTCATAATTAATGAGCGGTGTTTTTTACGTGGTTTCGCCTCCACCAGTAGCGGGTAAGGAAATCGAATCCTTCTTATCAAGTTTATGAGACTTGTTAGACTACCTTGCCTACCACCCGCATCAGTGCTCCGAGAAGGATTCGGACCTTCAACTAGCCGCGTATAAGACGGATACTCTGACCGTTGAGTTACCGGAGCGTTGTGCCCTCAGAGGGACTCGGACCCTCAACCAATGGATTAAAAGTCCACTGCTCTAAACCAATTGAGCTACGAAGGCATTGTGGATATGGGAGGATTTGAACCTCCAGTCAGGATATTTTGAGTATCCCAGGTATGCCAGTTTCCCATCACATATCCTTATATTCTATGTTCCTTATATTCAAATGTACATACAGGTCTATCGTAGTTATTGACTACTGGACTGTATTGTTTCATACCAAATAGAACTCCCATAACCATTATTATTAATATACATATAAAAAATGCTACCAGAGATAGAAAGAACATTCTAATGTTGTATCTGTTAGTTTCGTCTATCATAATATCTCCTTGTGCAGATAAAAGGATTCGGACCTTTAATCTCTCGTGTATCAGACGAGGGCTTTGACCAGTTAAGCTACATCTGCATTACTTACAATTCTTTCCACTCATAGCACATGTTCTTACATTTGGAATACCAGTGAAATAGAAAGTGCCGATTCCTTTTTCCTGAGTTTGAATATACGGACCAGGCCATTTTCCCCTAGGAGTAACAACCTCAGTTTCTGACCACCAGTACATATATGCCCCATCTTTCTTTTTTACTTCTAAACTGTATACATAATCTACTATTTCAATGTATTCAGATAAATCTGGAGGATTTATAATCTCATTCCAATCGTCCATTCCCAAATCCGTATCAGCATCTGTATTAAAAAGTGGAGTAAATGCTGATAATTGTTTAATAAATTTATCTGGAGTATCTCCAAAATATTTAAATCTATATCTAATACCCTTACCCATATTTACCTTATCTGTATAAGAAAGAGTAGCACCCTCTTCATAAATAAGCCACGCAACTAGATCTCTTTCTGTTGGAGCGCCATCTCCCCACCACCCACCTGATTTTGAAATGGTATCATATATGATTTTTGTTCTATCCTCTCTCGATAGAATCCACCACTCCGCATCTATTGGAAAATAAATCTCAACAGTTTCTTCAAGTGTTGTTTCATACATGGAAACATAAAGTTCTTTATTATTAAGAGTGCCAACTGGTATAGGTTGCTGTACAGCTATTGGCTGTAAGGCTGTTAGTAATGATAGTTCAATAATCAATATTAATTTTAATATAATTTTTTTAATCATGTGGCTCTACCGAGACTCGAACTCGAATTTACTGTTTAAGAGACAGTTACTCTAACCAATTGAGTTATAAAGCCATTCTAGCAGTGAGTGAACGAATCGGACGCTCGCATACGATTTTGGAGATCGGTTTGTCACCATGACATACTCACCATAATTAATTTCTACGCCAACTCCTCTACGTATATATGAATACGTTTTCTGTTTTCAGAAGTACTATGAAATTAATAAACAGTCATTGTGGACATCCAGGAAATCGAATCCTGATTTTTACATTGCAGGTGTAAAGTAATCCCATTATACGAGACGCCCTTGGCAAATTTTTTGGTCAGGAGAAACCTGCTAAACTCCATCCGTTTTTCTAGACCTTGTTGGCTTTCGGATACCAACTTAAGTGAACTTGAGAGGATTCGGACCTCCAACACCCTGTATGTAACGCAGGTGCTCTGACCGTTGAGCTACAAGTTCATGTGTGTTCCGTTGGTATCGAGCCAACCTTCTCTGCTCTTCAGGCAGAAGCTAATCCGTCTCAGCTAGGAACACATTCTCCTGCCTTAGCCACGTCAGGTGCATGCTTTGTTAGGTGGCGCACATATTTAAACGGCTCATCGCTATGCTTGTACAAAGTTTGCGGGATTGACTTTCCAGCCCACAACCAACCTTCGACAAGTATAAACTCACAATCTGGCGCGTCGTAAATAAAAAGAACATCTCCAACATCATCGCCTACATCAAAGGTGTGATAATCCCAATCAAGAACAATTACGGGGCAACTCTCATTTTGCATATTAGCCACCTAACGGTTTGCGTTAGCGGCGGCGATTAAAGCAATGCGTACAAATATCGAGCGCATTAACATTTTGATAACCGCATTCCGCACAAGCCCAAAAGCCGTCCGCCTGCACGCTGGGTTGGGCTTCGTCATTGCCAAGCGGGACACTTTGAGCAAGCACAGTCAATTTGTCAAGGTCTAATTCCATATATTCAGATAAATCAATTAAATCAGTGGGGTCTATAAAACCTCTATGAAGATATAAAGTACCTCCATCGGTAAAGATACGACCACATTTACACTGTACAAAATCATGTCTATGTTTACTTTCTATTATATCTTTACATACAGAACATTGACACCGATTGCGAACTATCTTTCTTTCTGTTTGCATGGCAATCCTTCTAGCCTGTGACTTACTTTTTATCTCCATATCATTTCTCCTTTAGTACACCTAGTAGGAATTGAACCCACATCCCAAAGTTCGTAGCTTTGTATCCTATCCGTTGAACGATAGATGCATAGAGAGCCTAACTGGATTTGAACCAGTGATGGGAGTTTTGCAGACTCCTGCCTTAGCCACTTGGCGATAGGCTCATAGCACTCCATCCAGGACTCGGACCCGGAACTTCTACGTTAGAACCGTAGCACTCTATCCAATTGAGTTAATGGAGTAAATATTATTATCTAATTTGTACTACTTCATAACCAAGCTGAGAATAGTAAGCGGCCTCATCATAAGTTAACCACTCAGACCATACTCTACCTTTTCCGGTTATTAAGTACTGTTTGGGTCTATCCGTCATAGAATCTCCACTATATAGCCACGATTAACATAATCGTCTATTTGATTTTGATATAGATAATCTTCCCACCCATCAGAACCATCTGAAAGAGTTATTCTACACAATTTAGTTTCTTCATTTCTAACTGACATATTACATCTCCCTAGTAGTTTGTAATTTTTACTGGAGGTTCAGCAGATTCTACAGCCACAATTTTAATAAGTTCAGTAACTATATATCTATAATCCTTACTTAAATTCTTGGCACGTCTGGTAGCCTCTTCCATAGCATCATCAAAATTTTTATATAGATGATTTGGATTACAGCAAAAAAATCTTCTATCTGACTTTCTTTCCATAGTTATAACAAACAAGCCTTCTTTATCCTTATAATTCATAATTACTCCTTTGTTAATAGATTTTTATTACTAGCGGAAAGCGGAGGAATCGAACCCCTCTCTTGTTAGAGACCCCGGTATTCAACGCCGGTTGCCGACCATTCAGCGGCGCGATCCATATGTACTTCTATAAAACAGACTGTCTCCAGTTGGTTAATCTACATCAGGCGGTTATAGACAGTACAAGGCGGAAGATGCGAGACTCGAACTCACACAGCACTTATCATGCTGGAAGGTTTAGCAAACCTCTCTGATACCATTACAGCAATCTTCCAATACATTAAATTCTAAAAGACTACATACCTCATCATCAGGCATCCCATTCCTAATTCCAGTAAATAAAGCAGACTTAGTTAAAGTAGTAGTACCATCATCTTGCTCTATATTTGAATCATAGAACTCAGTTAATGGATACGCCTCTGACCCCTCATCAAACCAACTTATATTATTTGCTATGTATTTCATGCTAGCCTGCCTGGATTCGGACCAAGACTAAGAGTTTCAGAGACTCTCGTACTACCGTTATACTACGGGCTAATAAGTAGACTACTGGTTTTACCAATCATTTAAGCCGTCTGCGACATCTACTAGCTCACCTAGATGGATTCGGACCACCAACCTTAGAGTTAACAGCTCTCTGCTCCGCCGTTGAGCTATAGGTGAATATTTATTATCTGTATTTATTAATTATAAATCCTCCAATAATAATTAAACTAATTGGAATTAATATACGAACAATTCCCATACAACTTATAATTAGTATCTGTTCACAGCTCATATAAACTCCTTTGGGGTAAGCACTGGGAATTGGACCCAGCTCTTCTCTTTCACAGAGAGACATAATAGCCACTATACCATGCTCACCATAGGTGTTCTCTACGGGAATCGGACCCGTTATTTCTCCTTGAAGGGGAGGCGTCTTAGCCAGTAGACCAAGAGAACGCTTACTCCAGTGAGGGATATCTCCCTTTGTTATCCGTTAGATGAGAATGACTCATCAACTGGAGGTGTGCTTTCACTCGGTTTTAAACCCAGTTTCCTACCTTGAGAGGGTAGAGTCCTAATCGCATAGACGATGAAAGCATATTTACTTCTTTTTCTTTTCACCACGTTTAATTATAGTCTGTTGTATGATAAATACACTCTTAGAATCTACAACCATCTTATTTCTTTTCAATCTTTTCTTATCTCTTTTTAATGCTTTAGTTATTTTCATGGCTGGCCTCTGAGGGTACGATCCTCAAACCTCCTGGTTCAAAGCCAGACGCTCTATCCATTTGAGCTAGGGGCCAATAAGAGCCAGTGATCAAGAATCGAACTGATGACCTTCTCGTTACAAAGGAGACGCTCTACCAACTGAGCTACACCGGCTTATAAGCTAGACTTTTCTAGCTGTCTTAATATATTCATTCCATATGAGAGTTCTAAACTTTTTAGATGCACCTTCTAATGCTCTAGCAAGGGCTACTTTTCTACCAGTTACTTTATTAAATCTGTCATTTAAACCACAGTATCCAGACCCATCCCTAATACATTCATCATTCTCTGTGATAGTACATTCCGTTCTTCCGTAGTAGGGAAGCTTTTGTCCAGTGATAAGAGCCTCTACTTCTCCAACCTCATCTGGATAATGCTTGAAATACACCTCAAATTTACCTATTTTAAACATATTTTTCTCCTTTTTTATTTACTGATATTCTCATTATACACCATTTTTAACGACTGAGTCAAGTCTTTTATTGGAAATTTCCACATATTCTGGGCTAATTTCAAATCCAATGTAGTTTCTATCTAGCTTTTTTGCCACTAGTGCAGTAGTTCCCACCCCAGAAAATGGGTCTAAAATCGTATCCCCTACCCAAGAGAACATCTTGACAAGTCTCTTGGGTAGTTCCTCAGGAAAAGCTGCTGGATGTCCTAATTTTCTCATGCCAGTTTCGGGAGGAAAATTCCAAAGAGATAAACTCCAATCTATAAACTCTTGCTTCACAAGGTCTGACACTCCTTTATGAATCAACTTCTTACTGTTCTTATAGAAACAAAGTATATACTCAAATGGAACTGGGAACGATGGACAACTTGGAGAATTGAAACTTCCCCAAGAAGTTCTATTACCTACCTGATGCTTGTGCCATACAATACTCGTATAAGATTTGTATCCTATTTGATGCATTATGTTGATTATATCATTATGTAGCGGGTCTTCTCCATTCTTTCTATCTCCTACATTTATACAAACTCTTCCATCATCTTCTTGAACATTCCATATCTTTCTAAACGTTTCACTAATAAAGTGATGATACTCTCCAGAAGTCATATTGTCGTTGTGAGTATCATAGCCTCTCTTATTTAGCTTATTATTACCTAAGTCTACATTGTAAGGAGGAGATGTAATCACGAGATGAACTGGAAAATCTATCTTCTCAATACCCGTTAAGCAACTCTCATTATAAATCTGGTTCTTCTCCAATGTAGCCCTCCTCGTTCAAAAGTCTTATACCTTCTTCCAAGGAAGCAACTGGATAGCCATTTTGAGGAATGTAATAATCAGATTTTATCTGAATTAGACCATCCTCGAAAAACCATAGTTGTCCAGCATTGTCTCTAATGTAAAGTCTAACCAAATTGGCCTCCTTTAGGTATTGACAAATAGTACAAAGTGTGATATAATTAGGTCAATAGTCAGGAAAAGTGTTTCTTATTTGACTATGCCCCAATTATACCATCAAACCCAAAACCTGTCAAGGGTTAGGGAACACCAATTTCAAAAGTCGAAAGGATACTATGGACATAGGCGAAATAGTAGAAATAGAACGAAGTCAGACAATAGGTACAGACGGGTACAAAATACGTGCTAAACCCGTCACAACGGCACGTAAAGCCCCCGATGAACAACAGATAAGGGATACCTTCCAAACCCCCAACTATGCCATAGATTTGCTGATTCCCTTCATACCCAAGCATATTACCCATGTGTGGGAATGTGCATCGGGGGGTCGGAAAATTTCCAGACGACTCATCGAGGCCGGTTATACGGTTTCGGAAAGTGACATCCAAGAGGCAGAACCCCACGTTGGGAAATTTAATTTCATAACAGAAAAACTTGGATTTAAATTAAGTGAATCCTGGTCAATAATTACTAATCCGCCTTTCTCCATAAAAGACCTTTTTATTTCTAAATGTTTTGACTATAAAGTACCCTTTGCATTACTTATTAATGCAGACTATTCTCAATGGCAAATAGATTTAATTAGAAGGGGATGTGAAAAGATTATCCCAACTTCTCGTATAGCCTACATTACTCCTCATACGGTAAAGAGGGTTAACGATGCTGAGGGAACAGACTTTATATCCATAGACCAAATACCTATGGAGTTTTTGTACAAATATTCCAATGCACAGTTTCATTCAATGTGGCTGACATACGGTTTCAACTTGGGAAAAACTGAGACGTTTGTAGACCTCACATCAGAACAAAGGAGATTTAATATATGAGTAATGCATATAAAGATCAATTTGATGAGATAATTACAGCAGATGAATTTAAATCATGGATGGAAAATAACTCTAAACATTTCGTAAATAATTTAAAAGCCTTGCATGGAGATGCTTCTCTTAGATGGTGGATAGAAACATTTCTAGCATGGTCAGAATATGAGGATAATAAGGATGAGTGAAGTTATTTTAGAAGCGTGGTTATTCTGTAAGGATTGTTATAGATGGGGATGGTCAGTTAAAATTGGACATACCTGGTTTTGTAGTTATTGTGGAAAGAAACATTAATGTGGAGCTACTACGGGACTAAGAAAAGACTAGCTAAGTACTATCCTAAACCGATTCATGATAGAATAATTGAGCCATTCTGCGGAGCCGCTCAATATTCTCTTTATGATAACAATTGGCAGAAGGAAGTAATTCTATATGATTCCTATAAGGTAATAACCGATGTGTGGTCATATCTAATTCACTATGCAAGTAGAAAAGATATACTATCTCTGCCGGATGTTGATTACGGAACTAACCTAGACAGTATCAAAAGTTTAGCTGATGTGGAGAAATATCTTATTGGATTTAGTATAAATACAGCATCAGCTATGCCTAAGAAAACTGTTATGAAAAGAAGTATATGGAATAAGGATAAAATTAGAATAGCGGATAATCTTTATAAGATAAAACACTGGATAGTAAAGAGACTAGATTGGGTTGAGATTACACATAACTATACAGCCACATGGTTTATAGACCCACCATACCAATTTGGAGGACAATATTATCACGATAATAACTCTAAAATAAATTACTGGGATTTGAGTGAATGGTGTAAATCAAGGAACGGACAGGTGATTGTATGTGAGAATACCAAGGCTACTTGGATGGACTTTAAACCTCTCGTGGAATTGAATGGTCAACTTCATAAGACAACAGAGGCTATATGGTATAAGGAGAATAATGGACTGGATTCTTAGTATAACAACATGGTTTGTAAACAGTAATCTGGGATGGTCTAAAGGTAAAAAATGGGCTTGGGCAATTCACGCTGTTAACGCTGGAGCTTGGATAATTTATGCAGTTTATATAAAACAATATGGTTTAATTTTATTATCGGCAATAACAATTCTAACAGATATAATATCTGGATTTAAATCAAAGGAGATTTAATATGGCAGTTAAGGTATTCAATGGATGGGCATGTGGTCAATGTGGGACAGTATATAATGACCAAGCTAAAGCCGATGTGTGTAGAGACAATCATAATTTAATATATATAGCCTTTACATCAAAAGATTTAAACAGTCTTTTGCACTATGTTCGCACTGGAGATCAACAACATCTAACAGAGTCCTTAATGAATACCCTAGATAGATATTTAAGAGGTAATTAATGAATGGGAACTAGTGGTAAGAAATGTTTAGAATGTAATGGATGTTGTGATATAATCTATAGGGAAAACAGAAGATTTTTTCATTGTGAATTCTGTGATATATACTATGATATTATAGACAATAAACTTACTAAAATAGATGTTGATGAAACAATGAGATTATACACTGAAATTCTAATGCAACAGCAGAGAGAAAAGGATAAACTAAATGAAAGATTCTAATAAAAGTAAGAAAGATTTTGATAAGGAAGAGTTAAAAAGAAAGAAGCAGGAGAAGCAAAAAGCTCTTAATTTAAGAAAGAAGAGAAAGCAGAAGGATGAAGAAAGAAAATAATGCCAAATATAGTAGACCTGGTTAGTGAAGATTTTGGAATATCAGGACATGGAAGATGGTTAAGGTCTGATGTACATTCCTCACTTGTTGTAGATACAGAGAAGGATGTGTTTTTCTTCAATGCCCGAGGACTTCGGGGTAACGCCTTTGACTACCTTGTAAACGTCAGGGGAATGAATGAAAAGACCGCCCACGACCTAATTAGAAATCAAACGGCTGGTATGCCTGTGGATGTCAAGGGCAATAGCTTACAGGTCAAGTTTGAAAAATTGGTTGACCTATTCCACAACGCGGGTCGAAAAGATAGAGAGTATTGGTACGCTAGATGCTTGAATGACTCGACTATAGATAGATACAGACTTGGGAATTTTGATGAGTGGAATTTAATTCCAATATATGATGATGGGCTATTTATCAATTTTCAATGTAGACGTGATAAGCCAGATAAAAGAATGAGATTTTGGTATACAGATAAGGACTTTAATCCTATCCTTTTTAATAAGGACATTATTCCTTTTGTTAACGTTATATATATAACAGAGGGAATGGTTGATTGTTTACTTCTTAATCAACTAGGTATGCCATGTGTATGCTCAACGAATGGAGCACTTTCATGGAATCCTGGTTGGATTAAATACTTTACAAAAATAGAGGAGATATATTATATAGCAGATAATGATAAAGCAGGCGTTATATCAGCAAAGAAAACATCAGATTCTCTAGGTTCATATAAGGTAAAGATACTAAGATTTAAGGATAAGGTTGAAAAATATGGAGCTAAGGACTTCTTTGTAGATGGAGGAACCGTAGATGAGTTTAAATCTTTATTACAAACCAATTCAGTTTATGGATTTGAAAAGGAGCTAATTTAATGACAGCACTTGGCCTAGACATGGATGGAGTACTTTACGGATGGCACGAATCTGTACATGAATACTTTAAATTAAACAGAGGGTATGAAGGAACTTTTACAGAATTTTGGAGTAGAGAGTATTTAAAGTTTAGCGATGAGGATTGGAAATTTCTTGTAGAAATAGATATTCTTTATTCAGATAGAATGCCAACTGATGATTGTATAAACTTTTTAAACTATGCAAAATATAGATTTGATTTATACTATATAACATCTAGACCTGCATACGTAAAAACTACAACAGAACAATATTTGAGAAGACATCATTTTCCATTCCAGGAAAACCTTATCTTCGTATCTGATAAAGTAAATACTGCTAGAAGATTGAGGTTGGATTATTTTATAGATGATTTACCTAAGCATTTGGAAGGTTTATCTGAAGTGTGTAAGGTAGTAATGATTGAGCGTCCGTATAATTTGGACTGTAGGGATAAATATAATACGTCTAAAACCCTCATGGGTACACTAAAATATTTGGAGGAAAGATGAGTTTAGTACAGTTAATAAAGGATTATTACGTAGCCAGAGGGTTAACATTTCCTAATTTTGATAATGCAATTAAGTTTGTTATAACAGAAATAGCAGAGGTGCTGGAACTAGATTTAGATCGGTCTGGTACATGGGTAAGAAATAACCCGGAGAATAAGCCTAAATACAACAAAGAGGATATGGCTGAAGAACTTGGAGATGCTATATTCATGTTAATTGTAGCTGGAATAGCGGACGGAGTAGACCCCCTCGAAGCACTAACAAATAAGATAAATAGGAAGATGTCTAAAACTAACTCCAAAGTGTAGATAATGTTATAATTAGTAAAATACAAAAAGCCCCTCGAAAAAAGAGGGGCTATCTTTATCTACTATGGAGGCTATATGGTATTTCAAAAGAAGGGAGAGTTATCTCCAACAGCTTTAAATATTTTACAGAAAAGATACTTTAAGGACGGTGAAACCTCCTGGGAAGAAGTTACAGATAGAATTATAGAACACGTATGCGTAGATGAACCTCAAGAAACCAAAGAAATACTAACAGAGATGATAGAAAATAGGTATTTTATACCCAATAGTCCATGCATAGTTAACTCTGGAACTAAGGGAGGAGGATTAAGTGCCTGTTTTGTAGTAGATTTAGAAGATACAATAGAGGATATTTACAAGACCAAATTAAACTTTGCTTTAATAGCGAGAAAGGGAGGGGGATGTGGAACTACCCTTACAAAATTACGTCCAGAAGGTAGTAAAGTAAGTGGAAGTACTCATGGATATTCAGCTGGTCCAGTCAATTTCTTTAATACAATATGTCATGATATGGAGATAATAGCTCAGGGGGGATTTAGAGCTATGGCTATGATGGGTACAATGTCTGTATATCATCCAGACATACTAAAGTTTATCCACGCTAAAACAGATGAAGGTAAAATGAGTACTACAAACATCTCTGTAACCGTAGATGATAATTTTATGAATAGAGTTAAAGAGGATAGTACATACGAAACTAATTTCAATAAGAAGTCCCACGCTATTCTACAGGCTAGAGATGTATTTAACTCCGTAGTAGAGGGTGCATGGAAAAATGGAGAGCCTGGATTACTATTCTATGACAGACTAAATGATTCTCCATATAAACATACAGATCAGGAGATACTTGCTACTAATCCATGTGGAGAGCAACCACTTCCTCCTAATGGAGTTTGTAATCTAGGAAGTATAGATATATCAAAGTTTTTAGATCCAGATAACACAATGGATATGTGGTTATTGGAGACGGCTATAAGACATGCAGTTAGATTCTTAGATGATATAGTATCAGTATCTAGTTATCCAACACAAGAAATAACAAAGTGGGCTAAATTTAATAGACCAGTCGGACTAGGTATTATGGGTCTAGCGGATTACTATCTAAAGAGGGGAGTAGCTTACGGAAGTGATAAGGCACTAGAAGAGTTAGAATTTATTCTATCTTTTATGAAAACAATAGCAGAGGACGAGTCCATATCACTTGGAGAGGACAGGGGAATTCCTTTTGAATGTACTAAGCTACCAATTCCTCGTAGAAACATAACACTATTAACAATAGCGCCTACTGGAACCATATCACTCCTCGCTGACTGTAACTCAGGAATAGAACCATTCTTCTCAGAAATAACTATACGGAATGATAAGACTGGTACTTACGAGTTGGGAGATTTGAATAATATTCCAGAACACTTTAGATGTGCCGTTTCAGCTAATGGTGCTACTGAGGTTACTTGGGAGGAGCATGTAAGAACACAGGCTAGTGCTCAAAAATTTGTTGATAGTGGAGTTAGTAAGACTATTAATTTCCCCAATTATACCCATAGAGATACCATCGCTAAGGCATTTATGCTAGCATGGGAACTAGGATGTAAAGGTATTACTGTTTATAGAAATGGAAGTAGAGACGTGGAAGTGCTGTCTCCGAAAAATATTAAAAAGGATTTATGTCCCGTATGTGAGAGCCCTCTCATAAAGGAATCTAATTGTAAACATTGCTCAAGTTGCGACTGGAGTATGTGTGAAACTGGATAAAAATTGATAACAAAAAGCCCCTCTATTTGAGGGGCTTTTTTATTTCCTAAAATATTTTAGTAATTACTGGCCATCCACGCCTCCTCAAGCCAATCCCTATATATCTCTGGAGTATCTGTGAGACCCTCTTTTCTAGCGTTTTCACACCAACTCTCAAAAAATCTATCAAATCTTATTAATGAGATTACCTCTTTTTTTTCCGCTCTTTTTATATTACTTCTCCATTGCATATCCATCAATAGTGCCATGAGTATAAAAAATACTGGTAAGACTAGAGCCTCTACGTACGCAGATGTTATTACGTATCTCATATCATTTCCAGTTAGAAATGCTCCAATAACCAGACCGGAAATAGCAGAGAATATCACCATAGCTATATATAGCATAAAATGTGCAAATACAAATCTCATGTTAATCTTCATCTTTAACCTCATACTCATTTTTCATTCCTCTCCAATTTACAATACCACACGCATGAGCTAGACCCATATTACTTAATTTATCCCAGGAATACTCAATACGACCTCCACCTAGCAGATAGAGAAGCTTAGTATAGGTACTACTTAATCTACCTACTTCTACATTCATATAACTAGGAAATTTCTGAATAGTCTTATCTGTCAAATCTCCTAAATACTTATCCGGCTTACCCCCCTCATAGACACCACTAATTCTAATCAGAGTGGTAAGAGCACTTATAAGAGGACCGCTACTAGTCCACTCCTTAGAAAATCTTACTATGATACGATTATTATTATTGGTCTCCATTACTTCTGTAGGTTTAAATCCCTGAGCCAGATCAAAATAGCTAATGAGCTCCTTCATAAATGGAATTCTATCTCTCATAGTTTCTTTTCCTCCATCAATGCATAAACTAAAATAGTCAGTATCTATATTAAGCATTTCTGGTTTCCATGTAAGACCATACTGAGTACCTTCTTTTTTAGTATATTCAGACCAGAAAATATCCTGTATATAGTCTTTACAATAGAATGGGGTATGGAGGTATACATTATCGTTATTTAGTAAAGCAAATGAGAAATTGTGATTAGGTATCTGATTGTATGAGAATTTATAAACTGGAGTAGTAATCACTTTAATTTCACTAGCCTCTGTAATAGGTTCAGAGACCTCAGCCTTAACTACTTTTTTACGGACAACTGGTTTTTTAACTAGTGGTTTTTTATTCATGTAATTTTTTCCACGTAGAAAATCTTATTCCATACTCTTCACAATCAAATTCTGTATTAGCACTCTCAAATAAATCATGAGATCTAAATACAGTTCTCTCAACTTTATGACAGAATTGACCGCATATTTCCCTTCTCTCACAAAGATCAAAAGAGGCTTCCATTAGCCTTAAAATACCCAGACCTGGATATAGATATATAGCATGTCTCCATATATCAATAATGCTCCTATTTCTTCCTGGTTCTGTTTCAATATCTCCAGTAACCGTATTTTTAGAGTACCACTCGTAGGTATAATCTAAAATTACCTTTACCAAATTTCTTCTATGTGGAGTTCCACTAGGATTAAATTTTAGATCATCCTTCGATATTTTAATCTCTTTACCTCTTGAGTTACAAAAACATAGAGGACTATCAAGTTGTAGTGAATTATAATCCTCTATCTTTCCTAGTCTTTTTTCCAGCATTGTCATTATACTGTCTCCTTTTTTGTTCTAACTTTTCTTTTCATTTTCTCCCAATCTGTAAATCTTAGATACACACCACCATTAGAGAATTCTAAAGTTCTCAAACCTCTCCTAATCCCATTAAACTGACTTAAGGAATCAATATATACATGAAATACAGTCCTCTCTACATTCCCACAATAAGAACCACAGATTCTTTTTCTCAATCTATGCATAGCCTCCATAGTATCAAATATATCAACATCCGGTTTTACATATAAAATATGTCTCCAAATATCAAACACACTCCTTCTTCTACTCGGTCTGGTCTCAACAGCATTAGATTTGGAGTTGATAGATGGTTCTGAAATACATACTAATAGTACTCGTAGTACCAGATTATCCAAACTATCGGCTCCATTTAAAACAGTATTTATAAATTCTAGCGGTTGTTTATTTTTACCTCGCATCCACTTTTTAACCAATTCTCTTTTTTCTTCTTGTTTCATACCTTATTACCTCCTTGTTGGGAAATTTTTTTCTCCATATTTTAATTATTCTATGTTTCTCGCATTTTAGACAATACTCATATACTTTAAATCTATCAAAATAATCATACTGAGGTTTCCAGCTAAGAAAACTAAATCCCACGAGTCTATTAGCACTGTAGAGATAGCGTTTATCGCTGGAGTTATACCATCTGTGTTTACACCAGTTTATTTTTCTTACTATCCGCAGTACCCATTCCATATTCCACCTCTATATCCATAATCATCAAAGTCATCATAAAAATCATCTAGAAACTTCTCTGCTCCCTGTACTTTAGAATCTAGATTATCTGCATACCATTTAGGCTCGAAATAGGCTTTCTCATATCCTTTTGGAGGATTCATAGCCATTTTCAATAAATTTAGATTGTCCTCTACTGCAAGTCTAAATGAGGTAAGCTTGGTTTTCTCTATCTCAGTTGCAGTAGTGTGGGCAATTGTCAATCTAGATACTACAGTACCCGCTTTATTTATTATTGAAGATATTGAGTCACTAATCTCCGAATCCTCTCCACAATCATTAAACAGCATTTTTGATAGAGAGAATTTAGATATGGATATATCAGAATCTCCTTCTATATGTATTATTACATCTGAGCTAAAATGCTCTATGGCTACACATATTTCACCTAGTTGAATATTAGCTCCTCTAGATAGAAGATTAGAAAACATATCTAGTACTATTAGTCTAAATTTAGAACTTACTTTATCTGGATCATATACTTTAGGTATCATACTCATACTCCCTAAACATCATCGATCTCAAAGAAATCCACCATATCGTCCTCATCATCAGAATAGAATTCTAATGATAATGCTGGAACATTTCTGGCAATTTTATTAATTAAACTCCCGTCAGTAGAATCAACAGACTTAACATCCACACTCCCATCATCATTTATGGAGACAATGCTACAAATTTTATTTTCATAGAGATAGAGACTATTTCTATCTAGGATAACAACATCTACATCATCCTGGAATCTAACTTCATTATCCTCTATTACTACTAGTGGTTTATTCTTCATCATGAATCTCCATTTCTTCATCATTATCCTCATCATCAATAGGTAATCCCATACCACTATCATCTAGTACATCATATACAAAAATATCGCAAAGACTGGGATTTCTATACAGCATACTAGCTATGAGATCCACAATCTCCACTCTATTAGCTATTCTGAATGTTGATACATCCGTAGACATCACATTTCCAGTTGATCCTCTAGATGTATAGAAAACATTTCCAACTGAAGTATTTACAATTGAAGCTCCAAGCTTATAATTATGACCTCCAAGTTGGGCTAGTGGAACTATACAGGAATAGGCTGGAAATTGAGCCTTGGATTTTCTGGATATTTTAATAAACCTATTAGTATCTATATTTTGCAACAGAGAAACTAAATCGGCTATATTTCTCTGATCCTCTGTGGTATGAAATTGATGGTCTTGAAAATATCTTTTCCATTTAATCTCAGATAGAGATAGATTTTCATCCTCCTTTTTATTCTTACTTTCTAGAAGACCCATATACTTAGCTGTCTCTTTTCCTATAATCTCCAATTTAGATACTAAATTTTGGAACTCTTCGATGGAAGTTATATTTTCATAGTAAGCAGAGAAATCAGAAGAGGTCTCTCTAAGATTATAAACTTTTTGTAAAAATTCTTTATTTTTTGCTGAAGTCATTTTTATTTGGTCTCCTTTTCTTTACTATAGTTTTGAATAAGTTTATTTAATATATAGTTTTGAATATTAATCCATTTATGATAGAAAGAAATGAATTCATCCATCACCTTTGGAGTCTCTCTTAGAGTGCTAAAGACGTAAGTCCAGTTGTCAGTACTAAAATTTCTATGAATATACTTAGTTGGACCATTTGCTCCATATAAGAACCCATTAGTACCTGGTCTAAATACATCTGATAGTAGATAGATTCCAAGAAAAACTATATCAGATTCTGGAACATCACTATACTCATGGAGAAAACGAGTTTGTTCTATTACCAGATTAAAAAAGGCTTTGGGGTTGCAGATAGACTCAAAACTCGGAGCTATTTTCATAAGATTTGAAAATATCCTTAGAAATAGAAGAACCGCTGATATGGATATTGGAGATACTGACGATGTTTCCCAAAAATAAAGCTTAACTCCCTCACCCTCTTTAGGATCTCCACACTTTAGTTTTAATTGTGTTTTTATAACTCCCGCAAGCATTCTCTCAAGAGCTATTTTTTGATCAGCATCTAGAAGATTTATTGCATCTCTAGTTTTCCTATCCGCATTGGAGTTACAACATATCTCAACGAATGGAATATACCCAGCCTGCTTTAGAAATTCTTGTCTAGGATAGTTATTCGCTAGATAACCCACAATCCTTTCTCTACAATTTTCTGATCGAATTTTTAGAGTATATACCAATTCTTTAGACTTGAGAGTTTCCATCATTATCTGATTTATGCTTATAGCCGCCAGTGAAAAATGACTTTTATAGAAATCAATGATAGAATCTGACAGCACAGGAGTACCTCTGTTCAGACTCTCAGAAGTACAATTTATACAGAAACTAGTTATATCGTAGTAATTACTCACTATCTTCCTCCTCCTCATCACTATCAAAAAGATTATTAATATTTTGCTCCTGTTGTACAAAATCTGTTGAAATTGTTGAGGATACTGTAGTAAAGATACTAGGTATATCCATAACCGATACGGGACTACTAGCAAATTTGAAGGAGGGTTCCGGTTCCTCTGCTATTTTAATTTCTCCACTAACCCAATCCTTGATTTGAGAGAAAAACTTATCTCCGATATCTTTAGAGAACATCTCTGGATGAAATTGAACCCCCAAACTCCGTCTTCCAAAGGTAGCAATCTCACAGATACCAGTCTTAGGTTCTGTAGCCAGTGATCGAGGATTACCTCCTAGCACACCAAAGTTTTTAACGGCTTGGTGATGAAGAGAGTTTACTACTTTTAGCCAAGAAAATGCATTTGGAACTGAATGTTCCAGCTGGTGGACTCCCTGATGCCCTAAGTTCTCAGAGCCCAAATCTTGAAAAAGATTTCCAGCGTAAAATACATTAAGAAGTTGCATACCTCTGCATACTCCAAGTACCTTAATAGATGGTATGCTTTGTAAAACTCTATCCAAAATACCAAACTCGATAGTATCTCTTTCGTTATTCCAACCCATAGCACCATCCGGCGCCTCATGATACCTTTCTGGATTTACATCAGAGCCCCCAGTTAATATAAGTAAATCCAATTTTTTAGGTACTTTACCAACATCTCCTATAACACTCATATCTTTAAACCAGGTTTTATAGTACCCAGCCATGTGAGCAGTTGCACATGCTACTTTCATTTATTAACCTCCTATAAATTAGTTTGAATGTAAGCCAGTAACTCTTTAGCCTTAGTCTGGTCTACGTCTAGTATAGCTTTCTTAGCATCCTCCATTATATCTGATTCCACCCTATCCAGAATATTTTCAGCTAATAGAGCATTGATACCAATTTCTGCCCAGGAGAATATCTTTTCAGCCATATCAAAATTACTCGTCCACCTAGTAGATGGAGTTCTATATTCAACTCCAACTTCTTTATTACTATATTTCTGAAGTCTAAACTTTCCAGGTCTTCCATAGAGATAGAGACGTTCATGTTCTAGATCTGGAACATCTGAGTATGCAGTACAGGCTAATCCAGCCGTCAGTACCATACTTTTA
>Ga0315284_10001786_pt1 | contig 30626 bp, 23 predicted proteins | sample YL17G09_16_MG_FD_203696 | JGI IMG/M metagenome (GOLD analysis project Ga0315284, IMG submission 203696) | Sediment microbial communities from Yellowstone Lake, YNP, Wyoming, USA - YL17G09_16 | ecosystem: Environmental > Aquatic > Freshwater > Lake > Sediment | place: USA: Wyoming | collected...
TTCCGACAACTTGACATGGGAGATCCGCTCGATTTCTACGATGCCATCATTACCGCAGGGTTTCCCATGCGTAAAGGCACCAGCGTGGGCACGCTTGGGGAGCTCTCGCCCAAACCGCATCCGTGGTTGTATTCGGAGACTGCGCGCGTGGGCCTGGGCATGGAGTTTGCGGATCGTCACTCGGTGGTGGGGATTGAGGACTCCGGCGCCGGCGTGGCAGCGATATTTCTGGCCGGATTCTCGGTGATCGGCTTTGGCGGCGGCAATATCAATGAGAGCGGAACCCGGCGGCTGTGTTCGGAGTATTGTGAGACGTTTCAGGATGTGTTGAAAGTGCTGAAGTAGCAGCAGGGGAGTTGGTGGCGTCGGATAGACAAGCGAGAGCGCGTCTGGATGGTCCGAGGCCGGGTGTGGGGTGAGAAGGTGCTTGGGGTTTGAGCGCCGTAGGCGCGGCACCTCTGTAGCGATTGACGGGTAGCGAGGAACTCAGTAGTCCCGTAGGGACGGCACTCAACACGAAGCATCAGAGCAGGTGCCGCCCCTAACGGCAATGCCTTTCGGAAATTCGCTTCCCGTGGACCGACTGCTTCACCAGCTTGTCTCGATACGTTCGGCTGAGGCACTCGACGAGCAGGAGAATTTCCGAAAGGCATTGGCCCTAACGGGGCTCATGGGACGGGTCCTTCACCGACTGCTAAAGAGGTGCCGGCCCTAACGGGCCTCAATGCCTGTGGCCGACAGCCTGTGAGCAATCCGTGAGCTGACTTGACGCGCATGCGAAGGGCGAGGCCATCCGGTGGTGCCGCACCGAGGCGACAGCCGAGACCGGAGAAGGAACGACCGGCGCCGGGACCGCCGGAGCGCTGCTGCATACCGACTACTTGTGAACCAAGGAGCACATATGAGCACGAGCAAACAGTCGTCGAGTAAGAAGAGGTCCATTGGATACGTCGTCCCTCACACGCACTGGGATCGCGAATGGCGGTACCCGCTCTGGAAGAATCGCATCCTGCTCGTCGAAGTGATGGACGAGATGCTTGCGTGTCTGGAGAAAGACCCGGAGTACAAATGCTTCGTCACCGATGGCCAGGTGGTGATGATTGAGGATTACCTCGCGGTGCGGCCCGAGAACACCGCGCGACTCTCCAAACATGTCAAGGACAATCGACTGATGATCGGCCCGTGGTACACGCTGCCCGACTTGTATCCGATTGACGGCGAGTGCCTTGTGCGCAACTTGCTTAAGGGGATTCGGCTGAGCGACACGTTCGGCGGGCATCTCAAGGTAGGGTACAACACATTTGGCTGGGGACAGACCGCGCAGTTCCCGCAGATCTACGCAGGCTTCGGCATCAACTACCTCATTGCCGCAAAAAAAGTATCGCACGAGCGGGCGCCCGATTGCGAGTTCTGGTGGGAAGCGCCCGACGGCACGCGCGTGCTCACCACACGGCTGGGGTCCATGGCCCGCGCCAACCTCTACTTCAATGCCATGCTGCCCGTACGCTTTGGCATGGACTACTTCTCGCACGACTACCGCTTTGAGTGGGAAAAGCCCGGTGTGGTGATTCATAATGCCTCGCCTGCCAAGTGCCACGAAGACTACTTCCGGCTCTGGGATCAACCACGCTACTATCCGCACCTGATTCAGCCCACGTGGCAGAAGGCCTGGGATACGCTGGGCGAGACACTCGCGCCTAACTGCCGCCTTATTATGGATGGGAGCGACTTCACCAACTTCCAGCCCGAGCTGCCCGGGGTGATCAGAGATGCCAACAAGGTGTTCGACGACATTGAGTTTGTCAATGCGCGGTTTGAGGACTACTTCGAGCACTTCATGAAGACCGTTGACAAGAAGAAGATCAAGACCGTTCGAGGAGAACTGCGCGACGGGCAGGCCTGCGAGGTGTCGGCCAATGCGCTGGCTTCGCGGATGTACATTAAAATCATCAACAAGCGGGCCGAGAACACACTCATCCGCACGGCAGAGCCGCTCGCCTCGGCGCTGGCCATGCTGGGCGCCGAGTACCCCATGCCGCTGCTCACCACCGCGTGGCAGTACCTGCTGCAGTCGCATCCGCACGACTCGATCAACGGCGTGACGCAGGACAAGACCGCCGACGATACGGTGAACCGCCTGATGCAGGCCATTGAGATTGGTGAAGTGGTGCACGAAAAATCGATTGGGGAGCTTGTCAACCGCATCGACTTTGCGTCGTTTGACAAGAAGGATGTTCTGCTGCTCTTTGTGAACACCACAGCCCGACCCGTGCACGAGGTGATGAAGGTGGCGGTTGACACCCCGCGCGAGTACAAGGTGTGGGACTTCCAGCTCCGCGATGCCAAGGGCGCGGTGTGCCAGGCACAGTCGCTGTCGCGCCAGGAGAAGACCTGCCCGGTCAACGATATGACGGCACGGCCCTGGCCCTTCTACTTTGATCGGCACATGGCATACGTGGACCCCGGAGAGATTCCTGCGGGCGGATACAAGGTATTGAAGGTGGAGCCGCTGCGCACCTGCGATCATCTGGGTGAGTGGTGGCCGCCCATGCGCAAGAGCACGGGTCGGGAGATTATTCAGGCGCCGGGCGTCATGGAGACCGAGCTGCTGAAGGTGACGGTGAATGCCAATGGAACGGTCTCTCTCGTTGACAAGGCCACGGGCAAGCAGTTCGACGACATGCACTACTTCGAAGACAATGGCGACAATGGCGACTACTGGGCATTTTACGAGCCGTACCAGAACCGGATCTACACGTCGCTGGGCTGCCCGGCACGCGTGTTTACGGTGGAGAACGGCGACCTCGCCGCCACCATCGGCGTGGAAATCACCATGACGCTGCCTGCGTACGCACGTCGCAGCGAAGCCGGTGTGGTGGGTGACAATGGCCGCAGTGTCGAAACGCGCACGCTCACGATCACCTCGCACTTCACACTGCGGCGTGGATCCACACGGCTCGATGTGCACACCAGCATCGACAATACGGTGGAAGACCACCGCATGCGCCTGATGCTGCCCACGGGCATTGCGGCTAAGGCGTCGCATGCAGCAGGGCACTTCACGGTTGACGAGCGGCCCGTGCAGCCGGTTCGCGAAAGCGACGGCAAGTTCTGGCCCGACATGCAGACCGTGCCCATGCAGCGGTTTGTTGACGTGAGCGACGGCAAGCATGGTATCGCAGTGGTCAACAACTGCTTCACCGAGTACGAAGCCCTGCGCGACAGCAGGCACACGCTGGCCATCACACTCTTGCGCAGCATGAAGAACCGCATCTGCACCGAGTGGCGCAGCTCGGGCCACTTCCCCATGCAGAAGGGAAGCCAGAGTCTGCGCACCATGGAGTACTCCTATGCCATCTGCCCGCATGCAGGCGACTGGGTGCACGGAAACATCGCAGCCCAGGCTGACAACCTCAATGTGCCGCCAGCGGTGTACCAGACTGCGGCGCACCGTCGCGGTCGTCTGCCCACCACACTGAGCTTCTACGGCATCGACGATCCGAACCTCATACTCTCCGCGTTCAAGAAGGCGGAAGATCGCGACTCGTTCATCCTGCGCCTCTACAACCCGACTCCCAGGGCGATCAGGAGTGAGGTTCGCTTCTACGCCAGGATCAAGAAGGCCTGGCTCACCACGCTGAATGAGGAGCGGGAGAAGCCCATTGCGGTCACCAACGGAAAGACCGTGAACCTCACGGTGCCCAAGGGAAAGATCATCACTCTGGAACTGGAGATCTGAGAGCCATGGCAAAAACCGATTGGTTCAACGAAGCGCGATTCGGCATGTTCATCCATTGGGGCGCATACTCGGTGGCCGCGCGTGCCGAATGGGTGGCAAATCGTGAGCGCATCCCCAAAGACGAGTACATCCATAAGTATGTCAACAACTGGAAGGCCGAAAAGTACAATCCCGACCAGTGGGCAGCGGTGGCCAAGGACGCGGGCATGAAGTACATGGTACTCACCACGCGGCATCACGACGGCTTTGCGCTGTGGGACTCAAAGACCACTGAGTTGTCTTCGGCACGCAGCGGGCCCAAGCGGGATCTGGTCGCGCCCTATGTCGAAGCTGTGCGCAAAGCAGGTCTCAAGGTCGGGTTTTACTACTCGCCCGCAGCCTGGTATCATCCCGACTATCCCGGGGCATTCTGCCGCGACTGGCCCATCAACAACGACTGGAAGGATGATGCTGCGCGTCAGCGGTTTCTGCACTATTGCCGTGCACAACTCCGCGAACTCATGACCAACTACGGCCAGATTGACATGTTGTGGTTCGGTGGCGCGATCCCGGTCAACATGCGCAACCCCGAGATCAATCAGGAAGTGCTGGCCATGCAGCCGGATATTCTCATCAACGACCGCAATGGTCCGCCGTTCGACTTCAAGTGCAGCGAGCGCGAGGTAAAGGCCTCGAAGAACACGCCCTGGGAGGCGTGCATGACGCTCAACGACAACTGGGGATACCACGCAGGCGATGAGCAGTGGAAGAGTCCCAGGCAGGTGATCCGGATCCTGCTCAATACCTGCAAGTGCGGCGGCAACCTGCTGCTGAACGTGGGCCCCAAGGCCAACGGCACATTTCCCAAGGAGTCAATCTCGATTCTGAAGGATGTGGGCGCGTGGATCAAGCGCAATGGCGAGTTCATGCCCAACTCGGGGAGAAGCCCGTTCACCTGGGACAGCACGGTGGTGCCCACGATTCGCGAGAACAAGGTGTACCTACATTTTGTCAACGACCCGTGCGGCGAGTTCTGCTGGACGGAGCTGAAGACGCCGGTGAAGGCCGCGTACTTCCTGGCCGACAAGAAGCCGGTGGAGTTCGTGCAGGGCGACGATCGCCGGCTCTACCTGAAGAACCTGCCCACGCCGCTGCCCGACACGCCGATCACCACGATCGTGCTGGAATGCACGGGGAAGCTGGAGGCGGTGGCGCCTCAGAAGAACAGCGGGTTTGATTTCCTCGACTAGCCTGGGACACCGGATTGCGGTGCGGGAGCGCACCTCGGCTGCTCGTGCCGCGCGAGGGGCCTGCGGCGATTGCGTTGCCGGGGTGCTTCAACGGGGCAGTCATGCCGTGCAGGCGCCTGCGTGGAGGCTCCGAGCCCCCACTTGAGTAGGGACCTCCTCGATCTCGCAGACTCCCGCATTCGCGAGCACGGGCGCCGCCCGCAGGCCGCGCCTCAGAACGCCCCGGGGATCTCCACGGTCTCCCCCGTCAACTTCACGCGCACGCGGAGGCACTTGGCCCCCTTGGTGGAGGGCAGGCATCCGCCCACGAAGAGGTCGTACTCGCCGGGCGCAACCACGCGCTTTCCACTGTCAAGGACTATTGAGAACGCCTCTGCCGGCAAGTCAAACGCCACGCTGGCCGTGGCCCCCTTGGCAATGGCCATGCGCTTGAACTCGCAGAGCTGGTACAGCGGCACACGCACCGGCGCCTTCACTGGCCGCACGTAGACCTGGACGACCTCGTCGCCCTTCACGACGCCGCAGTTCTTCACCGAGACCCCGATGCGCGCTCCGGAGGCGGTGGATGGAGACTTCGTCTCCACGCGCAGCTTGCTGTACGCGAATGTGGTGTAGCTCAGTCCGTACCCAAACGGGTACAGCGGCTCGCCCTCGAAGAACCGGTAGGTCCGGTTTGTCATCTGGTAGTCTTCGAACGGCGGGAGTTGCTCGAGCGACTTGTAGCAGGTGACCGGCAACCTTCCCGCGGGGTTGTACGTGCCGGTAATGACGTCGGCGATGGCCGCGCCACCGGCCTCCCCGGGGTACCAGGCTTCGATCATGGCTGCCGCATGCTCGGAGGCCGAGTTGACGGCAAGTGCGCTGCCGTTGAGAAGTACCACGATGACCGGTTTGCCGGTCTTGTAGAGTTCGGCGAGCAGCTTCTCCTGCGTCTCCATGAGCGCGATATCGCCCCGGTCACCGCCCAGCGGCGTGCAGCCTTCCTCGCCTTCGTACAGGGCCGAGAGCCCCATGCAGGCGATGATGGCGTCGAAGTGCCCGGCAGTGCGCACCACCGGATCCCACGTGTCGCCGTAGGTGCTGTTGATGCCGCAGCCCGGCTCGTGCACGACATTGACCGACTTGGGCAGGGCGCTGCAGAGGCCGGAGAGGGGAGTCACCGGCCGGTTGGGCGAGCCATAGTAGTTGCCGACAAGACAGGCGAACTCATTGGCCGTGGGGCCGGTTACCAGGACCGATTTGATCTTCGTGGTGTCAAGCGGGAGAATGCGCTTCTCGTTTTTCAGCAGCACAATGGACTCGCGAGCCGCCTGCAGGGCAAGCGCGCGGTGCTTGTCGCAGTTGACAACGTCGTAGGGGATGGAGGAGTACGGCACCATCTTCTGCGGATCGAACATGCCCAGACGCATGCGGGCGGTGAAGAGACGGGTGACAGCCAGGTCGATCTCTGCTTCGGTGATGAGGCCCAACACGTGCGCCTCGATGAGTGCCGGATACGTGGCGCCGCAGTTCAGCTCGCAGCCTTTCTTCACTGCCAGGGCTGCCGACTCGGCGGGCGTTGCGGTGATCTTGTGGTGATTGTGGAAATCGTCAATGGCGCCGCAATCGGAGACCACGTAGCCGTCAAACTTCCAGGTGTCGCGCAGGATCTGTTGGAGCAGCGTCTTGCTGCCGCAACACGCCTCGCCATTGGTGCGGTTGTACGCACCCATCACCGAGCAGGCCTTGCCCTCAACGACTGTCTTGCGGAAGTGGGGGAGGTAGGTCTCTTCGAGGTCTTTCTTGCTGACAACAGCGTCAAATCCGTGGCGCAGGAGTTCGGGGCCGCTGTGCGCCGCGTAGTGCTTGGGTGTGGCCACGAGCTTGAGGTACTTGGGGTCGTCGCCCTGCAAACCCTTGACGAACTGGACGCCCCCCTCCCGCTGGTGTCCACCGAGTTGATCCCGTCAATCAGCTCAGCCGTGCTCTGCGCGCGGAAGACGCGGTCGCGGGCTATGGCTGCACCGGGGAACCCCTTGATGTACCATGCCACATGTTTCTTCATCTCGGCTGCGGCGCGCAGCTCACCGTACAACTGCGCATAGTGACGCACGTGCGTGCATGCTGCCTCTCTGCGCTCCTCCCAGGTGACCGGGGGGATCGATGCGCCCGTCAATGCGGCCTTGATCTCCCGGAATATCCACGGATTTCCCATGGCCGCCCTGCCCACCATGATCGAGTCGCAGCCGGTCTCGGCAAACATCCGCACAGCCCGCTCCCCCGAGGTGATGTCGCCGTTGCCGATGACGGGAATTGACACGGCCTGTTTGACAAGAGCGATTCGCTCCCATATGGCCTGACCCGAGAATCCCATGCTGCGCGTGCGTGCGTGCAGCGCGACCGCCGTCGCGCCGCACTCCTGCGCAATGCGGGCGAACTGCGTGTCCACCCAGTCGCCAAGGGTCCACCCGCAGCGGATTTTGACCGTGACCGGTATCTTGACAGCGCGCACCATGGCGGTCACGATGCTCTCGAAGAGACGTGCATCTTTGAGCAGCGAAGAGCCGCCATTGCCGCCCACGACCTTTGGCACCGGGCAGCCGGAGTTGAGGTCGATGAAGTCGGGGCGTGCATGTTCCTCGATCCAGGCGGCTGCGGCTGCCATGGACTCGGGCCGCGCGCCAAAGATCTGCACGCCGATGGGCCGCTCTCCCTCGTCAAAGCGCGTGAGTTCGGTGGTGTTCTTCGCACCGTGCGTCACACCCTCGGAGCTCACCATCTCCGACACGACAATGTCCGCGCCCTGGGCACGGCACATGGCGCGGAAGATGGTGTCGGTGATGCCGGCAAGCGGAGCGAGGATGATTTTGCGGTCACCGAAGTTCACGAAATCCCCCTGAAGAACTGCAGAGTTGGGAATGCGGAGTGCGGAGTTGCGGAAGGGCTCCGACGAACCGATAGACGCGTTCCTACGGAACGCTTCCACGAGTTAGTCGAGTGAAGTCCAAAACTCCGCACTCCGCATTCCGCACTCCCCCCCGACAGACGTATTTTCACCACAATGCGTCGCCAGCAAAATACGTTGCTCGGAACGCCATCGATGCCCATGCTCACACCCCGCGGCCCAACGTGGCGGCGTCACTGCAATGCCAACGACCCGGCAGGCGCTTGACAAGAGCATCACGACGAACTCGCAGCACACCATCGCAACGGAGTCCCCACCATGCCACATCGCGGTTCAGGCGTCCTGCTCCACATCTCCAGCCTCCCCTCAGCTCACGGCATCGGCGACCTTGGGCCTGCGGCCTTCGCATTCGCCGACCTGCTTGCCGCGGCCAAGCAGAGCTACTGGCAAGTTCTCCCCCTCAACCCGACGGAGGAGAGCGGCTCCGATTCTCCCTACTACAGTTGTTCCTCATTCGCCGCCAACCCGCTCTTCATCAGCCTGGAGCGCCTGGTCGATGTGGGGTTGCTCTCGGCGCGGGATTGTGCCGGGGCGCCGGCGTTTCGCGAGGATATCGTTGACTTTGTGGCAGTGCGGGCATACAAGACGCTGCTGCTGTACAGGGCGTTCCTCAATTTCCGCGACTCCGCGTCATCGCAGAGCGCATTCACGCGCTTCTGCGCCGATCAGCGTCACTGGCTCGACGACCATGCGCTCTTCGTTGCGCTGCGCAGGGCACACCCCGACAAGCCCTGGTCGTCATGGCCTGCGCGCCTGCGCGATCGCACTGTGACGGCGCTGGAGCAGGCGCGCTCGGAGCTTGCCGATGCGGTGCTGCAGGAGAAGTTCCTGCAGTTTGTCTTCTCCGAGCAGTGGACGCGGCTGCGTGCTCATTGCGCCGGGCGCGGCATCAAGCTCATAGGCGACCTGCCCATATACGTGGCGCACGACAGTGCCGATGTGTGGGCAAACCCGCGCATGTTCAAGCTTGACAAGGAGTACCTGCCCACGGTGGTGGCAGGCGTGCCGCCCGACTACTTCTCGGCCACGGGTCAGCGCTGGGGGAATCCGGTGTACGACTGGGCAGCGCTCAAGGCATCGGGATTCGGGTGGTGGGCCAATCGCATGCGTCGCATAGCTTCGCTGTTCGACGTGGTGCGCATCGATCACTTTCGCGGGCTGGTGCAGTACTGGGAGATCCCGGCATCGGAACCAACGGCGGTGAAGGGTGCATGGTGCCCTGTGCCGACCGACGAATTCCTGGCTGTGGTGCGCAGGGCAGCGCCGCAGCTCTCGGTGATAGCCGAAGATCTGGGTCTCATCACCCCCGACGTGCGCGAGGTGATGGTGCGGCACAACCTGCCCGGCATGAAGGTGCTGCTGTTTGCGTTCACAGAAGACGGCGCGGCAAACCCGTACCTGCCGCACAACTACGAGCGGGCCACGGTGGTGTACACGGGTACGCACGACAACCCCACGGCGCGCGGGTGGTTTGAGCGCGAAGTGTCAACGCAGGAGCGCGCGCGCATGAGCCGGTATCTGGGCGTCGACGTCACCGCCGACACCGTTGCGGCCCACCTGGTGCAGTTGGCCATGGCCTCGGTTGCCGACACGTGCATGGCGCCGCTGCAGGATGTGCTGGCACTTGGAGCCGACGCGCGCATGAATCGTCCGGCCACCACCCAGGGCAACTGGCTGTGGCGGTGCGGCCCGTCGCTCATGGCCGCGCTTCCGACAAGTCGGCTGGCCGAGATGGCGGCGGCATACGGCCGACTGCCTCACGCAAAGTCCGAAAAGCCATGACCGGCAAGGGATTTCGGGCGATTGACTGCATGCGGCGACTGTTCTTGTTGCCCCGGTCAATCTGCATTGTGTCAATGTCTGAGAGACAGAGTGGTGCGTTTCGGCGGCCGCAGGCACTGCGCCCCGGAGGAGATTGCGGGCAGAAGGAGCCCCCCGCCCCTGTGAAGATGAAGGGTCAATGCACGATTTCCTATTGACAGAGAATGTGGCTGATACTATTGTTCTATAGGAAAACGCAGGTAGTTTTCTCTTTCACACCTTTTCCAAGTCCTCAGGAGGTTGTATGGCAGTAGCGAAGAAGAAGCCGGCAGCGAAGAAGGCCGCACGTAAACCCAACGCAGCATTCATGAAGCCCATGATGCCGGACGAGAAGTTGGCAGCAGTTGTCGGTGACAAGGCCATTCCTCGCACCGAAGTGACCAAGAAGCTCTGGGCGTACATCAAGAAGAACGGTCTGCAAGACAAGAAGAACAAGCGTAACATCAACGCCGACGACAAGCTCAAGGCCGTGTTCGGCGGCAAGGCCATGGTCAACATGTTCGAGATGACCAAGCTCGTGAACAAGCATCTCGGCTGAGAGAATCTGCTCGAGTCCCGAAAGAGACAACCCTCGGAAGGCGACTTCCGGGGGTTTGTTGTCTGTACTCAGACATTTGTGCACGTCCAGATCCGAATCCCCATGCGGGCGCCACCGCGTTGCGGTCACGGCTGATCTGCCCTTCCTGTTGGGCAGGCCGAAGCTCCTCCATGCTCGGCGGGCGCCTGCTCTGACGCGTTGTGTTGGTGCCGTCCCTACAGGACTCCTGAGCACCTCGTTACCTGCCGGTTGCTACAGAGGTGCCGCGCCTACGGCGCTCAAACCACAAGCAGTCCCCCGTTCCCGCGTCGAACGGACGTGCAGGATCCCCGCTCCCGCAATCAGCCCAGGGCTATGCGCCATCGGCGGAGGCACTCTCCTCCTGCAACGGCCGCGCCGACGACGGGGGATCGTCCCAGTGCGCCAGGCCGGCCGCCGCCAGCCGCTTGACACGCGGGTGGGGGTCATCGGCGAGCATCTGCTCCAGCCTGTCGCGGCACGCGGGCGTTCGCAGCGCGAAGAACCGGTACACCGCAAACACGCGGATGTCAACCTTGCAGCTTTCCGACTGATCGAGCAGACACTGCATGGCAAATCGCCTGCGGTTGGCATGGGAGACCACGCGCAGCGGCGACCGCTCGAAGGGCTCCACCACCTCGGTCATGGCACTCAGTGCCGCAAGCTCAGCGCTGCGCACCACCAGCGCCCGGGGTGCAAAGAGGCGCAGACACTGGCGTACCAGAAACGCGACATTGTCCAGCAGCGCATTGCCGCCAATGTCCAGGAATACCAGCGTAGGGTCGGCCAGCAGCTCCGCAACGCCGGCCGGATTGCGCGCATCGATGCGGTGCACCGATACATGCGCGAGTGCCGCGAAGCGCTCTTTGGTGCGCTCGACGGCATCGACCGACACATCCACGGCAACAACGCGTGCGGCCCGCTTGGCCATCACCACGGTGGCCTCGCCGGAAGAGCAGCCGATCTCCAGAACTGCGTCGTGGGGCCCGCACAGCTCGCGCGCGTACCGACGGTAGCGATCGACCGAGGCAACCACGAACACGTGTCCACAGGGCTCAAACGGCGTTTGGGCGTGGACGGTGGCGCGGGGGTCCATTGTCGTGACCGGGTTGCTCACGGACGCCACTCAATGCGGGCGATGGCCTCTTCGAATACGCCGCCTGCGCCGTGCGAGAGTCGTCCCTTGACGAAGCTCATGCCATGATCGGTGGTGAGCACCAGGGGGCGACGGGTTTTTGCGCAGACATCGAGCAGATCGGGCAGGCTGTGCGAGAGTACGGTGCGCAGCATCGCCGGCAGTTCGTGCAGGCGGAGGCGTCCCTCGTGCGATGCTTTGTCGATGATGCCGAAGCGAATCACCAGGGGGCTCTGTGCGGAGGCGTGGGAGATCAGATCCGTGACCCGCGCCTTCTCGTTGCCGGAGAGCTGGTGGTATGCAATGCCTCGCGCGTGGAACTCGTTGAGCGGATCACGCTCAGCGCCGAAGCCGAAGAGCGCGTTCATGGCAGGGACAGTGTGGGCAGCAGAGGTGACGCGTGCCCACGACACGTGCGCCGGACCCATCACTCCATCCATGGTGGTGGCAGCCTCAAGCCACACATCGGGCGCAAGGCCATCGACGAGCACGACCACAGGGTTGACAGAGAGGTCAAGCGGCTGCACGGGCGGCAGCGTGATGAGCCAGTCAGCGGCCTTTTGTGCACAATCGGCAACCGCAGCTTCGATGGCCGCAAGTATCCGCTGATCGCTCCACGCGTCAGCCGCAAGCGCGCTCAGAGCGATGCGGGCGCGCAGGCGCTGGGGTGCGTGCTCTCGTCGCAGGGCGCAGATCCGATGCAGGCCCGTGAGCCGCGCCACAATGCCTGCGGCCTCAGCCGGCACGAGGTGACGCGAGCCGGCCGCGATCTCGGCAACATCGGCCGACCCCTGCAGCACGCGCTCGGCCAGAATCGACCACGCCTCTTTGAGCGCGGAGGTGTGCACCGGCTCCTCGCACACGAATTGCACCAGCCGCGCGGTCTCCAGTCGCAGCAGTCGTGGCCGCAGGTTGGCGGCCGGGAAGAGCTCCTCGCAGCTCTTCTCCAGGCGGCGGGCCTCCTCGGGAGCGATGAGCACCTGGCGGGATGAGAAGAGGTCGGAGCGCAGCAGCGGCCACCACGAGGCGTCGGAGCCGGTCTTGCCGCCGCCCGCCTCCCCGCCCTCAATGGCGACAATGGCGTCGGGCGCGACCGAGCCAAGCCACTCGGAGCACACCGCACGGATATTCTCTGGAGTCAAGCGCCGGCCCGACAGCGCGGCCTGCAACCCGCGCAGGTTGCGGCTCTGAAGCGACACGGTGCCCGACAACGCGCGGTCGAGTTCCGCCACAGTGTGCTCATCAAGCGCATCGAGCAGCAGGGACGACGGCGTCTGCGAATCAGCGATCACGGATTCGAGGCGCGTGAGACGACCGGCAATCTCGGGCTTGGCGTCTTTGAGCGCGTAGGCGCGGGCAGTGACAGCCTCGCGCACCCGTGGAGCTCGCAGAATGGCGTGGTACTCGGTGAAGAGTTGGGCAACGCTGCGGTCGGGATCGGTTCCCGGCGCCGTCTGTGGGGGGAGATCTCCCACGCAGAATCCGCATCCGCACTGGGCCGCGCGCAGGAGTTCCTCCTTAACGTGGCGCTTGCAGGGCGCAGGCGGCGGCGTGTCGAGTTCGGCAAAGAAGCCGGAGAGTCCCGACGGCCGGTCCAGCGACTCCACAGATGCCAGACGTCGCATGGCTCCAATGCATCGCAGAGAGTATTTGGACGGCTCAGGCTTGGCGCGCACCTGGTGGAACTTGGCGTGTCCGGCGCCGTAGAGGTCGCTGTAGCACTCGCGAAAGAGGTCGAAAGCTGCAGCCAGTTGCACTGCATCGTCGGGTACCACGAGCGCCAGAGGGTCGCGCACCATCACGCCCACCGTATCGCGCCGCTGAGCCACCTGCGCGTCAAGCGATGCTGCGGCCTCAACCGAGCGGTGGCGCAGGTAGTGCGAGGTGAAGATGAAGCTCTCGGCATGGCGCGTCAGGAACCGATGCAGATTCTTGACGAACTCGACATCGGCGGAGCTGATGGAGGCGGAGCGCCATGCGGCGAGAAAGCGTTCGAGCCCTTCGCGCGCGGCGTAGGAGACCATGACCTCGTCGAAAGCCGACTTGACTGATGTCAAGCGAGACTCGATCTGCTCGATGCCCAGGCCTCTGAATGCGTCGTACTGCGAGCAGGCGGAGAGTCGCGCCGAGGTCTCGGTCAGGACATTGTCCAGGCTCTTCTTGACTTTGAGCAGGTTCTGCCATGCCTCGCGCTGCTGCCGCAGTCCGAAGCTCTCCCATCCGCCCTGGGGCGCGAGAAACGCGCACTCCCGCACCAGGGTATCGCGGTCGGCCTGGGCAATGATCTCGCCGGGGGCCACACTGTCGGCCCGATCGAGCGCAGCCAGGTTGAGATAGTCAAGCGGCACGCTCCGGTTGTTTGACAACATGGTGATCATGCCGCAATGCGCCAGTGACACCAGCAGAAACGCCGCAGTGTCCGGCGGCACGCCATAGGGCCCGGTGCGCAGCGACAGGAGCAGTGGCTTGATTGGCGTGGGAGCGGTGGGCGTGAGCAGTCCAAAGACATAGGAGAGGAACGGATGCTCCCCGGTATTGGGCGACAGGCGGTACGAGCCGGTCTTGAGTTCCACCAGGCCGAGCGGTGTGGCCAGAGTCTCCATGGCCTCCGAGAGCCCGCGCGTGGCCGTGTCGCGCATGCCAAGCGTGCCGGGAACAACGAAGTCCTCCAGCAGTCGCTGGTACATCCGCGCTCCTGCCAGCACCGAGCGGGGCTCAATGGTCTTGAAGAGCGGGTAGCGGCTTTCGAGCACTGTCTCAGCCGCAATCTCCACGAGCCGGTCGAATCGTTTGAGCTGCAAGGCTGCCGGATCGAGCGCTGCACCGCCATCGAAGCGGCCGCCGTAGATGACGGTGTAGAGCGCCTGGTTGACTGCGGGCTCGAGCCGCCGTGCATACTCCCGCGCAATGGGGATGAGCGGCGCATCGGCCGGGTTCTGTGGCCGCAGCTCTCCCAACAGTAGATTGACGGCACAGTACTCCCGCAATGCGCCCGCATCCGACGCGCCCGGCATGGGCAGTCGCCACACTGCCGCATGCGCGCACACGAACTGCTGCGTCCCGAGCACCACGGCCACGGCAAAGTCGGCTGTGCCCTCGGAAATGGCAGTGGTGAGCTTGTGCAGTGCGTGCTGCTCTGCGCCACTGTGCACGAACATCACCACTGCATTGCGCGAGGTGTGGCGCCACACGATCTGTCGCGTCACCGGCTCGCGCATGGCATCGGGGCCGGGCCACGACAGCGAGGGCGTCAATTGTACCAGAGGCTTGAGCACCAGGCGTGTGTCATCCGCCGCGATGTCGCCCATGATGCGGCCCAGCCGCGCGCGGAAGGTGCCGGAGTGATCTTCGGTAGTGGTGACCTCGTACAGTGCACCGCCCGCGCGCTCCCGTTTGACAAGGAACCGGCTCCTGGCCACAAGCGGATCGAGCAACACCTCCGACACAAACTGCACATTGGCTGCGGGGTCGTGGTCAAAGAGCGTGCATGCGGCCAGTTGCGCGACAATCTTCACCGAGGGCGCTTCTGCTGTGGGGTGAATGGCATAGAGCACCAGTATGCGCACAATGCGTTTGGCGAGTGCCCGCTCCTGGGCGCCCTCAATCGCTTCGTCAATTGCCGCGTCCAGGTGCGGCACGATCTGCCGTGGGTACATGTGGAACGCCGAGAACTCTGCCAGGCGCGCGGCAAAGTGTTCGTAAATGGCATCGGGCGCCAGCAGTTGCGTGCACGGCTGTTCCAGGATGCCCGCGATGTGACGCTGCGCATCGCCCGCAACCTGCGCGTGCACAAAGTCAACAATGCCCCGGTGTTGCGAGAAGAGCTCGCCCAGGCCCTCCAGCAGCTGGAGCGTGACCGGATGCAGCGGATAGATGGAGCGAAACGACTCGAACTCGGCGGAGAAGTCGGGGAAGCACTCGCGGATGTTCTGGTACACGCGGAACAACTGCTCGTCAGCCCCGGGCTTGTGCCGGATGAGGCGCTTGGCAACCAGGTCGCGGATGTGCAGGGTTGACAGGGCGAGTTTGCCGGGAAAGCGGTCCTTGATTTTCCGGAATGTCGTTTGAGCGATATCACCGGTCTGTTCAATGCTCTCCTGCACCGCTGCCACAATCCACAAGGGCTCGCGGCGCGACAGTTCGCCCAGCAGTTGCAGGGTGCGCGCATCCTCGTTGAGCAGCGCTGCCTCGGGCTTGGAGCGAAAGAACTCGGAGAGTTCATCGATCAGCAGCGCCATGCCGCACAAGCTGCGGCTCTTCACCGCAGTCACGATGCCGGCAAAGAGATCGATGCGTTCCAGATCCGGGCTCAGTGCGAGGCCCGAACCGGTCTGTTCCTTCAGCGCGCGGTCAACCTGTTCGACAATGATGCTCTCCAGCGAGCGAGAGGATCGGTAGTTGACAAGGGAGATGTCGACGGAGAGGAACCGGCGCCTGGAGGCGACCAGCGTGCGCAAGTCGGGGTGCGCGGCCCACAGCACCTCCGCCCCGTTCTGGTGGGTGAGCAGGCAGCTCAGGGCGGCAAGGAAGTGCGATTTGCCGGAGCCGAAGTCGCCCTGCAGAAAGTATCCCTGACCCGTGTCGCGCAGCAGTGCCTGCGCGAGCACTGCCAGGTGATCGGCCACATCGGTGGTGAGCACAAAGCTCTGCGCCACGGCCGCGCTCTGCGTGCGCCCCTCTTCGATGCGCACGACAGTCTGCACCGATGGAACGTCGATAAGGTCGCCGATGCGTGTGGTCATGGGGTGGGTGCCGGCCTTCCAGAATTCTCAGTGCTCTGCGACATCTCGGCTCCTCGATACTACTACAGGACAATGTGGGGGATTTCCGGGACGCTCTGCCTCTGCCCGCAACGGGCTGCGTCGCCATCGTCCCGTCCTACGCGTGCGCGTCAAGTCAGCTCACGGACTGCAGGCCTTGAGGCCCGTTAGGGCCGGCACCTCTGTAGCAGCCGGTGAAGAACGCGGCCATGAGCCCCGTTAGGGGCGGCACCTGCTCTGACGCGTTGTGTTGGTGCCGTCCCTACGGGACTCCGGAGCACTACATCACCTGCCAACTGCTACAGAGGTGCCGCGCCTACGTCGCTCAACCCACAGACAGCTCCCCTCGCCGCGCTCCAGAGCCGAACACCACTCACTTGACGCGCATGCGCCCCGCAGGACCCTGCTCAGCCGGGCCGCGACGCTCCTCCACGCGAGGCGCCTGCGGCGCCTCCACCGCAGCCAGCGCCTTCTTCACGTTCTTGAGCCGTCCGTAAAGACCTCTCTCGTCGGGGAAGAGTGCCATGAGTTCGTGGTAGAACCTCCACGCGCGCTCAAGGCTCCCCGACCGTTTACACGCTGCGACAAACGATGTGTGAATATACATGTCACTGGGAGAGAGCCGCAACAGCTCTTCCATAAGCGGAATCGCCTCCGCCTCCCGGCCTGCCTTGGCCAGGGCAAATGCCTGCTGCCGCACCATGCGCGGAGCAGCTGCCCCGACCGAGAGCTTCTCGTACTGCACAATTGCCTCGTCGGAGTGGCCCGCCTGGCGGCTCAACGATGCGTAGATCTCCCCGTAGATGGGCGGCTTGGACGGGATCTTTGCGAGGCGTCCAATGCGTGCCCGAACCGACTCCACACCTTCGCGCGCAACCTCCAGGTGCACCAGCTCCCACAGCCCATGCGGGTCGTCGGGCATCTGGCGCAGCCACTCCTTGCATGTGTCAACAGCTTCGTCGGTGCGTCCCAGGCCCGCAAGCGCCCTGGTGCGCCAGCGCATGGACGTGCGTGGCTCCAGGTCCCACCCGCCCACGCGCGACAGCACCGTGTCCCACCGCTTGTCGCGGCCCAGGCACTCCAGCACGCCGATGCGCGCCCGGTTGCGGATGCCGGCAATAGTGGAGTTGGCAACTTCCTCGTAGTCGGCACAGGCCTTGGTCGGTTCGTCGGCGCCGAGAAATGCATCTGCCCGTGCCACCAGCGCGTACTGGTTGACCGGGTCTTCGCGCAGAGCCTCGTCGGCAGCCTCGACTGCACGCGTGTGCTTGCCCTGTCGCGTGAGAGCGTGCGCAAGTTGGGTGAGCCAGAAGGCGCGACTGCGTCCCGGCTTGAGGCATTGCTTTTCGGCAAGGGCGGCAGCCTCGGCAAAGGCGCTGCGAGTGAGCAGCGCGCGGAATTCGTCGTAGTCGGGTGTTGTTGCCATAGGATGAGGCCTGGCGCTGGGGAACCGCAGCGCATGCATCGCTTGGGCGACGCGAGCCGTCGTGCCTCTGCTGCGCTGTGACACGACTCTCAGCGGTCAGCGATCGTGATGACCGTCGAGGCCCCACCGGCGCCCGCTCATTTCTTCCGCGAAGATCCGGATAACTTCTGGCGACGAGCAGTCGCGGAGACAGGTGCGGCCCCCACAGCCTGCGCGCCCGCCACCGTGGTGCCCGGAGCAACCGAGCGGGTGATCCAGCAGTTGGCGCCCACAACCGAGCCTGCGCCCACAACCGTATTGCCGCCCAGAATGGTCGCGTTTGCGTACACCACAACATTGTCTTCGATGTCGGGGTGACGCTTCATGCCCTTGATGGGCTTGCCCTTCTTGTCAACCGGAAACGAGAGCGCGCCCAGGGTTACGCCCTGATACAGCTTCACGTTGCGGCCAATGCGCGAGGTCTCGCCAATCACCACACCCGTGCCGTGGTCAATGAAGAAGCGCGGGCCAATGGTGGCTCCGGGGTGAATGTCGATGCCCGTGCGGGAGTGCGCGCGCTCGGCCATGATGCGCGGGATGAGCGGCACTTCGAGCCGGTACAGCTCGTGGGCAATGCGGTGCGTGGCAATGGCCTCGATGCAGGGGTAGCTCATGACGATCTCGTCAAGCGACTTTGCAGCCGGATCGCCATCGTAGGCCGCCTGCACGTCTTGCAGCAGCACCGCGCGCACATCGGGTAGCGCCTCGATCAGGCTCACCAGCGCATCTTCGGCCTTGCTCTGGCAGGTGCAACTGCGGCACTTGTTGAGCAGGCAGCGGTATCGGAACGCGGCGCTCACGTGCGCACTGAGTTTGAAGCTGACGTGCCGGAGGATATCGCCCAGAAAGAAGTTGAGGTCACCTGCGCCCACGCGCTCGCGGCTGAAGCATCCGGGAAAGAGCGCGGCAAGCAAGTCGTCAAGAACGTCGTAGATCTCCTGCCTACCTGCCAGGTCCAGCCCGTCTTCGGTGTGCAGGTCAAACGATGCGCTCATCCCCTTTTCAAGACGGGCTACTACCTGCGGGAGGCGCGTGTTGATCCAGGCGCTGAGCCGGGGCTGAGCAGAAGCAGCGCGTGGGGCAGTGCGGGCCATGGCCGGGGCTCCGATCCTCAGAAGGAGTTTGTTTCGTGGATATACTTGATCCACTGCGAGAAGAACTCGGTGCGGTTGCCGCGCCAGCGATTGATCGGGTTCTTCATGTCGAGATTTTCGGGCGGATCCACGTCGGTACGCCCCTGCTTGACATCGCGCTCATACTCTTCGGTAAGGCGCTCGGGATCGTATTCGAGGTGACCCAGGTGCATGACAAAGCGGTGATCGGTGCTCTCGAAAATCACATACCCGCCCTTGCTGGCGTGCGCCAGAAGCTTGATGTCGCCCTGTGCCTGCCGGTCTTCCAGCGGTTTGTCGGCAATGCCTGAGTGACGGCTCTGAGGGCACCAGAAGACATCGTCCATGTCGCCAGTGATGCGGTGCGAGATATCGAGGTTGCGCGTTTCGTAGACGCCGAAGATCTTCTTGGGGTATATCTCGGAATCAATCCCCATAAACTTGGCAAGTGCCAGTCCGCCCCAGCACATGCCCAAGGTCGAGGTGATGTTGCTGCGGGCATACTTGAGAATGCGCTTGATTTCGTCCCAGTAGGTGATCTCCTCAAACGGCATCTCCTCAACCGGGGCGCCGGTAAGAATCAGCCCGTCGAGCTTCTGTTTGTCAATGGCCTCCTGAAAAGGCACGTACAGGTTGGCCATGTGTTCCCGGTTGCTCGACGAATACGCGTGGCTATTGAGGCGGATCCATACCGGTTCGATCTGCATGACCGAGCGGCCCAGCGGACGAAGGAGGCTGAACTCGTATTTTTCGGCCTGGGGCATGATGTTGAGAATGCCGATGTGCAGCGCCCGAATGTCTTCGCGGCTCGCCCGTTCGTCGGTGACGCACTGTACGCGACTGCTCTCAAGCTGATCTTTGATGTGATAGTCTTTGGGGACTACAACTGTCATTTCGCAGAGTCCTTGGCGCCGTGTGGTGAGGAATCGCGACTATTCCAGACTATGAAAATTACATGTTTTCGCGGTATGGGTCATGGTTTGGCTGCGGCGACCCAGCCAAGAGGGTTCACCACGGAACATCTGGCGCGGCGATCTTCTCCTCCATCAGGTTGACCTCAGCCGCCTCCTTCACCGGGAATCCGAACCGGATCTCCCGCGCGCACCCTCCCCGCCTGCAAAGAAAAAGCCCCGTCGGAGATCGCTCTCCGCCAGGGCCTGCTCTTCGAACAGCACACGTGTGTCGCGCGCGCTACTTGCTCAAAAGCGCCTTCACTCCAGGCAACTCCTTGCCCTCCACCAACTCAAGGCTCGCGCCGCCTCCAGTGGAGATGTGCGACATCTTGTCGGACAACCCTGCTTTCTTTACAGCCGAGACCGAGTCTCCGCCACCAATCACCGTGGTTGCTCCCGGCAGTGTGGCCAGCGACTTGGCAATGGCATTGGTCCCTTCGGCGAACTTCGGGAACTCAAAGACCCCCATGGGTCCGTTCCAGAAGACCGTCTTGGCGCCCTTGAGCGCATCGAGGTAGTTCTGGAGGGTTGTCGGACCGATGTCCATACCCATCCAGCCGTCTTCGATGGATTCGCCGGAAACAACCTTGGAGGCTGCGTCAGCGGCGAAGCTCTGTGTGACAATGTGGTCGACGGGGAGGAGGAACGCGACCTTCTTCTCTGCGGCCTTGGAAAGGATGTTCTTCGCAGTGTCGATCTGATCGTCCTCGATGAGCGACTTGCCCACGGTCTTGCCCTTGGCCTTCAGGAACGTGTAGGCCATGCCGCCACCAATGATGATCGTGTTGACTTTTCCGAGCAGGCTCTCCAGGACTGCGATCTTCGACGAGACCTTGGCGCCACCCACGATTGCCACAAAGGGCTTGGCGGGGTTCTTGACAATCTTCTCTTCGAGGAACTCCAGCTCCTTCTCCATCAGAAAGCCGGCGACTGCGGGGAGAAACCGGGCCACATCGGTGGTAGAGGCGTGTGCGCGGTGGGCGGTACCGAAGGCGTCGTTGACATACACGTCACCGTAGGTGGCGAGGGTCTTGGCCATCTTCTCACGTTCGGCAGCGTCTTTGGAGGTCTCGCCTTTGTCAAATCGGGTGTTCTCCAGCATCAGGATCTGGCCCTGAGCCAGGGATGCGACTACTTTCTGCGTTGCCTCGTCAATGCAGCCGGGAGCCATGGTAACGGGCTTGCCGAGAAGGGCGGAGCAGGCGGCGGCGACCGGGGCCATCCTGCACTTGCCCTCAATGAACTTCGCCTCGTCAAAGGGCTTGCCGTCTTTCTCGGCCTTTTCGCGAGCCTTCTGCGCGTCTTTCTTCGGGTCCCCAAGGTGCGACATCAGCACGAGGGATTTGGCGCCCTTCTCCATCACGTACTTGATTGAGGGGAGTGCGGCCTGAATGCGGGTGTCGTCCTGCACCTTGCCCTCTTTCATGGGCACGTTGAAGTCCACGCGCATCACAACGCGCTTGCCGGCAAAGTCGATATCGCGAACGGTCTTCTTGGATATGGCCACGGATGCCTCCTGGAGAGTTGTGGGGACAGTGTCTGGTCGTGACGTGGGACGTGGAGAGGATGAAAATACATTTGCATTTGCTTTGACACCCGGAGACACCTCACGGCGAGCCGCTTTTTTGGAACACTCAGCAGACAAGTCTGGGTGGCAAAGCCGTGCGGCGCGTCGAGGTGGCGTTGCTGGCGCGATGCAACCGGTGCGCAAATTGGGACGGACTAAATTGTTTCATTGTTAAACAATTTAGTCCGTCCCAAAACTCACTCCTCCGGCACCTCGGTCGAGCCAACAGGGGGCACTCGCCCTCACCCCCTCAACCGGTCTCCCACAAGCACCATCTCATCGCCTTGCGCAACCAACCCGAACTTCTGGTACAGCGGTCGGCCGGCGGTTGTGGCATGCAGCTGAACCTTGCCCACGTGCGCTCGTATTCCTTCGTCAAGCACGGCTCGGAAGAGTTTCGACGCGATGCCCCGGCGACGCAACACCGGTTTCGTGTACATGTTCATGATGTAGCCGACCTTGCCGCTGGGATTATTGTAGGTGGCCGGTAGCTCGTAGAATGAAATGCCGCTGGTGCCTACAATTGCTCTGTCATCGACACACACCCACGCAGCAAAGCTGCCGTTGGGCATGTGCCGGTTGAGGTACGCGCGAATCTCGCTTCGGAGCGCGGCCTCGGAGTTGGACCTGCCGCCATTGGCCTCGGCAAGGAAGTCCATGCGAAGGTCGACCAGACAATCGATGTCGGCAATGGTTGCTTTACGGTATGTCAATGACACGGGTCTCTCCTCACGGGCGTGCAGCGGCGGCGGACACTGAGTCGATTGATGCCCTCTTCTCGAAGACAGCCGTCACCTTCTTGAGTTCGTCGGGAATGGCTATATGCTGTGGGCACTTGGGCACGCGGGGAACAAGGCGTCTGGTGGGCAGCCGCATGCAGCCGAACCCCAGAGCGGAGACTTCCCACGGAAGCGAGCCCATCTTGCGGTATTTCACGAGATTTCCTTGTGGATGTGCAAGGTTCCTGGCACTGAACATGCGGTCTCAACAAAAATGGTTGATGAGCAGTATGTGGACGACGGGAGCCAGCCAGCCGTAGTACACAGGAGCGACGGCTCTTACCTGCGGTCCACAACCACCGAGGAAGTCGCAGGACCTCCATGGCCCCTGCAAGCACCACTGCCTCGCGGGTGTCGCGCACCGGGTGGTCCTTACCTTTTGACCACTGCACCCCGACGCGCCACCCGGCACACCTATCCAGAAGGCTCTGGCCTTGCCCCTGCGTTCTCGGGGACGGACTACATTGTTTCAGAAAGTCCGGTCATCGACATTTCACACCGGCATCCCCCGTTTGAGGAGAGCCGCGACAGCGGAGACTGTCACAAGGAGGTATCGCGCAATCACCATCTGAGGAATCAGCTCGTCGACGTGGGCACGATGGCAGAACTGAGATCGGGCCTGGGTGCGGACATCCCCCCAGCCTCTGCGGAAGAGCGTCTCACGAGCAATGCCGCACTGCGCACACACCGCATCTGCAACCCGATCAAGGACTTCGCCGTAGTCTGCCTGACGGTGTCTGCGGTGCACTCTCACTTCATGGCCCTCCATGGCCTTGCGCGCGAAGTCTGCATCCCCGATTACTGCCGGCCACCCCCTGAAGGCGCCGGTGAGTTCGGTGGTGTCGTCGCCCGTCAACTGACCTGAGTGCTGAAGATCTGAGCTGTCAATCCCCCGTGCCAGAAATTCCTGGTATGATCGCAACGCGTCGCGCTCGTCTGCTCCGAAGCGCCGAAGTGCCTCTTCGCGGTGCTGAAAGCCATCTCCCAAAGCGCCCTGAACACCGATAAAAAACCCGTGCCCGCACCATCGGTAGCTCTTGAGTTCATTGATCGATTGCACCTGTCCGCCGCGAAGGGGATTGAGGTGGATGTACCGGATCAACTGCAAGGCGTACTCCTGATCCTGGCACAGAACCGACTTGTACCGATCCTGAAACAGATACCCTCGCCGGGAGTACTTCCTGTTAAACCACCTGGCGTACCCACCGTTGAGGGGCCGCATCACAGCACTCATGCGGTTCTCGTTGGTTCGGAGCAGCAGGTGGTAGTGGTTGTCCATGAGACACCAAGCCAGGCACCGGTAGCCGGAAGCAGCAATGCCGGAGCGAAGCATGGCCAGAAATTGCCCACGGTCTTCGTCATCGGCAAAGACAACCTTCCCGTCGATGCCCCGAGCCATGATGTGAACCAGGGACCCGGGGAACTCAAAGCGCATCATTCGCGGCATAGTGGCCTCCTGAACAAATTGGGACGGACTAAAATAATACATTGTGAAACAATTTAGTCCGTCCCAAATAACCACGGGTGCCGCAGGAGGCATTCCTGCACCTCCCCCCCAAACAAAAACGGGGCAGAGAGTCAACCTCTCCACCCCGCAAAGAAACAGAACCGCCGAATGGTCCAGCCACCGACCTACTTCACGGTGTCCATATGCACAATGAGGTCGATCAACTTGTTGCTGTATCCCCACTCGTTGTCGTACCAGGAGACGATCTTGGCGAAGTTGGCGTTGAGCATGATGCCTGCGCCGGCATCGAAGATAGACGTACGCGGCTCATGGTTGAAGTCGGATGACACGACTTCCTCTTCGGTGTATCCGAGAATGCCCTTGAGATCGCCCTCGCTTGCCTTCTTCATGGCAGCCTTGATTGCAGTGTAGGCCGAATCGGCGTCTGCGCCCGGTGCCTTGTCGAGGCGAACCGTGAGGTCCACAACCGACACGTTGAGCGTGGGAACGCGGAAGGCCATGCCCGTGAGCTTGCCCTTGAGGGCAGGAATCACCTTGCCCACGGCCTTTGCTGCACCGGTGGATGAGGGGATGATGTTGCCTGCGGCTGCGCGACCACCGCGGAAGTCTTTCTTGCCGCCCGGGCCGTCAACAGTCTTCTGCGTGGCAGTGGTGGCATGCACGGTGGTCATGAGACCCTCGACAATGCCCCAGTTGTCGTTGAGCACCTTGGCCACGGGCGCCAGGCAGTTGGTGGTGCAAGAAGCGTTGGACACGTACTGCTCACCCTTGTAGCTTTTGTGGTTGACGCCCATCACGAACATGGGGGTGTCGTCTTTGGAGGGAGCGGAGAGCACAACGCGCTTGGCACCGGCCTTAATATGACCCTCGGCCTTTTCCTTCTCCAGGAAGAAACCGGTCGACTCGCAGATATATTCGGCGCCAATTTCACCCCACTTGAGCGCGGCGGGATCCCTCTCGGCGGTGAGGCGGATCTTCTTGCCATTCACGATGAGCGCCTTGTCACCAGCCTCAACCGTGCCCTTGAACGCACCGTGAATGGTGTCGAACTTGAGCATGTACGCGAGCTGCGCCGAATCGAAGAGGTCGTTGATGCCGACAACTTCGATGTTGGGGTTCTCGGCTGCTGCGCGGAACACCAGGCGTCCGATGCGTCCGAAACCGTTGATGCCTACCTTGATCGCCATGAGGGCCTCCAGTTGGTTTGTGTGGATCGAGCGATGTGAAACTGCGGTGGATGAAAGATCAGCCCAGAGAAAATACGCCCGGGCGAACGTAGAGAGCAAGACTGGGACACGGGGCGCGATGGCGTCTGGAGGTGCACAGATGGGGTGGTTTGGGCGTTCCCCCGGCTCGGAGGAACCAACCCGGGGTCGCGTCTCCGCCGGGGTACAGCTGACGCCTCCGGTGCGTCCGGTCCGATGTCACCGGTGGCTTCGACTCCGCTCAGCCACCGGTTCCAGGATCCCAGCCACCGGTTCCAGGATCCCAGCCACCGGTTCCAGGATCCCAGCCACCGGTTCCAGGATCCGACCGCCCAGCGCTCTGGCGCTCCCTCTGTCCCCACTAACGCGACAAGCGAGGAGCCCAGCGGTCGCCTCAACGATGCGCAGGGACTCGCGTCGCAGCACGAAGAGCCGACGCCTGGATTGGGCTCGTCATTCGTAACTCGCTTGCTCGTAACTCGTCACTGCATGCCTCAAACCGTCAGGCTCAAGCAGCAGTGTACCATGGAAGCCATGCCGTATTCTCCGCCCCTCTGCGCGAGTCTCCCTCCCCTTTTGGCAACAGAAGGAGTCGTGCGACTATGCCTTCGGCACACTCACGCCGATCTTCTGGAACATCACAGCCAGTCCCGACTTGTCAAGCGCCTTGTCCATGGCTTCTTCGGGTGCAACGATCTTCTTGCGCACCAGTTCTGCAAGGCTGTCATTCATCATGCACATGCCCAGCGAGCGGCCGGTCTGCATGACGGAGGGGATCTGGAAGGTCTTTGCCTCGCGAATCAGGTTGGCAACCGAGAGTGTGCTCACGAGAACCTCAAGCGACGGCACGCGTCCGCCGCCAATCTTCTTGCACAACATCTGGCTTATCACGCCCTTGAGGCTTTCGGAGAGCATCACGCGGATCTGCTGCTGTCGGTCCGATGGGAACTGGTCAATGATGCGGTCAACCGTGGATGGTGCAGTTGACGTGTGCAACGTGCCGAAGACCAGATGGCCCGTCTCGGCAGTCTCAATGGCAATGGCCACGGTCTCCAGGTCGCGCATCTCGCCCACGAGCACGATGTCCGGGTCTTCGCGCAGAGCTGCACGCAGCGCATCTTTGAACGAGTCGGTGTGCTCGAACACCTGGCGCTGATTGATGAGGCACTTCTTGTTCTCGTGTACAAACTCGATGGGATCCTCGATGGTGATGATGTGGTCTGTACGAGTGCGATTGATATAGTCGATAAGCGCGCACAGCGTGGTTGACTTGCCGGAACCCGTGGGACCGGTGACCAGCACCAGTCCCTTGGGGAGATGGCAGAGGTTGAGAATCTCCTGCGACAGGCCCATCTCCTCGGCGGTGATGATTTTGCTGGGAATAACGCGAAAGACTCCGCCCATGCCCTTGCGATCGCGAAAGAAGTTGCACCGGAAGCGAGCCAGGCCCGCGATCTCATAGGCAAAGTCGGTATCGTTGCGCTGCTTGAACTCGTCGCGGTTTCGCTGTGGAGCAATGGGCATCAGCATGCGCTCGGCGTCAGAAGGCGTGAGGACCGGCCGATCAGTAAGGGGCTTGATCTCGCCGTCAAAACGCAGAATGGGTGGCGAGCCGACTGCCAGGTGGAGGTCGGAGCCCTTCGAACTCACCAGAGAGTGCAACAGCTCATCCATTTCGGCCGTGGGCCCGCTGCCGCGCACTGCGGGCGGCGGAGGCGGCTCCGGAGCGTCGGCGGGCAGTGCTGGTGGCTGTGGGTGTGACGGTACTGACGGCGCCTGTTGCTGCGCGGTAGCCGGTGCGTCCGTGTGCTGACGACCAGGGAACTGCACTCCCGCCTGACACTTCGGGCACCGCACGCCAAAGGGCCGATCGGGAATGCGCGCGTCGTCGAGCATAAACCCGAAGCCGCAGTAGGGGCAGGTGGCTTGCATGTGATGGCGCTCCTTGGCCGGAAATGCGGAGTGCAGGACCGAAAATGCGGAATGCGGAGTGGGGAGCGCCGCCCTGAGCCTGTCGAAGGGTGCGGAGTTGAGGAATCGCTTCGACGAACCGGTTGAGTGCGTTCCCCGGGAACGCTTCGACAAGTTAGTGGATCACTTCCGCAACTCCGCACTCCGCATTCCCCACTCCGCACTTCTTCTACTCATCCAACTCCCGCACTCGAAGAATCCGCTCCTTCAGCACCAGATGATGCCGCGAGCCTTCCCGCAGTGTCACGAACATGCCAGGCCCGTTGAGCAGGTCGAGCACGCGCGTGCGGTTCTGCGGCATGTCCAGTACCACCATGCCCTGGAGCCGCAGGTTGCCCTCTGCTTCGACCACAACCTGTCTGGTGGGCACCGGCGCACCTTCGGGAAGCTCGTCTTTGTCAAACGACGCATCCACGGTGATCATGACGATCGATTGCTTGTTGAGAATGATGGGGGCGTGCGCATCCTGCGGGTGAAACGGGAAGAACCACACAAACTGGTTCATCCACTCTGCGGGCCGCATGGGGCCGGAGTGGCGCGATGCTGCGGTGGGCAGAAAAATGCGCCCGCGCAGACGCTGGCCGTCGGCGGTGAGCACCTCGGCCTCCACGGGCATGACAGGAACACGAAGATCCATCATAGGCGGCGAGCTCCGGAATCAGGAGTGGCGGCTGACATGGTATGTATTGTAGCATCGGGACCCTGCGCGGGCAAGAGGAGTCTCCTGCCGGGAAGTACCCGGAACCCGTGCGGGTGGCAGTCTGCTTGCCGGGTCTACACATGAGAATGTATGTTCTCAGGAGACCCCTTTCGCGGTGCGTGGGTGGAGACGTGTCCGAATGACCGACAACGACAAGCAGCGAGAGCGGATTGCGTACTGGCTGAGCGTAGCGCAGTACGATCTTGACACAGCGGAAACCGTTCTCAGGGGCGGACGACTCCTGTATGTAGGCTTTATGTGCCATCAGGTAATTGAGAAGGCGCTGAAGGCATGCTACGTCCTGCACTGCGGAGGGACGCCACCCTATAGTCACAACCTGGGTTACCTCGGTCGGGAATGTGGCCTCTACCAACGGCTAAGTGAGGATCAGAAGGCCTTCCTGGACCGGCTCGAGCCCTTGAACATCGAGTCGCGGTATCCCGATCACAAGAAACGCGTCTTGGACGGTCTTACCCAGGAGTGGTGCGAGGGACTTCTCATGCAGACCAAGGAGCTGTATACATGGTTGCGCGCTCTGTTGTAGAGACCGTCAAGGAGTATGCAGACGCGATTCGTGTCCGATTCCCCGTGAAGCGAGTGATCTTGTATGGCTCCTTCGCTCGAGGCTCGCAGAGGCCCGAAAGCGACATCGATGTTGCCGTGGTTCTCACGAGCCCGCCGCCAAACATGCTTGAGGCGGAAGCTGAGCTTTTCAGGATGAGACGAGACATAGATCTTCGTATCGAGCCGACTATCGTAGAAGAGGAACCCGACCTCAGCGGGTTCTACGAAGACATCTCTCGGTATGGCACAGTGGTTTTCAGCGCAACGTAGTTGATTTTCGATGCGTTTCGGCCCGTTCCGGCGTCGGTTTCGTCATCGCCCTTGCTCCCTCTTTCGAAAGGTCATGCATCATGAAGGTAAGCGCATCGCACACACACGGTCACCACGCTCGCAACAACTCCCTGTTCTTCATAGCCGGACCGTGCGTGATCGAGTCGGAGGACCTCTGCCTCCACATCGCCGAGAGACTGGCCAGAGTTGCCGACAAGCATGGCGTCAAGATCGTGTTCAAGGCTTCCTACGACAAGGCCAACCGCACCTCCAAGGCATCGTTTCGCGGTCTGGGCATGGGCAAGGGGCTCAAGGTTCTCGCCAAAGTCCGCAAGACCACGGGGCTACCCGTTCTCACCGACATCCACCATCCCGACGAAGCCGTGATTGTCGCGCAAATCGTTGACGTGCTGCAGATCCCGGCATTTCTCTGTCGCCAGACCGACCTTCTGGTGGCCGCAGGACGTACCGGCAAGACCGTGAATATCAAGAAGGGCCAGTTCATGGCGCCGCAGGATATGCGTTACGTGATTGACAAGGTGGGAAAGCATGCGTGGCTCACCGAGCGCGGTACGTTTTTCGGGTACAACCGACTGGTGGTGGACTACGCGGGCATTATCGCGATGAAGGAGCTGGGTTCGCCGGTTATCTTCGATGCCACGCACAGCGTGCAGGAGCCGGGGGCCGGAGACGGGCAGTCGTCGGGAGACCGGCGATTGGTGGTGCCGCTTGCACGCGCCGCCGCTGCCGTAGGTGTGGACGGGCTCTTCTTTGAGGTGCACCCCAATCCGCACAAGGCATTGTGCGATGCCGACAATACGCTGGAGCTCTCTGTCTTCGAGCGCGAGGTGCCGCGTCTTCTGGAGCTGCGCGCAACGGTTGGGCGGTAGCGCGTGGGTCTCTCTCGCCCCACCACGCGCCTCAACGCAACGCTTCGAGCGGCCCAGGGAGGGGCTTTTGCTCCACTGATCGGTGACCGCTGACTACTGACCGCTGCTTCACCCCATGGCTTTGGTCGGCGCATTCCGCATCGTGTCAATACTGTGGAGCTTGCTCACAAACGCCCTCGCACCGCGCGACAACGCGGTGTTCACCTCGTCGGTGGCCGATTGCCCCGAGGCCAGTATCACCCGCACCGTGAGCCCTGCCCGGTGGCGTTGCCGCTCGAAGAGACTGTAGATTTGTGGTAGCTGCTCAGGTCCACAGTGCTCGTCTCGATACACCGCAGCCGGTGGCCGGGTGGACCGTCGACATCTCGACAGGCGCGATGCGACGGTGCCATCCCCGGGACGAACGAAATCAGGGACACAGGCATAAGCTATTGATAGTGTACAACTTGGCATAGATACCTGGCAGGTGCATGCACGTAATTTGTTTAATGACAATATGATACACGAATGCGCCTGACTTTTTGCAGATTCGCGCTCCTCTGTTGGGCGGCTGTAGTCTTCTACACCAGGTAGACTATCGGATCTCGGGATTCATCAACGACTTTTCGAGGCCGTCATATCGGAGGGGCCGCCACTATGCCCGATGACGCACGTTTCATGAACCTGGCCTATCAAGAGGCGCTCAAGGCCTTCGATGAGGGTGAAGTGCCGGTGGGTGCTGTGGTCGTCAAGAACGGGACCATCGTGGGTCGGGGATACAACCGCATGGAGAAGCTTGCCGATGCAACGGCGCATGCGGAGATCATTGCTTTGGGCGCAGCATCCAGTTCGCTGGGCTCGTGGCGGCTAGATGAGTGTGTGCTCTACGTGACACTGGAGCCGTGTCTGATGTGCCTCGGGGCCATCCTGCAGTCGCGCATCCAGCGCATCGTTTACGGAGCGGCAGACTCGCGTCTGGGTGCTGTTGACACGTACTACTACCGTCAAGAGGCCGAGCGGGCGTACCGACGGTTTCCTGTCACTCAGTCGGGAGTGATGGAGCAGGAGTGTCGCGAGCTTCTCGGATCCTTCTTTGAGTCGCTGAGGAAGAAACGGGGGAGTAGTGAGGACGGAGAATCGAGAAGTGAGGACGGACCGCAATGTTCTTCGGGGCCAGTAGCGACGAGTGACGAGCAAGCGAATGACGAGTTACGGTGAACCTGGCAATGGATCTCGATCAAGGGGACAAAGAAGTTCCTTGGAGTAAGATTGAGCCGAATCACTCCGTAGCGCTTAGGAGGACGAAGTCGTCCGAATGGACTAAGGCAAGTTCGGCGAGGTAAAGGAAACAATCTGAATCGGCGGAAAGCTCCGAAAGGTCACAAAGGTGGAGAGTTGTCGATCCTGTCGTAACAGGCGCAGACGAAACGTAGCGACTCGTTAGGGCGAGAGTTGCTACGGCCTCCCGGGGTCTCAGGCCGTATCGAGCCGAACGAACTGAACGAGGGACAACCAGGCG
>Ga0315284_10001787_pt1 | contig 30626 bp, 34 predicted proteins | sample YL17G09_16_MG_FD_203696 | JGI IMG/M metagenome (GOLD analysis project Ga0315284, IMG submission 203696) | Sediment microbial communities from Yellowstone Lake, YNP, Wyoming, USA - YL17G09_16 | ecosystem: Environmental > Aquatic > Freshwater > Lake > Sediment | place: USA: Wyoming | collected...
CCGTTATTCCGTATGTCGGCGTCTCGTTAACTTCATAGAACTTTACTCTGCCTCTCGTTGCGTTCATCCACTCGCTGAAAGCTAAACGTATATCGCTCAAGCTCAGGCTGTAACGGTTGTCGAGTATCGACGTCCGATTGAATATGTAATACGGCATCGGTGAATAGACGATCGGGTAAACAAAATCCATCGGATGCGATATCTTGTCGCATACGACGACTTCTTCTTCGCCTGTCACGACTTGCACGGGCTGCTTCCATGTGCATGCAGTCGTAGGCATGTAATCGAAATAGTCGAATTTCGCGGCTAAGTTAGTCGCATTCGGTGCAGCGACTGTAGCATTGAGTTCGGTCGCGTTTACTTCTATCCTGGCGTTTTCTGTCGCATCGTTAAGCCCTGAAACGTTTGAACGTGTCGGATTTTGACCATCTCGGTACTGCACCGATTGGCCCACGCAGCCTGCGGCCAGAGCAACGGCTAGCAGGGCAATCAATGGAAGGAATCGTTTCATAGTCTAGAATATGGTTTCGTGCTTGCTTAAACGTTGCCACGGAATGGGGCTTACGGCAACGTCCCGCTTCCCAGTATCGGCGTCACGAGCGAACCGAGCGCGGCTTGGTAATATTGTTTCTGCGCGAATCCGAACATGCCTGCAAAGATGTTGTTCGGGAACGTCTTGACGGCTGTGTTGAACGATTGTACGGATTCGATGTATCGCCCACGAGCAACGGTTATCCTGTTCTGCGTACCCGATAATTCATCGGACAGCTGCGAGTATTGCGTATTCGCCTTGAGCTCGGGATAGTTTTCCGCGACCGCTATCAGCCTTGATAAAGAAGACGTCATCTCGGCGCCGGCCTGGTCGCGCTGAACCAAGTCGCTGGAGAGTGAAGACTGCCACTGCGAACGTGCAGCCGTAACATTTGTTATCAGGCCTGATTCATAGCCCACATAACTGCTCACGACCGAGACGATGTTCGGAATCAGATCCGCTTGTCGCTGGTATTGGTTCTCGACTTCCGACCACTTTGCGCTTACGTCTTGGTCCTTCGACACAAACGAATTGTAAGCTCCGACCGGAAAGACTATGAGTGCAAGCAATACTATTATCACGACTGCGAGAGCGATCTTGCCTCGCGTCCAGAATGATTTCGCTTCTTTTACCATACTACAACTTCACCATAAGTGCTAATAAAGTTATCATTTACCGACTAGTGGCAGAAGCCCTCTCAATGTCTCCATCGCCGCATTTTTTTCTCGTTTTTACTGGAGTCCTAACGTCGGTGTCTGCTCAAGATACGCCAATTCATTTTTGAGGTATCCGCGAGCTCTTCTGGTGTTAGGATTCGGTAAGTAACCTATGAAATCACGTATGGCGCTGTTCGCGTGTTCACGGATTGATTGGGAACACATGTAATCGAGAGCAGCGTACCCTCCCAGAGCAGCCACCGAACCTAATGCGATATGATACCAGTTCATAATTATCGTCCCGCACCGCCGCCGCCTCCTCCGCCGCCACCGAATCCACCGCCGAAACCGCCTCCCCGTCCGCCCATCCCACCCGCGAATAAAAGAAGCATCGAATGCGACCGTTTTCGTTTTTCAACATGGCCGCATTTCGGGCATTTGTAGTAGACCGTTTCGTTATGGCCGCCGAATGTGTCTGTGCGTTCGGTGTGGTCGATTCTCATTCTAGTTCCGTCGACCGGGCATTTCGGTATCGATCTCTTGGCTAGCGCGGAGACCACTAGCAGAATAACGAGAAATATGATGACTGCATTCGATGCAAGTATGCTCAGGACAACGTCTAGCGCGTCCACGCCTGCCCGCCCTGCCCGCACTTCGTCTGCGTTTGCGTATATGACGTTAGCGATCTGCTCGGTCGCGGCCACGATGCCGTCAGCTGTTTGATTAACATCGCGCAGCGGCACGTAGTAGTCGTCAAGTATCCGTCCGACTTTCGCATCAGGCAGTATGCCCTCGACGCCGTAGCCCGTTCGCACTTCTATTCTATTCTGTTCTTTCGCGTAAAGCACAAGCACTCCGTTGTCGTTCGAACGTTTGCCGATGCCCCACGCCTGGAACAGTTCGACCGAATAGCCGAACGGGTCTTGCGCGCCGTTGACCGTGACGACTGCCAGCTCGGCGGTAGTGTTGCGCTCAAGCTCGCCGAGCATCGTTTCAAGTCCGGCACGCTGCTCGGCGCCAAGCACGTTCGCGAAGTCACTGACAAATACGAGTCCGTTCGGCTTCGAAGGCACGTCCTGCGCCAGCGAGAACGATGCGAGAAGCAGGACTGCTACTATTAACATCGGAACAGAACTCTTTTGCATGAATAGACAAGCGTTCGAGATTATTTATACGGTATCGGTCTAATTCATTGTATGGATAGGTCGAAGAGAAATCTCATCGGGATGCTGGTGCTATTCGCCGTTTTGTACGCGGCGATATATGTGATGGCCACGTATTCAGAATCCTTCGCAAAAAACATGGGGACCGAAGTGGCGCTGGTGACCATTGCGTTGGTCATGTACCTCGGTGGGCGCAAAGCCAGACGAGCTCAACCCAAAACGATGGAAAAGCGCGAGTAATCTGTTTCTCAGAATTTGCCAAGACCGACAGACTGCTTTAAGTCGCGCGAATTGTAAAATAATTCTTAGTGAAAAATATGCCGGCAAAGAAAGATAAATGTATGTGCAATCTCGGCTGGTTGGTCATCGCTTGGATCCTCATGGCGTTGGGCATTTGGGCCCTAGTCGCAGGATTTGTCACGCAGTTTGATTCCGTGGCACCCGCAAGCATGGCGACAGCTCAGGTCGTAGTACCGTGGTATTTCGGAGGAGTTCTGCTAGTTGGCCTCGGAAAAATGGCAAAGTGGAAGTCCTGCGGCGTATGCATGGCGCACGGCGCAAAGTAAGAATAAAGTGACTTATTTTATTTTTTATTTTACAAGTTTTGTTCTGTAAAGATTCGTCGGAAACCAAATCAGACCTCCGGATTTGGAGGCCTAGCTGCCGCAGTTAGATTAACTTTGCAGAATAAATACGAATTCATCTTCTCTTCTTCGCTCTGCTTTTCTTGGGCTTGGCTCTGCGAGTCGTAGTCTTTGCAGACTTGCGCTTGTAAACCGGGCAGTCCTTGTGTGCAGCCATCTTTATGGCATATTTTTGGCCGCAGGATCTCTTTGTTAGCGCGCAAGAACCGCTTCGTAGTTTTGTACAGACCATCCGTCTCAACTTTCTTTCGTTTTTCCGCTAGCGCTTTTCCGCAGAAAAGGGCTATCTGGACTCGGTAGAGAAGCTCCTTCTAAGTGCAATCTGACTCTCGATTGCTTGATCAAAGGATGCAACTCTGGACCACAATTAACTTGCCAGCAATAGTTAAGCATGAAAAGGTATAGTCCAGTTTTCACACTTGAGCCGCTGCAGGTATAGGTTTGTGTTGACCGACTTTTTCCAAGCCAACCGATTTGTCCTGTCGTCCGTGCTGAACAGAATTCAACACAAAAACATGGTATCGGCGACCGTATATAAAGATTTTGATTGCGAAGTGGAGTATGCCAGAATTGGTTAAACCAGTGCGGGTTGCGATAATATGGGATTTCGATCTTACGATGAGCGAGGAGTATCAACAAATGCCGTTAGTTCGGCATAATTTCGAACGGCTCAAAACTAAGCACAATATGGAGACGCCGGACGACTACTTCAAGGAATGGGACAAGCGCCGTAAGTGCGGATTTGCGGACGGTCTCAACTACATGGGCCAGATGCTCGATGACTTTCGCGACGGTTGCATCAAAGATTTGTCAGCCGATGCACTGCGAAATTTCGGTGCCCAGATCCGGCTATCGCCGGGGATGCCGGAATACCTACAGAGAGTAAAGGAGCGTTGGGCGCACAAGGGCGTGAACGTCCACCATTTTATCGTCACCGCGGGAATCAAGCCGATCGTCGAAGGTTCGCCGGTGTCGATATTCGTGGATGACATCTACGCCGGTGCGTACGCCGAGAGGGACGGGAAGCCGTTCGAAATCATGAGCGTGCCGCAGGCGTTCCAGAAAATCGAAGCCTTAATACAGATAGCCAAAGGCGACCGCTTAAAACGCGATATCAAGATGCCGTACGGGCAATACGCGTTTTCTTACAGGAATATGGTAATTCTCGGCGACGGATTTTCGGATAGGCCGCCGATGGGGTACGGCCGCGGTCACGGTGCAACGTGCGTGTGCGTCTACAAAGCAGACGATTGGACGGAATACGAAAGGGCCAAGGGTATGATAGATTGGGCCGAGTGGATACTGCAGAGGGATTACAGTCCCGGCAGCTCGACCGAAAATAATATGGATACTATCATCAGACGTATCGTCGAGCGCACGTGCGACTTCCCACCGAAATTGCTTCAGGATTATAGAAATAACCGGATAACACACCAGCCGACGTTGAAGCACGTTGAGATGCATCTTGCCGGATGCAACGAATGCACGGGGTACATACCCATGAATCACGTACAACCGATTCCTCGTATGAAGTAGCTTATATGGTTTCTCGACCTAACTCTGCGTCTGAAATAAAAAGGTTTTACTATGGTCAGTTTTTGCAAATGCGGCGGATTTATGATTCCGACGCCGAACGGATTTTCTAAATGCCGCAAGTGCGGCGCCGAGCAGCGCCTGGCAGTGGAAGTTGTGAAGACTGAGAGAGAAACGAACAAAGACATCATAGTCCTTGAAGAAGACAAGCCGAACATGCCGACGATGGAAAAAGAATGTGAACAGTGTGGAAACAACGTGTGCTACTTCTGGCTTATACAGACGCGAGCATCGGACGAGCCGCCAACGCGCTTTTTCCGCTGCACAAAATGTCGGCATACTTGGCGGGAATACAGCTAGGTCGCTTCGCGACCTAGCGTAAAGGCGAACTCAACTGAGTTCGCCTTGTATTCGCAAGCCGTAGGCGCCGTTTCAGCATTAGTTTTCTGAACGCTCAAAATCTCACGTACTTGTAGAACAGCTTTTTCACGACTTCAGCCGACAAAGCATACAGAGCCACAATCCCGATTATCAGCGCCGCAAGCTCCACAGGCAGCGGCACAAATCCGAACGGTTCGGCTAGCGGCGTGAACGGCAATGCGAAAGTAGCGGCGATTATAGCAAGCGTGACGGCGATGAGCCATTTTCCCGGTTTGCTTTTGAACGACAACCGTCTCGTGCGTACGATCAGCACGACTGCAGCGGCTGATACGACCGATTCGACGAACCAGCCTGTCCTGAATTCAGGAGCAGCCGCGTTCATCACGAAGATTAGCGCCGCAAACGTTAGATAGTCGAATACCGAACTCAGGGCTCCGAAGACGAGCATAAACTTGCGTATGAATTTTATATCCCACTTGCGCGGCTTCTCGGTCATCTCGGGATCGACATTGTCCGTAGCTATCGTCATCTCGGGGAAGTCCGTCATCAGGTTTGTCAGTAGAACTTGCCGCGGCAGAAGCGGCAGGAATTTCAAGAATAAGGAAGTACCCGCCAGGCTGAACATGTTTCCGAAATTAGCGCTCGTCGCCATGAAGACGTATTTTATCGTATTGCTGAACGTCCGCCTGCCTTCGCGCACGCCCTGCAGCAAGACATTAAGGTCTTTTTCCATGAGTACGATGTCAGCCGATTCTTTCGCTATGTCGACCGCTTTGTCGACCGATATGCCGACATCGGCAGCGTGCAAAGCCGGAGCATCATTTATTCCGTCGCCCAAGAAGCCGACTACATTTCCAGCGCCGCGAAGCGCTACCATTATGCGTTCTTTTTGCTCGGGGTCTATCTCAGCGAACACGTCGCAATCGGCTACGTGCCTTGAAAGCGCGGCATCGCTCATGTGGCGGATGTCCGAGCCCGTCACGATTTTGGTGCTTGAAAGTCCGACTTGTTTGGCTATGCTTGCCGCGACGTGCCTGTTATCGCCGGTTACCATCTTCAGCGAGACGCCGACCTTTTTCAGTTCATTGATGGTTTCCGATATACCGGGCTTGAGCGTGTCGGACAAGACAAGAAATCCCAGAAACGTCATGTCCTTTTCATCATCTTTAGTTATGTTCGAGCCTTCAATCGTGCGGTACGCCACGCCGAGCACGCGGAAGCCCTTGCTACTAAGCTCTTCGAAGCGCCTAAGCAGTTCCGCGTGAATGTTCGTTATGCTTGTCGTTCGGCCTTCCGATGCTTCGGCACGCGAGCATGCCGCAAGCACGCCAGCGACCGCGCCTTTCGTGACCATCAGCCGCATGCGCTCGTTCTTCTGCGCAAGAAGTATGCTGAGCCGCTTTCGTGAAAAATCATAAGGCACTTCATCTTTCTTCGCGTAGTCTGATATGTCAAACTTGCGGTGCATGCGTATCGCGTGGTCAATCGGGTTTACGAACCCCGTTTCATTCGCCGCGTTAAGATAAGCGTATAGTAAAACTTTTTCGCGCTCCTTTCCGTATGTGTCCAGTGCTGCGCGGACGCGTATCGAGCCTTCGGTCAGAGTGCCGGTTTTGTCCGCGCAAAGCACGTTCATGCTGCCGAAATTCTCGATTGACGCCAAGCGTTTGACAACAACTTTGCGTTGTGCCATGTACTTTGCGCCGTGCGCTAGGTTTACCGAAATGATAGCCGGCAAAAGCTGCGGCGTCAATCCGATTGCCAACGCTAGTGCAAACAGGAACGATTCGAGTACAGGCCGCGAAAAATACACGTTTATCACGAATATCGCCGTCACTAGCAGCAGCGTGACCTGAAGCAGCAGGTATCCGAATTTCCGTACGCCGGTCTCAAATTCCGTTTCAGGCGTTTTGGATTCTATGCGCTTGGATATCTCGCTGAACTCCGTATTTGCGCCCGTGCGAACGACAATAGCAGTCGCGCTTCCGCTGACGACATGCGTTCCCATAAACAGCGAGTTTATGCGTTTGCCTATGCTCGCCGCTTCTGGCACTGGATGCACGATCTTCTCGACAGGGAACGGCTCACCAGTAAGCGTGGATTCATCGACGAACAAGTCGCTCGATTCGATGATTAAACAGTCTCCTGGTATTATCGAGCCGGCTTTCAGAATAACTATGTCGCCCGGTACGGCATGAGACACGGGTATGATGTGCGCTTTGCCGTCTCTTATTACGGTCGTTTTGACTTGCACGAGCGACAGCAGGCGCTTTACGATGTTGGTAGCGCCGCGTTCTTGCCAGAATCCAAGCAGGCCGCTTACGAAAACGATAGCCAGAACTATGGCTGAGTTGGTCGGGTCTCCGAGAAAATTTGCAAGTATCGCCGCAAATATCAAAATGAGTATGAGAGGGCTCTTGAATTGCGAGACAAACAGTTCGGCAGTCGTCGCATGTCGCGGCTTAAGAGTGCTTTGCCCGTATTGCGCAAGTCGTGCAGTTGCTTCTTTCGCTGTCAGCCCGTGCTCGGACGTAGCCAACTGTTCGAACAACATGCTCTTAGGCATGCTCCAGAACGCTGCTCCGGGCTGCCGTTGCTCGTGTAACATCGCCTTGTTCTCAACAAGCTGTGCCATGATATGATTTAGCTCGCCCGCTTTAAAGAAATTTTTATCCGTTCAAATATGGCTCGTAAATCAAAACGTTACGTCAATATGCTAATTTTCGGTATAATCGTAGACCCATGAGGTCGGTTTTGACTTTCTTAGCATCTTTGCAGCATTCATTACGTTTTCCGCGAGAAGATCGGTTTCACTTTTGTAGCAGTCCGAAAGTACTATTTGTTTATCGTCGTGCGTCGAACGGCAAACATTCGACATTGCGTACATGTTGCTGAACGGTGGGAACGTCATTCCAAAATGGTTCAGTGTCATGAAGAGGTTCGTTATCACCATCGTGGCGCCCTCCTCATGCCCCGTGACTATTATCCCGGCTACCTTGCCGAGAAATCGTCGCAGTAAACCGCTGCCTGGTACGTCTTGCTCAGCTGTCAGCTTGATGTATTCCATCTGTTTTTTATTCAATTCCTTGTCCTTCGGCATCTTCGGGTTCGCAGGTTTGAGGCTGCCATCCATGCTGATGCAGCGGTCGATGAACGCCGCCATGAGCGTTGATATTTTGAAGTTGTTCACGGGTGTGGCGAAGATTATCATGTCCGCACCTAGAAGCTTGTCGTATAGGATGTTCGTCATGTCGTCACCCGACTGGCCGCGCGGGTAGCATGAGCAGTAGAAATGACATTGTGTGTTCGTTGTGGAGTAACATGCTTTGCAGTGGCGTATGTCGTACTTCCTGAGTTGTATAAGTTCCGTGTCAGCACCGCGTTTTTTGCAGTTTGCCAGGCAAATCTTCAGAAGCTCTTCGGAATTCGAGTTTTCCGCCGCTGTATCATCCTCGTCTCGAGCCGAGCCTGATATGCCGAGAACCTTTATTTTTTTCCTCGAAGAATGTGCGGAATCCATCAACTTGGCTTCGGCAATAGCCGCAGTTCGCACGCGCTTGAACATGCCAAGCGTTTTCTTATCTACACCAAGTCTGCTCATAAGTTCAGAATCCGATAGCGTTGCATGTGGCATGGACATAATATCTGCACAACCGTATAAAAACGCTGCACTTTCGTCTATGCCGCCGTTTGTACTTGTCGACGAGTTCGGCCTTGGCGAGAAAGCGTTTAAAAGCGTTGCCCGTTCCATGATTTCTTATGATGGATAAGCGGATCGGTATCGTGCTGGTCGTGATCGCAATAGTGGTCGGAGCCGTAGCGCTCGTCGATCGCATGAACACCGAGAAGTTGATATCCGAATACTCGAATCAGACCGGCACGTGTTACGTAGGCGGCACATGCCTCCACGAACAATCGAGCACGACGTTCATAGCGTTGTCAATAGCGGCAGCCGCAATTTTAATCGTCGGAGCATTGATTATTATTTTGAGCGAAAGGAAGTTGAAAATCCGGTCGCCTGCGAAGGCCGCAAAGGTCAAACACGTCGAAACACTGCCTGCGCCAAAGCTCGAAGGCGATCACAGGAAAATATACGACCTTCTCGTCGAAATGGGCGGTTCTGTTCTGCAGGGCGAGCTTGTTGAGAAGTCCGGGATAAACAAGGTCACTGTCAGTCGCATACTTGACAAGCTTGAGATGCGCGGTCTCATCGAACGTCGCCGTCATGGCATGAGCAACATCGTAGTTCTGAAGAAACGATGATTGTTCGACTCTAGCTATAGAGCGCCATTGTTCTGTTCTGACCCATCTGAGCCCTTCGCAGTTCTTGGTCTATTACAAACTTGAACGCCGAAAGCGATTGTGCGCCAACCAGCTTCTGGCCGTTTATGAAAAATGTCGGCGTGCCATCTACGCCAAGGCGATTTCCCTCGTTCTTGTCGGCGCTGACTCACGCGGCCATGACACCGCTGTCAAGGCACGCATCAAAAGCAGTTCTGTTAATATTAATCACGTAAATTTGCCCGTTTAGCCGGTAACGCTCAGGCATACTTTGAATCGATTGCCGCTTTGATCTCATCCATTGTCCTGCCTTCCGCCCACATGCGCTTTGCTTCAAGTGCATCTCTGACGCACATATCGCATTGTGAACCATGGCTGTCAAAGCCGCCGTCCGGAGTTCGGAAGCAATCTAGCAGACCTCTGGCATGCACGCGGCCGTTGTGCACGGCTTGCATGCATCCGCAGTGGCAGTTGACTCCGTCTAATATATTGGGATGTTCGACGGCAAACAGGTAAGCTTCCTTCACCGCGGGATTAGAGACCGCAAAGCTCGGAAGGCTTTGTCCGCTCGCCGTCTGGCTAGTCGGCATGGCAAATAAAAATGCGATACCTGCGAATATGGCGGCCATGAAAAAGATACCGATGACGTACGAACTTTTGCTATACATATAGTCTCATCGTCAGTTTTCGAAACAGCACGCCAGCGCATTTTTGGCGGCTTTTCTAAGCTTTGAGTTTAGATTTTTTAGTTTTAATTCCATTTTCAGATTCACTCGCAGTCTTGAACAGCCAGAATATCTGGTACAAGTCGAATGCCGAGTTCAGGTATTGCTCGCACTTCTCTCCTTCTTCCCTGCTTGCTACCTCTAGCAGTCGCATCATCGCCGAAAGTACGTGCTTCGATGCACACCACAACTCACCGGAAGGCTCGCCTATGAGGTCACGAAGGCAGCTTATGCGCATCTTGCGCACGCCTCGGGCAATCTCGTAATAGTCGCGTTCACCCGTTTTCATCGCCGTAAAAGCGAGATGCTCTTCCAGGCTTATCAGGTTTACCGTGGCCATAATGAGGTCGCTCGCTTTGGATATGTCGCCTTTTTCATAATCTTTCGAATCTGTGCGTGCCATAAAATCACCTGCTAAATAATCCGATCACCGTCATGACGATGTCCAGTACGATTATCGCCAGCAGCGGAAGTATCATTCCTTGCAGCGGTATGAAGTTCTTACGGCCGTTTAAGCGGCGCATGCGCTCGTGCGCGTAAAACGCTGCCAAGCTGATTGCACCGCCGAGCAGCGTGCCGAATATCAGACGATCCGTTCCAAGTATCTTGAAAAACTCGGGCACCGCAGCGATTCCCGAGATCTCCAGCGTAGCAGCGGTCGCAACGAGCGATGCTAGCGCGATTATGACGCCCTGGAACGGTATTCGCGGTTTGCCCTTGTTGCGCTTGATCAGCGCGCGATGAAGCCACAGTCCCGTGGATATCGTAAACGCGCCGATGAACGTGCCGACGATGGCATCATCCACGCCCATTGCACGAGTAGCGGTCACCGCTATGCCCGTCGCTGCTGCACATAGCGGGCAATGCGCAAAAGCAATGCCGCTGCTGAAAATAGTCGTGAATATGAAAAATATGGGAAAGAAAATAAAAAAATATTTCACTAGCAACCACCGACCATTGCTGGCGCACTTGACGCTACTCGTGAGCTTGACGTTGTGCCGGATGAACTCGTACCGGAACCGTATGCCGCGCCTGTCGCGGCGCCTGTTTTGGCAAGATTGCTGGCCAGTCCCGTGACTTGCAGCGTCTGCACGGCAGAAATGCCGAGTATGACGATCGCAAGCACGGCTATAACCGCTATCATCGTCTCCATTTTTAACAACCTCCTACCATCCCGCCGCCCGACGCTGTGCCCTGCTCGATTCCGCGGTACTTGTTCGAAGCCAGATCGATGTAGTTCAGCGTTATGCCCTGCTGCTGCAGGACCTGGGCTTTCTGCGTCATTATGCCCGGGAAGAACAGCGTCTTCCACTTGCCGAGCTCTTCCAGTATCTGGTCGTTCGTGAATTCCGTCGGATGCTTGTCAAGCAGATACTTGGCAACGCCTCGCATCGCATATGAATGTGCACAACCGCATGCAGGTCGTCCGTCACTGAAGGTTATCGCCTTTGCACCGCAGCAGTATTCGCAGGATATCTGGTTTGTTATGGTTATGTATCGCTGCAATTTCTCACCGGTCAGGTTTATGCCGACGTCAAGCATCGCCAGTTTGCGTATCGTTGTATCCGCTTTGGCCTGGTCGTTGGGACTTACGTCATCATAGCTTACACCGAGTTCCTGGCCGTAAACGGATGGGACTCCTTTCGGAATCACATCGGGCCCTAAGGTCGCCGAGCTTACGCTGTTGGCTGCTGGATTGCTGTTTGCTTCAACCGCCGTAACGGTCGCTCCGAGTTTAGCTATAGCGACTTGGTTGAACGCTAGAAGCGCCAACGTCACTACAAGCAAAACTACGATTACCGTGTGTGCAGTGAAGATTTCTTTGCATGCACGTCTTGCATGCCCCGCAAAGTTATCGCTTGTCATTTTCATCTAACGTACCAATGAAAGAAACAGGATATTATGGATTGTATGAAACTAGTTTCATACAATCGCTTATAGGCTGTTTCGAACATCGTGTTGGCATGGAAAATGAAACCGAATCCAGCGAACCGGCAGTGACCGGCAACGGAAAAAAATTGATCGCAGCCGCAAGCCTTGGTGTTGTCATAACGCTTATGCTTGTGGCTATCGGACTTGCATTCAGCAATGGTGTAGTCGGGCAGTCTCCAGCGACTAACGGTGCTGCTTACGTACCCGTTACTGGCGTTGCGGGAACAGCGTCGGTGAAAGAGTTTACACTAACCATAAGCAACGGAGACTATCAGCCAAATCCTATAACGGTCAATAAAGGCGATACCGTGCGACTGGTCGCTGATCTCAACAGCATCAAAGGATGCTACAGGACCGTCGTGATACCGAAGTTCGGCGTGAGAAAAACGCTGAGCACGACTGACAATGTGATAGAGTTCGTAGCAAGCGAAGCCGGAACGTTCCGAATGACATGCGGCATGGGAATGGCAGGCGGCTCGATTGTCGTGAAGGACGCGAACGGTGCGGTGCCTGCGACGACCGACGTGTCGGCGCAGAAAACACAGGGCTCGTGCGGCTCAGGCGGAGGATGTGGTTGCGGTGGCGGATGAAGCGGAAGAATACAACGAGGCGAATGAAACCGACAAGACCTCGGATGCGGGTTGCGAGTGCAGCGTAACGAGCAAGAACAAGACACATCATGCGGAAGCGAAAGCAGTGACGATGCTTCTTGCATCACTCGCGATGATCTCGGTTTTCGAAGTCGTGCTTTCACTTGGGCTTTCAAGAGTCATCCCCGGGTTTATTGGAAAATACTGGCAATACCTGGTTTACATCACGATATCCGTCGCCTTCGGCGCCGCCGCAGTATGGCACGTCCGCCATTATAGACGAGCATTCGATTGTACCATGGGCATGATGGTCGGCATGACCATCGGTATGCTCGCCGGATTCGTGTTCGGCGCGATTATAGGCGCAACGAACGGCATGTTTATCGGCAGCGTTTACGGCATGTTCGTCGGCATGCTCGTCGGAGCTCTGGCTATACGAAAATGCGGGATAATGTCGATAATGGAAGGGCTCATGGCGGGCTTTATGGGCGGACTCATGGGTGCCATGACGACCGTGATGATGATAAGCGATAACCTTGCTCTGTTCATGCCGATAGGAATAGGCGGCTGTGCCGTGATCCTGTACGGGATGGTCCATATGGTCGCAAAGGAGATAGAAGAAAAGCCGGAAAGCCGGTACGACGTATACGACACAATCATATTCGTAAGTGTGCTTGTCATGCTCGCGTTCGTCACGACAGCTGTCATGGCGTTCGGTCCGAAATCTGCGATAGTCGGACTATGATAAGATATTAACTCTGAAATATTAACTCTGAAAGGTGTGTATAGTTTGAAAGGAGGGGAGCTAATGGCAGATGATAAAAAGGCAAAGAAGAAGCCGAGTTGCTGTTGCGGATAAGCAACGCTAGCAGATGTCGGAGAATGTTTTTCCTTTTAATGGATCGTTAAGGTGTGCGAATGAGGAGCAGTAAGAAAACAGAACAACCCAACGCCGTGGAGCAGTTGATACTCGGCGTCCAGGGAATGCATTGCGCGAGTTGTGCGCTTAAGATCGAGAAAAGCTTGTCAAAGCTCAAAGGCATACGGCAGGCAACGGTAAATTTTGCAACGGAGAAAGCAAACGTAGAATATGTCCCTTCTGTCATCAATGTCAGAGATATCGAAAAGAAAATACAGGGTCTCGGTTACAAGACCATAGTTGCGGAACAAGTCATTGTAGAGTCGGGTTCGGAAACTTTTGGCATCCAAGGCATGCATTGCGCTAGCTGCGCGGTGAAAATAGAACAAAATCTTTCTAAATTGAAGGGCGTTCGCAAAATCAGTGTAAACTTCGCAGCTGAGAAAGCAAACGTGGAATACGACCCGTCTGCAATAAGCCTGCGCGATATCGAAAAGCGCATCCAAGGACTTGGCTACAAAATCATTTTCGAAGCCGAACGAGAATCGGCGCCGACTGCTGACATCGAGCAAGCGGCTCGTCGCCGTGAGGTTTCAAACCTAAAGCGATTGCTCATCATCGGCGTTATATTCAGCGCGCCGATTTTCGTTCTATCGTTTCCTGGATGGTTCGGCCAGCTCATGCCCGAGCAGATGCGTATTTGGGCGCTTCTAATCCTCTCATTGCCGGTGCAGTTCGGCGTCGGCTTCCGCTTTTACCGTGGCGCACTCGTCGCGCTAAAAAACCGTTCGGCGAACATGGATTCGCTTATCGCAATCGGAACTAGCGCAGCGTTCGCTTACAGCGCCGCCATGGTCTATCTGGGCGAGACGATGGCGCTGTATTTCGATACAGCCGCCGTAATAATCACGCTCATACTCCTCGGAAAGTACCTAGAATCCGTGATGAGGGGGCGCATGTCCGAAGCGATACGTGCGTTAATGCGGCTTCAAGCCAAGACAGCGCGCGTCGTGCGCAACGGTGAAGAGATCGAGATCCCGGTCGAAGACGTTCGTGTCGGCGATGTTTTAGTCGTGAAGCCCGGAGAAAAGATACCGGTCGACGGCACAGTCATCGACGGTTACTCCGCAGTGGACGAGTCGATGATAACCGGCGAAAGCATATCAGTCGAGAAGCATAAGGGCGATACCGTTATAGGAGCAACGATAAACCAGACCGGTTCGTTCACGTTCCGAGCGACAAAAGTCGGAAAAGATACGGCACTCGCGCAGATCGTAAAGTTCGTCGAGAACGCGCTCGGTTCGAAAGCGCCTATCCAGCGTTTAGCAGACTCGGTATCGGCGTATTTTGTTCCAGTTGTGATGACGCTTGCAATCGTCTCGGCACTCGTCTGGTATTTCGCACTAGGCATGCCGTTCGTTTTCGCGCTGACGATATTCATTTCAGTTCTCATCATAGCATGCCCATGTGCGCTCGGTCTTGCTACGCCTACGGCGATTATGGTCGGCATGTCGAAAGGCGCCGAGAACGGGATCTTAATCAAGGGCGGTGAAGGCCTTGAATCCGCGCATAAAATAAACACAATCGTGTTCGACAAGACGCGCACGCTCACGGTCGGAAAGCCGCAGCTCACGGACGTTGTTGCGTTCGGGAAAGCAAAACGAGCAGACGTGTTCAGGCTCGCTTGCATAGCGGAAAAACGTTCCGAACATCCGTTGGCGCAGGCGATGCTCGAAGCCGCAGAAAAGGCCAAGATTAATGTTCAAAATCCGCAATCGTTCGCAGCCATACCGGGCTTTGGCGTTCGGGCAAAATTCAGAGGCAAGACGATTTTGTTCGGCAATCGTGCACTGATGAAAAGGTCGGGAATCAAAGTTTCTGCCGAAGCCGGGCTTACAGTCGAAAATCTCGAACTCAACGGACGGACTGTCATGCTTTTGGGATTAGGCAAGCAACTCCTGGGAGCTGTGGCCGTAGCCGATGTTTTGCGTCCGAATTCGGCTGAAGCCGTGAGGCAGCTTCAGCAAATGGGCATAGAAGTCGTTATGCTTACAGGCGACAATCGCCGAACAGCCGCGGCTATTGCCAAGCAGCTCGGCATATCCGAGCAGAACGTTTTGGCGGAAGTTTTGCCGGAGCAGAAAGCAAGCACTATAGAGCAGCTGAAGAAAACGGGCAAACGTGTAGCCATGGTCGGCGACGGAATAAACGATGCGCCCGCGCTTGCTGCGTCCGACTTGGGCATAGCAATCGGTTCGGGCACGGACGTAGCGCTTGAGACAGGCAGTATCGTGCTTATCAAAGACGACCTGCGTGACGTAGTCAAAGCGATAAAGCTTAGCCGCTATACCATGAAGAAGATAAAGCAGAACTTGTTCTGGGCGTTCATCTACAATACTGCGGCAATTCCGATAGCTGCCGGTTTGCTGTATCCGCTCGGATTGCTGCTCGATCCGATGATAGCCGCAGCCACGATGGCCTTTTCTTCCGTTTCAGTCGTGAGCAATTCGCTGATGATGCGCAGATACAAAGCCGAGTAGAACGATTGCACGTTTTATAAGCCTGCAGTCGCTTAGATTATCTATGGTAAACAAGTGGGCAGTTGTTGCCATTGTTGTGATTCTCGCAATCGCCGCCGCAGCGGCATACGTATACTTATCCATCTTTCCGCCCGCATATTCCGGACCCGCCGCTAAACTCGTGATAAGTGCAGGAACCGTTGAGATCAATAGAGGCAACGGCTGGTCGCTTGCCACGAGCGGCATAGCGCTGGAAGTCGGCTGGTCCGTTCGCACAGGCGCAGCTAGCCGTGCAGTTATCATATTCATGGATAGTTCTGTCGCACGTCTCGGCGAAAATACCGAAGTGCGAATAACAAAGATCACGTCAGGCGCAAACTCGACCGTCGAGCTCGAGCAGCTCGCCGGCAGCACGTGGAACAAGATACTCAAGCTGAGCGGAATAACCGAATACACTGTCAACACGCCTACGGCCGTTGCTTCAGTGCGAGGCACGGCGTTCGCAGTTCGTTTGGACGCCGCTAACGACACGGACGTCGGCGTAGCCGAAGGCAACGTAACCGTCGGTTCGGTCAGGACGCGCGAGGAAATAGTCGCAGGCGTGAGAAAAGAAATACGTGAGATAGTGGCCGAGAAGAATATCACCGTGCAGCAAGCTGCAGTCGTGCGAAAGGCGGCGCTTGAGACGATAGAAGAGCGTGCTCTACAGGAAGACAGCTGGACGCGCGAAAACCGCGATCTGGACCAGCAGCACGTTCAGGAGATTAAGACAAAGCTCGTTGCTAAATACAGCAACTTCATAAGCCTAGCCAAATCGCAGCTCAAGCTTACCGATCAGCAGATACAGGATTACATAGATGGTTACATCCGCGGCGACTACTCGATCAAACGCGCAATCGATCAGGGGATTATCCCCGAACAATACGTCTCTTACATACCCGAAGAGCTTAGGAGGTACTGAGATGCTTTCGGGCATGCGAAACAAATTTGCATGTCGCATTTGAGTGACGGTGCTTTTGTGGTGCAAATGAAACGTATTACTGCAAATTTGTTTGCATCCAAACATTCCGCTGGAATGTTTAGGATTTCCAGGAACCGTTTGGCTATCGCCGTTCTTGTCGCAGTCGTTATTTCTGTGTCGCTGGTAGGCATGCGCCAGATGGGCGTTTGGTCTGCGCCCACGGTCTCGGATGTTTTATATTCCGCACGCACACCGCTGAGCGAAATCGTGATCGTCGCGATCGACGACCGTTCGTTGCAATCGATAGGCCGCTGGCCATGGGATCGTGCGGTGTTCGCAGAACTCATCGACGGTCCGCTTTCGTCGGCCAAAGTGATAGGCGTCGACGTCTCGTTCTTCGAGCCTAGCGCCAGTGATGACGCACTCGAACAAGCGATATCGGGCAAGCCCGTTGTGCTTGCATCAGAATATAGCGAATTCAAGATTGTGGGCGGCGAAGCGCAAGGTTCGGTCCTGCTCAAGCCTGTCGTCGCAAGCGAGTACGGTCATGTTAACCTGTTCATAGATTCGGACGGCGTCGCACGCTCGCTGCCGCCGCGAATAAACGGTTATGGCGTGCCGAGTACCGAAGCATTCGCAATGAAGATCGCCGACGAGTATCTCGGTAGCAACGTCGCCGTTCCCGACAGCGGCAGGATGCTGATAAACTTCTTCGGCAGGCCCCTTACGTTCGAACGGATCTCGTTGGTCGATGCAAGAAATGCAATTCCGTTGATGTTCCGGGACAAGATAGTATTGATAGGCGCGACGTCTGCCGACTTGCACGACGAACAGCTGACGCCGATATCGAAAGACCGCATGCCGGGCGTTGAGATACAGGCCAACACTATTCAGACACTGGTCACTGGAAGATTTCTCAGTTATCTCGACCCGCTCTGGCTCGCATGCATCGTTCTATTATTTTCCTTCGTTACTTCGCTGGCACTCTATCGTTTCAGGCTCTGGCTCGGCACAGCGATAGCAGTCGCACTTTTCATTGCATATCTTGCCGTTTCAGTCGAGCTTTTCGAGCGCGGCATCATTGCCGACTTGCTATATCCGTTCCTCGCGATTATTCTCACGTACATCGCTACGACCGCGATTTTCTACACCACGGAATCCGCACAGCGCCGTCGCGTGAGCGTGTTATTCGGCCGCTACGTATCACCGGATGTTGCTGACGAGATCCTGAAGCAGACGGACGCGCGCGGCCTCATAAAAAGCAGCAAGCGAACGATTTCGGTTCTTTTTGCCGACATCCGCGGCTTTACGTCGATGTCCGAAAAGCTGAAGCCTCAGCAGGTCGTCGATATGCTCAATGCCTATCTGGGCAGCATGAGCGAGATAGTTTTCGAATACAAAGGAACGGTCGACAAATACATAGGCGATTGTATAATGGCCATCTGGAACGCGCCGCTAGACCAGGCGGATCACGCCGTGCTTGCCGTTCGTGCAGCGTTGGCGATGCAGCAAGCAGCCGAAGCAGTCGGAAAGAAGCTCGGGGCGAAGCTGGCGTACGGCATCGGCATAAACAGCGGCGAAGCCGTCGTCGGAAACATCGGCGGTGCACGCCGGCTTGATTATACCGTGATCGGCGACACCGTAAACCTTGCATCGCGATTGTGCGGTGCAGCCGAGGGTGGCAAAGTGCTTATCGGACCAAATACGCATGAATTGATCAAAGACAAAGTGAATGTGCGCAAGCTCGCCAAGATGAAATTCAAAGGCAAACGTTCAGCCGTGCAGGTGTACGAAGCGCTGCCTTAGCGTTTCTTCTTCGAGAGAGAGTAAGAATAAGCGTAGAGATAGACACACGAAGCGATCACAGGCGCAAGAAGCAGCACGAATGCGTAATCCGGAAGCACGATGCCTGCAAGTGTGACAATGGCGCATGCTTTGAAGAGCTTGGCACCCCGCTTGTGCGTTTTATTCCAGTTATCGTCGCTGCTCATCGCCCACGGCGTACGTATGCCGATGAACCAGTTGCGCTTTGAATGGTTGAGCAGAATGCCGATGTAAAAGAAGAGCGCTGCAAATGCGGGCACAAGCCGCAAAATGAAATTGAACATCAATCCTAGATTCCACGCGATTACCAGAGCGTGAAGGTAGATCAGGAACGCCAGCACCAGTATTACGAAACCGTCGAAATAGTTTCTGAACTTCAAGACATTCGCTCGTAGCGGGTCTATGCGCGGCAGGATCTCGAACAGCGCGAACAATCCGACCGCTATGAGAGGCATGAGGAACAATCCCCAGAACTTTGGCATGTATCCGTCCGCTTGGCCGTACATGTTCCAGTGCGATTCCATCTGGTCGGGCATCAACGGGTAGAAGTACGTCGTTAGCGCAAACGCTGACACGACCAGCAAAAGCGCTATAAGTTCTCCCATCCGAAGTTTCATGCCTGCACCTTAGATCCTATTGGCATATTCCCGTATTATCGGGTTCGAGCAATCCGTGACAGATGCGGGAGAGCCTGTTATTTTGCACATTAAAGCAGTCAAAGCAATTATCTCGCCCTCGACGCCGTTCGTTTCACCTGACCCGATGCGGAAGTACTTGCCGCCGATGATGACGACCGGGATGTTTCCGTTCGGAGAATAGTGGTTAAAGACCTTCATGTCTTGGGCAGGCGGCTGTGCCTTGTCGATCTCAAACGCCTTCACGATGGCATAGTCGCTAGTGAAATAAGCCGAGCTCATGTCGCCTTCCTTTATGCCCGACCACGTGCCAAAGCGGCTCGTTACGTTCACGAATATCGGCCTCTCCCAGCCGCAGAACGGGCACCATGTCGTGCCGAAAAAGTATACTAGCGGCTTGCCGCTTACGCTTGCGTTTTTTATATCCAAAAAGCCGCCTAGCGTCGGTACGCCGCTTGCGGGTGCAAGGTTTTCAAACGGGCACGTTACACTATTGGGTTCGCCCGGATTGAATATGCACTGATCCGGATGTGCGGGGTCGCACGTCCCGTGCTCCACGAGATTGTAGACGCTGTAACCCGTATAGCCGAGGCTCGCGAACATTATTATTGCGAACACGATGGAGATTGCGCTGAATTTGTCATAGACGAACTTGCCAACTTTGGGAGAACGCGTTATCAGCTTGGCCGTTATCTTGGCTTTCATCAATTCGTCGAATTGCGTGTTGCACGGCCGCAGCGTCGCTAAACGGGCGACACAGCGGAACGCCTCCTTAGCGTAAGTGCGATACTTCGCGGAGAATATCCCCAGGAAGCCGAACACGACCATCGCGACGATGCAAAAGACCATGTTTTTCCCAAGAAACTATGTCGAAAACGCTTATAAGCCGCCAAGCGGGCTCTAAAACTAATACGGTAAATTTCGTTAAAGTGCGTTAGTTGCACTTGACAGGCGGCCGATTAGAAACGTATTTTTTCCAAAGGTAATCAACGAATTTTCGGTTTTTTGCGCAGAAAACCACAGCTTTATTTTCGGTAGTTATTTCTGACCGTTCAGTCCCTTCCAAATCATCGCAGATGTGTACAAGTTCATGAATCAGTGTCGCCTTCCCGCAATAAACACCGAGAGTCCTGTTTACGTAAATATTGTATTGACGGCCATTTTCATCCGGTTCGTGTTTGTCCCAGATACCGCAGTGATAACTGGATGGCCATCGCTTGAGGACTATTGCACTGACATGTTCTCTTAGGACCCGTTCGTACAAATCTCGTTCTCTTCCAACTCGTCGCATAAAAATAATTAGTTGTGAAACTTTCTTAATAACATCGCGCGTTTCAGCGATTAGAATATGTGATGGATAGTAACCGACGGATGCTTTCCGATGTCTACTGGCCAACCTTCGCGGTGTTCGCGTAACGCCTCGTCGACGCGCAAAATATAGTTTTGGATGCTTTGTTCTACAAGCTCCGTTATGTGCGGAGTGTCTGTTGGCGAGAAGTCGTCGATTAAGCGCTCACGGAACCCATCAGATGTGCGTGCCTGTACATGATTGTATAACTTATTGAATTCGTCTCCAGGGAGTTCCATCGGGACATAGCCGTCTTTCGCTAAGAATTCCGGGTTACCTTTTGGATAGCTTACCGCATCGCCGATTCCGACATACTCCCACTTGGCATGATCTACAAAGTCCGTACCACGAAGTATGAGTCCTCTGAGTGTCTCAGGATCCACAATGTAAACAGACCTCTGTTCGTGCCTTGAAGCGAGCTTAACGCCGACTATCATATTTGATCTAGAGATGAGAAATAGTTATAAGTCTACGTCGCCACGCGTTTCAGTGCTGGCCACGGCAGGTGGCTACATTTCTGAATTCTGTGGTTACCAATTATTTCCGCTTAACGGCATTCTTAGGCACCACAGTTACGCTAAATCGCCAATCAAGTGTGGTACCTAAGTTCATAGCTTGCCGGACATTTCTTTTGTGTATTTGATGACAAGTCGCATAAAAGGTTTCAAGTCGCTTCTGAGAGCCAACCTTATAGCGTTGTAATACCGGAACCGTCCCCTGTTTCTTATGTCAATCGGCGGAAAGCCGTTTTTCATAAGGATAAAATTAAGCAGCAGACGACCCGTTCTGCCATTGAAGTCAACGAACGGATGTATGCCTTCGAATATGGTGTGGAAGTACGATGCGACGACAACTGGGTGGTAGCGCTTTTTGCGCGCTTTATACCATTTCAGAAGTGCGGTGAGCTGCGGTCCGACATCTTCTGGCCTAGGCGGAATTTCGGTGGCTCCCCTGACGTATACTTGCACGTTGCGGATTTTACCGGATTGGTGTTTCTCGAGGATATCCCTAGCAAGAATACCGTGAATTTTCAGTATGAAGCCTTTTGTAATATCGCCATCATATTTTGTGATGAAATCAAATGCCTTTTTGTGGTTTTCAGCTGCTCTGATATCGCGAATAGGTCTGCCGGACGGACTGATTCCCTCAAACAGAACCATTGACGTTTCTAGTGGAGTAAGCGTAGAACCTTCGATTGCATTGGAATTGTACGTAAAAGTCGTCACAAACCACTCGTAATAATTCTCCTTAGCCGCTGGCTCCTGTCGCATAAGCTTCGCGTAAGCGTCTTTTGCCTTGCGCATAAGTCCGATATCTTTGCTTTCCAGAAGGCTGAACAGAGGATCTGCTGACTTTAGATACGATTCAACGCGAGTCCTCAGCTCAGTCCCATATTTACGAAGCTCGGCCTTTTTCGGGCGTTTTGTTCCGACATAAACGTAGACCTTCTTCACCTTACCGGCAATGCGAACGCTTTCTGTTAGATAGAAATACGGTTTCTTCCCTATGGTCTTTGCTACAACATACGGCATGTGCATCTTCCCAGATGATATTTAGGCACCACGCATATTTAAATATTTTCATCTACCGTGGTGCCTAAATTGCAGAGCTATAATCGAGCGACGAGAAACAGGGTTTACTTCCCCACTTTTGCAATCCGCTTCATCGTTTCGACAAACGTGTCGACTTCTTCCTTAGTGTTGTAGAGATAGAGCGAAGCCCGAGCAGAGCCTTTTAGATTGCGGGCATTGAACCACGAATGCACGCAGTGCATGCCCGAACGTATAGCAACGTTCGCCAGTTCGTCGAGCATGACAGCGATCGTATGCGCGTCAATACCTTTGACGTTGAATGAAGTCACACCGCCGCGTAGTTCAGCCGCCGGTCCGATGAATGATATGCCGGGTATGTTTTCGATGCCCTCGGTCAGCCGTGCGGTCAGTTCAAGTTCATGTTTGTGAATATTGTCGAGGCCGACTTTTTCCAGGTATTCGGCCGCTGCGGCTAGACCGATCGCTCCGGCATAATTTTGCAGGCCAGCTTCAAATCGCATGGGTGGTTTCTCAAGTTTGTATGAATCATACGTTGAGTTTACGACAGTTTCGCCGCCTATCATGAATTCGCCTAGTTCGTCGACAACATCTTGTGAGACATATAGTACTCCCATTCCAGTTGGTCCAAGCATCTTGTGTCCCGAAAAGGCGAGAAAGTCAACATTCATTTTACGGACGTTGATCGGCATGTGCGGAGCAGATTGCGCGGCGTCGAGCATGACGAACGCCCCGGAATCATGCGCACGCTTTATCGCTTCACTTGGAGTCGTATAACCGTCTATATTGGACGTATGAACCATCGAAATAAGTTTCGGCGTATCTGCAAGCGCCTTCTCCAAGTTCGGCATGTTGAACGTGTTGTCCGCATTTGAGTGCACGATGTGGTGGTGTATGCCCCGCTCTTTCGCCAAAAGAAGCCACGGCAACAGATTAGAATTATGCTCTTTGTCTGTCGTTAGCACAACATCGCCATGTTCGAGCCCGAGCGTCCGAGCGACAATATTTATGCCTTCGGTCGTGTTGCGTGTGAATATTATCTCTTCTGGCTTTGCGTTGATGAATCGTGCAACGCGTTGCCGTGCCTTAGCATATGCTTCGGTAGCAGCTCGTCCGAGCTTATGCATGCTGCGTCCGACGCACGCGGGATAGTTGTCATAATACTCGTGCATCGCTTCCACGACTTGCATCGGTTTCAGCGCCATGCACGCCGAATCCATGTAAATAAGCGGTTTTTTCTGCTTTACGTTCAGAATCGCGAAATCATCGCGTATTTTCTGCGTGTTCATAATAAAGTTCTAGCCGCTAAACCTATAAAGCTCTGGCACCGATAGTTATGGCATGACCAAGAACAATTTATTGTTCGCCATTCTAACACTAGCCGCGGTAGTATTTCTATCAGGTTGTGTGCAGCAAGCTTCAACAGCGCCAGGCGCGAACGGAGTAGTTGATTGTAAAAGCGACCAGGCATGTTTGCATTCGAATTTCTTGGCGTGCATTCCAGCTAGATTTGAAATGCCGTTTATCAATGATACCAAATATTCCATAACTGTAATCGGTGCAGAAAATGGAGCTTGTCGTTATGATGCTGGTGTAACAGGAATGATGGAAAGCGTATGCGTCATTCCTCTGACGCTAATGACCGAGGATAGATTCGGTCATCTCTTCGGAGCGGAAAAAGTTCCGGGAAAAGAAACGATTGCAGTTGAACAAGAAAGAATAGATACGGACTACTGTCGATAAATTTGACGGCGACGATGTTTCTCAAGCGCACATCTTAAGCGAATTTTCTGAATGACAGAAATACCGCTATGGCCACGGCAACGCCCAGAGCAACGCCAGCAACGACCTGGTCAAGCGTATGCACGCCTAGGACGATTCTCGAAGCTGACACAAGTATCGGGAATACGAATAACCACAACGTTTGAACATGTTCTCGGCGGTTTCTCGGAAATGCGAGCCACATTGCTGTAAAGACGGCAAACGACAACGTGGCATGCCCTGACGGGAAAGCATAATGGTCGTTCGGGCAATACGGATTGCATGGCGGACACGTGTCCGCCTGCACGAGCAAATCTCCGATTTGCCCTGTGCAACCGTCCGGCAGTCCGTTTATGCAAGGTGTGCAAATGCGCGGTTCGTTTATAGCTATCTTCAGACCTTCGGCGACAAGCGAGACGACTGCGACCGTTATAATAAGTATCACAATAGCGCGCTTCACACGCTTGCTCGGATTCGGCCTTCGTACGTATAGCAGCACGCAGAGAGCAGCAAGTGCGATTGCCCAGAAACGTATGTCACCTATTGCGCTTACAATAGACCAAAATAACAAATCCATGTATAAGCTTGGAACGCTTCGGTTTTATACCTTTCTTACCGTCTCCGCAACGGCCGCTTTTAGTCGATCGGAATTATACGTGCATGTCATTTGCATCTTAGGTGTCATCGGTACATGTGTGAAGTAATCGGGAATTCTTTCGTGAATCATACCCTTAGAGCGGTATTTTTCCATCATAGTTGCATCTCGGCAAGCATCCGTTACACCGCAAGCATGAGAGCAATTCTCTGGCATGTATGACGGGCAACCGTCGCATAGCTTGAAATTGCTCGGAATGACAATAGAAGGTTTTTTCGTTTGTGCATTCGGCCCGTTTGTAGGCGCGGAAGAAGGCATTGCGATCAATTATGTTACTCGCTTAACGGATAAAAAGACAAGACATCAAACGGTAATTTAAGTTTTCGATGCGATTTAATCGTGGTGCTGATGTGGTTACTGCGATTACTAAGCCGATAGTCGATAGTTGGCCACTGCATTTCCGAGACCAAATATCAATCGGTAATCTAGAATCGAATGTTGGCATAGTCACGTTATGGACGCAACGTGAGTTCGTCGCACGACAGCTAGACGCAAAATTGTATGCGGTCATCGGTCAACTTTATTCTAAAAAAGAAGGCATCAACGCCATAATACGAAACTGTCTTGCAAACAAGAACATCCGTCATCTTATAATATTAGGTTCTGATCTCAATGGAAGCGGCGAAGTCCTACTACGTCTTCTGAGGGGGGATGCGACCGCAGACGATATCGCCATAGTCGACAAGGAGATTCCCGAGCATTCGTTGCGAGAGTTGTGGCAAAGCATCACCGTCCATGACATGCGTGGTTTGCGAATAACCGAAATAGGTCAATTAAACGAGACGTTAAAACAGATGCAGTCGTTGAAACCATACGGCGACGCGGAGATATTTCCTCGAGCAGACGTTCAGGCGCCCGAGACATTCCCGTCCGAGCGCACGGGCTTTGTCGTCCGTGAGCGATATATAGGCGAAGCGTGGTTGCGCGTTCTTCAGACGATAATGCGTTTCGGCACCGTGAGACCGAGCCACTACGAACAGCGCCAGCGGGAAGTCATCAACCTCGTTACAGTCATCGAAGACGAAGATCCCGAGCAACCGTTGTGGTGGCCTTTCTACATCTTCAGCCGTGAGCAGCTCGATTCCTACATACCGCAAATGACCACCGATCGAGCAGTCGACGGTATATGCTACACGTATGGTGAACGGTTACGAAAGCACTTCGGAGTCGATCAGATTGACAAAATAGTCGATACGTTGAAAGCTGCTCAGTTTTCCCGTCGTGCCGTTGCATGCACGTGGGACCCGCAAGCAGATTCGTCGAGCAGCGAGCCGCCGTGCCTTGACCTGGTTCAGGCGCTCGTGTCGGACGGAAAACTATATCTTACCGCATATTTCCGCAGCAACGACATGTTCGGAGCATGGCCGCCAAACGCATATGCGCTGCGGGCGCTCCAAAAACTGGTAGCCGATAAGCTCGGATTGCCGCTCGGCCCGTTGACGACAATATCATGCAGCGCCCATCTTTACGAGTCGGATTGGCGTCGTGCACAAAAGATACTCGACGAACATGCTCTTCAGCTGAAACGCATAGGTGACCCGCGCGGAAACATCGTCATACGCACCGAGGACGGAATGATAAAAGTAGTCCATCTCGGTCCCGACGGCCAGCCGCTCAGCACGTACAGCGGCACGACAGCACTTGAGCTTGCGAGCAAGCTTGCACTCGACCGCACGATTAGCGATGCGTTCCACATGCATGACATCGGTGCTGAGCTCCAGAAAGCCGAAGTCGCTCTAAAGCTCGGCATTAAGTACGTCCAGGACCAGGCGCTGGATTTTATGAAGAAGAATTAGCAGCCGTCGAGAATCTTAAGTATCCTTTTACTTCTACAATAGCTTCCCGTAGAGCGATAATTATGCACAATTATGATGTCATCGCAGTCGGAGCAGGGCCTTCGAGCCTTATGGCCGTTTATGAACTCGCAACGCGGTTTGGCAAAGCTGTTTCCATCGGTATTTTCGATAAAGGCGAGCATTCCAGCAAAAGAAAATGCCAGTATTCTGTAGGAAATAAGGAATACTGCCGCAGTTGCGATCCGTGCGGCATAACTGACGGTACTATGGGCGCCGGTCTGAAGACCGATGGCAAAGTGCATTTCCACAAAGAAGTAATGGAACTGTGGCGAATGGGTCTGTTGAACGACCATGAGACAGAATCAAGCCTCAGGTATATCGAAAGTTGCCTTGAGAAATGGGGCCTCGAGGGTCCGGTATTTCCAATCAACCAGGAAAATGCAGAGATGTTGTCGGCAGCGGTCTTGGAAAAATCCTTGGGTGATTTTTTCGAGCTAAAAGTGAAGAAGCGGACAAGGCACATCGGTTCAGACCGGCTTCCGCGCCTTGTGGACAACATGATTGATGATATCTACAGCAAAGGTAACGTTGAGTTTCACACGCGTTCCGAGATGGTCGATTATGATTACAAGGATGGCAGAATACGGTCCATAAGGTTCAAAGAACACGGTCGGTATGAAGAATACGGTGCGAAAAAAATACTTATCGGTCTTGGAAGAAAGGGAAGCCGCTTTGTCCAAGAAATGATAGAAACGCTGGGAATAGACCACTCGTATAGGCCAGTTGAGATAGGCGGACGAGTGGAAGTTCCCGCCGAAGTCATTGCACACATTACCGAATCAGTCTATAATCCGTGCTTCCGACAGAAGAGAAACGGATTAGCAACGTTCACATTTTGCACAAATCCGAACGGGTATATCACGACGGAATCGATATGCCCCGGAATCGTCGGCGTCAACGGAGAAAGCCGGGCTTCCGAAAAATCAGGTTACACTAATTTCGCGATACTGACAGAAGTGCCTGTTGGGAAAGGCGAGCATCCGAATGACAAACTAGTTCATATACTGCATGACAAGTTCACGAACGTCGTCAAAGTTCAGACTACCAGAGATTTCGTTAACGGGACTTTGGGCGATGAAAACAACCGTCCGGAAGGCACACTTCGGGGAGCGCAATACGCCGACATCTCGCGCTGCTTTCCGGAAGGCATAACAGCGGAACTAAGAAACATTTTAAACAGGATTGAGGTTATTTGTCCCAGCGTTGTCAGCGACAAATCGTTGTTTCTCGCACCGGAACCTAAAATACGGGGTATGCGCGTTCTGCCGAAAGACAGCGGATTGGAAACAAGCGTCCCCGGCTTGTACCTGATCGGAGAATTATCAGGTCTGTCTGGAAACATTGTTGCTTCTGCACTGACGGGTCTGATGGCCGCCAGAGACATAGCGATCTGAGCATCAAACACGTGCAAACCAGCCGTTGGATTTTGTAAAGAAGTCGTGGATTAAAGAACTTTCGGACCCATTGCCTCAATCGTGGTGTGGAATGGAACGCACAGTATTGGCTTACAAAATTTGCCACGATGAACTTCCGGATGTCAAAGATTATCTGAAATCGGTAGGGTTCACCATAAGCTGGACACATGTTTATGACGAGGATGTAGTCAATCCATGCGGCGCCATCGGTATGAAAGTCGGCACAGGGCTACCGAACCCCAGTGCGGTCCACTTGTCCAAAATGCAAGATGGAGATTTTCTATTGTATGCCACGTTCGATTCTCGTCTGAAAGAGGAAATTGAGAAGTACATGAAATTGAAATCTGAAAAAAAGCGTTCAATCTCCGAGAAATAAGCCGTTCGGTTTTAGGATCCTGCCCATCTCTAAGCGTATTCTGTGATAGACGCCCTCGTCGGAGCCCATAAAGAAATTTTCTGCTATCACCACGTCAGCGATGCCGTCATCGAACGGCAGGCATGTCGCATCAGCGCAGACCAGATTCAGCCTTTTACGCCATTCCGGTCTCATCGACCAACGACCGCTTTCCAAGTTTATCGATTCGTCGATGTGCAGTATGCGCCTATATCGACGTCGGTTGTACCCAGCTTCCACGAAATAGTCATAAATACTGCGCGGGAAAGACACCTTTTTTCTATCAGGATAAGATGCCATGCATCTATCGACCGATATCTTGCCGTTGCTGCGGTCTAGCAAAAGATCGATCTCAAGCGGATACGACACCAGCCCTTCTTTAGACAAACGCAGTAATTTGCCGTTCACATCTACGCCTACCAGCGTGATATGTACATCACGCTTTTCAAAATAATCCACCAGCAACGGGTGCTCGGCTGCGCCGCCGCATCCTACATCGACTATTGATAGGCGGTTCGGAAGATTGCCGCGATAGTGATCCGCTATCTGCCTGGGAAAATAGCGATATCGGCCTATCCTTGCATTGCTGGCTCGGACAATTCGACCGTCGTGATACTCCCGTGATACTCCCGTTCGATCACTTGGATGCCGGCTGAATTCATGACTACTGGACACAGTGACAAAGTTATAAACGTCATTCGGGTTATCGATTAGGTTGCCGATTACCCTATTCCGGGATTTCAGACGTTAGAACTCTTTGCTGCGAAGGCGAGCACCGGTGTCGGGAATCCCACTATCCAGACCGCACACACCTATATTCACGCAGAACGGACCCGGGCAATTACCATCAACGAAGCGCACAACGCCTCCGATGCCAGTATTCTTAGATGGGGAGTATTGCATAGAAAGTTCCACTTCTGCCAACTGCCCGGGCGTCGGCTTTTCGGGATTGAAATTCCGCGCACCGTATTCCCTCAGTAATTCGTTGCGGAATCGCTTGGGTATCGTGAATCCGGCGAACTGCTCGGGATGTGTTTCAATAAATTTTGCGAGTTGCTTTATGGCTTTGTTGCCGTTCGGAACAGTCGCAATAGCCACACCTGTCTCAGGATGTCGCAGCAAGCCATCTGCAGGAACCACACAACCGGAACTCGGACATATGTAAGAGATGCGTTTTCCACCCTCGGCGATATAAGCATGTTTATCCGTTCCGAGCGTCTCCGCCGGCTTAATTTTTTTCGGCCTCTGAATATAAGTAAGCTGTAAGCGGTCGCCGGAAAGCGCCTTAGCACCGTCTGTATCAACGAAGTCTGCAACCCATTCTCCTTTGCCGCGATTTTCGTGCATATTTTTGCGGATGCCGATTTTCGGATCCGAATAAGCCCGCCAGAGCTCGCTTAGCGTAACGCCGCTCTCTGGAAAAACGTGTTCCCTAAAAAGGTCTTCAGGCGACTTCCCGAACTTCCGGATGTCGCTCATTTGATACGTTTGTATCGCCACGATTATCACAAAATAGAATACGCCGCGACGTTCTTAAACCTTTCGATTGTTCACCACCTTTAAATAGTTACAATAATCGGATGCCACGGATGGGCATCTAACTGGAGAAAGTAAAATTTATCGCATCGCGCAATTCTGGACTCGGTGAAAAAGTTCCTCAAACGATTGTTAACTCGATCTTAACCCTTCAACTCGTTCTTAGAGGTTACTAAGAAGAACTTGCGTTCTTCTTGTTGCTGTCCTTTCTAACGTGCACGAATGCACGATATACAAGGACCGCATCTTCTCCGCGTCGTATTCACATAACCAAGCACGGGTTTCGTACGGCGAAATGTGTCCAGCCGCCGTATTCATGGTCGACACTTGGCAGAGGCTATTACTTTCCGCACACTTTTCAGTGCAACCGAAATGTCCTATTGTGCAGCGTTGTTAAGCAACGCTGCAACATGTGCAAATTGCCGAGCAATCAGCACATGGCGATGCGATTCTCGTTCATTGCCCACCGTCGCTATATAAGGATTGTGGTAAATGCGGCAAATCCGGTGATTCAATCCGTTTTCCTGTTCAGCTCTCTTCTGAACGAACCGTTTATCCCGACATGGACGCAGTTATCGAGAAAAGGACAGCCAATGCAGACTCTCTTCACGCCTGACGAACCGATTTTGTCAATAGACAGGTTGAATATGTCTTTAGCCGTGTAAGTTGAATCCTGCTTCACGCGCAATCTTTTCACAACTTTGCCGTCCAGAGCCGTGATCCAACGATTTATCGCGGGAGTCTGCCGACAGACATTGCCACGTTTGTGCGGGCATCTGCCGCAGATGTCATCGCATCGTTTGACGACCTTTATTTTTATGCCCGGGTTTTTCCTGATCGTGAGACAGATTTTCTTGAGGTTTTTCCCAAACGTTT
>Ga0315284_10001789_pt1 | contig 30587 bp, 22 predicted proteins | sample YL17G09_16_MG_FD_203696 | JGI IMG/M metagenome (GOLD analysis project Ga0315284, IMG submission 203696) | Sediment microbial communities from Yellowstone Lake, YNP, Wyoming, USA - YL17G09_16 | ecosystem: Environmental > Aquatic > Freshwater > Lake > Sediment | place: USA: Wyoming | collected...
AAAATCCACTACAGACACGGGCTTTGATCCCCCCACGGCACGTGACATTAGTGGCAGAGTATCCGGGATCGATGCTCCGACTCCCCCGATTGCCAGAGATGAGCGGATGACCACTCGCGGCATCCCGCCAGACTGCAGACTGACAGAAACCCTTTCGAGAGTCACTGAGAAGGTCACGACTGCTCTCTAAGATTTTCTGCCGTGGGTGTTCGTATTTTTGAAAAACGTCACCTCTCGCGCCGCGGCTTTCGGAGTGGAGTCAGAGCGACGCGGTTTTCAGTCGCTGCGAATCTCGAGCACAATCGGTTGAAATAAACCCCTCTTGAGTTCGCCGAGCGGAATCTCTGCATTGACGGTCAATTGAATCGAAACGACGTTGAAGTTTCGGAGGTGGGGGGTCAGTTCGGACTCCACCAAATCGCCACAACTGGAGAACGTGGTGAGTGGCCTGTCGTTTAAGTGAATTGCCCCACGTCCTCCGACTCCTGTGCAGACGAGCCAGACCTGTTCATCCGGACCCAAATTCGTGGGACAATGAAATGGACGTCGAAAGATCGCGGTTCCAATTCGGCACCCGAAAAGGCTTTTCCAATCGCGAGGCATCCACGTTGTTCCGCTCCTTCGATGCGGACCGTCTGTTTCAGCAGCGTCTTTCCAACATTCCGTCGGGTCTTCCCAAAAATACTCCCAAGGGCCATTCAATCGAATGCGATGTACCGGCACGATGACTCCCTCTCGAACGTCGCTCATTCGCCCCGTGAGCAGCCTGTCACAACCGTGAGCGGCCCGTCACAACACAGACTCCCGGCAACAACAGCCCAGCCGACACAATCGGAAAGATACTATCAAGCATCCCGTTTTACCAAAGACCGCGATATCAAGATTGCGCTAGTGTACGAAACCGACAGCAGATATAATTTTTTTGGCTTAGACTGAAGAATTGGCTGCCTACAGGCTCTTGAATTCCCTAACCATTTGTTTAGTGTATGTACTGCAGACCGTGCGTTACGAATCGCATTCAGCTCGCATTTGGTCGAGGAGGGCCTTCTGAATGAGAGACTGAACTGTTCTCATTCACTGGACTGTTCTCATTCACTGACATTGAACTTGTGTCTTCTGGCATTGAGGTTCCCGCCGCCGTGACATCAAAATGGAACGGAACGTCCGACCGCAAGCGAAAGGATGAAACCGTGCTGGAACCTTCCGGCGGTTGGAGTCGTCGCACGCGTTCGCTCTTGGGTGTTCAGGTACTGGCTGCGGGATCCTATGTTCCCGACAACGTCGTCACGAATCTCGATCTCCAAGAGCGTTATGGATTCGATCCGGCTTGGGTCGAGCAGCGAACAGGCATCATGTCTCGACGTCATGCGTCGCCGGATCAGGCGACCAGCGATTTATGCATCGAAGCCGCACGGCGAGCGATGTCTAATGCGGGGGTTGATGCGCGCGACATTGATCTTGTTGTCGTCGGAACGTTCACACCGGACTATCAATGTCCGACAACGGCAAATCTGGTGCAACAGGCCTTGGGCATCGATGCACCGGCAATGGATGTCCACGCCGCCTGTTCCGGTTTTGTCTACGCCATGGCGACCGCAGCGCAGTTCGTGGCGACCGGAAACAGCCGCCTCGCCTTGGTGATTGGCGGTGACTGCAACAGTCGGATTGTGAATCCTCTGGACATGAAGATCGCACCCCTCTTCGGTGACGGGGCCGGAGCCGTATTGCTAGCGAATGGCGACGCGCATCAGGGGCTGATGTGCTACCAACTCGGTTCCGATGGTGGTGGTGGCGCCATGCTCGATCGGCCCGCAGGGGGATCCAAGAGCCCGATCACTCACGCCGACTTGGATGCCGGTCGGCACTATCTGCAGATGGACGGACGAAGCGTGTTTAAGTGGGCCGTTCGAGCAGTGACTGACAGTGTGGAACTGGTCCTGCAAAAATCCGGTATTTCCGCTCGCGATGTTGATCTTTATGTCCTGCACCAGGCGAACATTCGGATCATCAATAACGTAGCCGAGCAGCTTGCGATTCCGCCCGATAAATTGTTCAACAATTTGCGAGACTATGGCAACACTTCGGCGGGATCAATTCCGATTGCCCTCGATGAAGCCCTGAAGTCCAATCGCCTCCAACGCGGTGACACACTTCTCCTGAGTGGATTTGGCGGAGGCCTCACATGGGGCACGTGTCTCATGCGCTGGTAGTCCTCAACCGTTTCTGAGGATCCGATTCCCCGCGACCCAAACGTTTTCAGCCGCTGAGTTTCGGAGATTTTCCGGCCATGGAATGGGTCGTCTACATAAGATGTGGCGATTCTGCCGCAGATAAGGGCGACCACCTTCCGGTTATCCGCACGGCATCGATTTGGCCGAAGAAACCGAATAGATGATGGCGGCTGGGGGAGCGGCTGTGCCTCACCACTCCCGCCGGAGGACTTTAAAATTCATCGGTGCTGACATTGTTTTATCACCGGACTGGCCGTCACCGCGCATTCGGCCACACGCCCAACAAGGACGCTCGGGCATGACGACACCTCGACGACTATTGCTCGGTCTGCTGACGGGGGTTGGACTGTGCTTCACACCGCATGCGTCTGCGGAAAATTCCCCTACGCCTGTCGTTCCGTCCGATGTCACGTCTGCTGTGGGTACGACTCTCGTGGAATTGTTATCAGTGGCTGAGGCGAGCAGTCCGACACTCCGACAGTTCGCGATTGAGATCGAGTCGACCCGAGGTAAGGCTCGACAAGCCGGGCTTTATCCCAATCCCGTTGCCTCTGGCGGTGCAACGCAACTCGCAGGACCACAAAGTCAATATTTTGCGGCCCTGAGCCAAGAAATCGTGACCCGAGGAAAGCTGCAACTCAGCCAAGCCGCCGTCTGCCGGGAAGTTGCTCAAGCGGAATTTCGGTATGTGCAAGCGCGTTTTGAATTACTCACCGCTGTCAGGCAGGGCTACTTTGTCAGCCTTGCCGCTCAACGACGCATGGAAATTTCGAATCGACTGGTGGAAATTGCCAAAAAATCACGTCTGGCGGCGAAGCGTGCGCAGCAGGCAGGCGCAGGAACTCTCAGTGACACTCTTCTGCTCGAGATTGAATTTGAGAAAGCCGAAGTGACTCTCGAAAATGTGGAGACAAAATGGCAAGCATCTCAACAACAGTTGGTCGCGACCATGGGCCGACGGGATTTCCAACTCGTCCGGATTCACGGCGACCTCACCGAATCTTTGAAACGATTTGAGTCGCAGGTGCTGATTGATGGATATGTCCCCTACAATGCCGAAGTGCAGTCTGCCGAACAGGATGTCGAACGCAATCGCTACCTCCTACAACGGGCCATTGTTGAGCCGTTTCCGAACGTGACAATCTATGGGGGATATCAATACCAAGTCTCTCCAATTCAAAATATGGGACTGCTCAATGTGTTTGTTCCGTTGCCCTTCTGGAACAAGAACGAGGGGAACATTGCCTCGGCAAATGCGCAAGTCTTCAAGGCTCAGGCCACGGTGGAGCAGGTCCAGAACCAAATCGCGAAGCATATGGCCGACGCATCGGGGCGATTTCGTGTTGCAGACCAACAAGTTCGTCGGTACTCCGACCGCATTGTCCCCAAAGCCCAAAAGGCCGTGGATATTATCCAAGATGGCTTCACGCTGGGGGAATTGGATTTTCTCCGATTGTTGCAGACTCAACGTGCCCTTGTTGATTCCAAGCTGGGGTACATCGATGCGTTGGAAACGCGCTGGGTGGCCGCCACCGAACTGGCCGGACTGACGCAGATCGAAGCGTTTCCCTGAACGTTCAGACGGCGATTGCGTTGCTCGATCGACAACAAACCGTGCCTCGCGAAAGATCGGATACGATGCCCAACATCGACCAAACCCGCGAACGCTCTTCGGGATACCGCTGAAGTCAGCGCGCTCGGCAGCGAAAATCTTTCCGGATCTTGCGAACCAGAGAGTTTTCTGTTCTGTTGTGCCACACCGGCTCAGGTCGGAGGCGTTTATGGCAGGAATTTCGTCAATGACAACCAGACTGAAGTGCATCGTCCTCGGAGCTGCTTTTTTGACGGCTTGCGGCGTGACAGCCGCTGCGACGCGAAGCCATTGGCAGGTTTGGATCGACTTCGCATGCGGTGTCCTCCAATCGCCGACGCCTGAGGCCGACGCGGATCGCGGGCACAACGCGATGAACGATGACACTCGGCCCAGCGTCGCGTTATCCGATCAGTCGCGAGAAAATCTTGGATTGGAAATGGCGGCCGTCGTGCTGACCGATTACTGGCGCATGGCGATGATTCCCGCTCAGGTCATTGAAGAATCGGGGCATTGCGAGCAGGGAATCTCGGCTTCGGTTCATGGAGTCATCGTCAAGATTCATGCCTTTTTGGGGCAGACGGTCCATGTCGGCGACCCGCTGTTCGACATCCAATTGACGAGTGAACTGCTGGCGACAGCCCAATCGTCGCTGCTCCGGACGCTGCAAGAGCGAGAGCTCATCGAGCAGGAAATCAAGCGACTGACACCCGCGGTAGAGAGTGGTGCGATCCCACAAAATCGGCTGATCGAGAAGGAATATGAACACAAGCGGTTCGACGCGCAGCGACTCGTCCAAGTGCAAGAGTTACTGGTTCGAGGACTGTCTCCCGTGCAAATTGATTGCATCGTCACTACGAAGACTCTGCTGCGAGAACTAACGATCCGCGTCCCCCAGCCGTCGGCCGCGGCGCCGCAGGAACCGGATGGGACCGCCTCGACAATCGAGCCGAAAGATCCTGCAAACGGCGAGGCCATTCCGGTCGTCCATCCTCATAGTTCGACATTTACCGTGGAAGAGATCAACGTCCATCTCGGCAAGTTCGTCCAACCGGGCGACGAACTGATGCATCTGGCCCGACATGAACAACTGATGATCGAGGGCCGGGCCTTTGAGTCCGATGTCGCGGCAATTCAACGCGTCTTGACAGAAGGTTGGTCGGTGACGGCTCAGTTCCCGGCCGGTGAAGCCACACCGCTCGAACGTTCCGGGCTGAGCATCCTGTACGTGGACAATGTCGTGAATGAAGCTTCGCGTTCACTGCGTTTCTTCGTCCCATTGAAGAACGAAGTCGTCCGAGACAACCAGGGTGCCAATGGTCTAACCTACCGCACGTGGCGGTTCAAGCCTGGCCAAGCAGCGCGATTGCAGTTGCCCACCGAACGACTTCCGCAGCGCATCGTCCTTCCCGCCGACGCCGTGGTCCGCGAAGGGGCCGACACCTACGTATTCCGTGCCAATGGCAGGCGACTCGAACGAGTCGCCGTGGTCGTTGAACACCTCGATAGGCACATGGCTGTCCTCAAAAATGAGGGCTCGTTGACGCCCGGCTTTGATGTTGTCGCTAAAAACCATGCCTATCAACTGAATCTCGAACTGAAAAAAAACCACTCGGGTGGAGGGGGTCATGCCGGTCACGATCACGGTCACGATCACTGAAACGCAAAGTGACGAATTCCTGAGAACGGTGGTCACATCGTTGCGAGCATCCGGCCGAGGCCGGATGCTTCTTTAACCGCCAGAACTACACACACCACCATGAACGCTCTCCTTCATTTTTCTCTACGTAATCGGATGCTCATCGTCTGCCTAGCACTCATCACGCTGGTGGCGGGTTCGATGACCATGGCCACGCTGCCGATCGACATCTTTCCACCGTTGACTCGTCCACGCGTGTCCGTGATGACGGAGTGTCCCGGCCTGTCTCCGGAGGAAGTCGAAACGCTGGTCACACTGCCGCTGGAGGTCGCCTTCAACGGGGCCACCGGGGTGGAAGCGGTACGCAGCTCATCGGGCATTGGGTTGTCGGTGATTTATGTCGAATTTGGCTGGCGTACTGACATCTACATCGCACGGCAGATCGTCAACGAACGCATCGCCCTCGTGCGCGACCGTCTGCCGGAAACAGTCAAGCCCGAACTGGCTCCGATCTCCTCGATCATCGGTCAGATTGTCATGGTCGGAATGTACAGTAGAAACGGTTCCACGCCTCCCATGGAAGTTCGCACGTTGGCCGATTGGTCCGTGCGGCCGCGTCTGCTGACCATTCCCGGCGTGGCACAGGTGATCACAATGGGCGGGGGACGCAAGCAGTATCAGGTCAAGGTCGATGCCACGCAATTACAGGCGTTCGAGGTGACTCTCGAGCAGGTCGAACAAGCGTTGATCGAGAGCAACCAAAACGTGACGGGCGGCTTTCTCGATCGAGGTTCGCTGGAATACTTGGTGCGTGGCATCGGCCGGGTGCAGTCCATCGCGGATCTGGAGCAAACCGTCGTCAAACCACACGGTGAACGTTCCGTGCTGCTGCGCCACGTCGCGCGTGTCGTCGAGGGACCACAAGGCAAACGAGGTGACGCATCCGTCAATGGGCATGCCGCCGTCGTGCTGACTATCGCCAAGCAGCCAACCGCCGATACGCTTTCGCTGACTGACCAGATCGAGCAGGCTTTACGAGAGCTCCAGTCGACACTCCCCGACGACATCGAGATCGACTCGTCGATTTTCCAGCAGCGGAAGTTCATCGACCTTGGCATCCACAACGTTGTAGAAGCCTTGCGCGACGGGGCCGTGTTGGTCCTCATCGTCCTGCTTCTGTTTCTGATGAATGTTCGTACAACGTTCATCACACTCACGGCCATTCCCTTGTCGATCGTCATCACGGGGCTGGTATTTCACGTCTTCGGTCAGTCGATCAACGTCATGACGCTGGGCGGACTCGCCGTGGCCATGGGCGAGCTGGTCGATGATGCCATTGTTGATATTGAGAACGTCTTCCGCCGCCTGCACCAAAACGCCCGGCTGGCTCAACCCAAACCGTCGCTGGATGTGATCTATCACGCCAGCATTGAGGTGCGCGGCTGCATCGTCTTCGGAACCATGCTGGTGATCCTCGTCTTTCTACCGCTGTTTGCTTTGTCGGGAGTCGAAGGTCGCCTGTTCGCGCCATTGGGGGTCGCCTACATCGTGTCGATCCTAGCGTCGCTGCTGGTGTCTCTGACCGTGACGCCGGTTCTCGGCAGTTTACTGTTAGCCAGACAGATCGAACGAGAGGGGAAGCGTGCGTTGGAAAAGGCCACGTCCGGTGGCACATCCACGATCCTCGGTGCTGAGGCACACGGAACCGACAGTTTTCTTTTGCGAGCCTTAAAACGCGTGATCACGCCCGTGATTCATCTCAGCATGAATCCGCTCGGCCTCAAACTGATCCTGCTAACTGTGTTCGCGGCCATCATCGGCAGCGGTGTTCTCGTTCTCAGCCTGGGTACCGACTTCCTGCCGCCGTTCGATGAAGGTGCTGCACAGGTCAACATCGTCCTGCCACCCGGCTCGTCGCTGGAGACTTCAAACCGTGTCTGCCGCATGGTAGACACGGCCTTTCGCAAACACATGGCCCCCCTTCGGCGCGAGTCTCCTGATCCCGCCGCACCGGTTGATCACAGGTCTGCCGATCAAGATCAGCCCCGTGCGAAAACCCTGCAATCGAACGTTGCCACGAATCTGCCGCCGCTTCGCATCCCCGCTCGCTCCGCCTCAGACAAGGACCAAGAGACGGACGACAAATCACTGATCAAGGCGTTCGTTCGACGCAGTGGCCGGGCGGAAATGGACGAGCACGCCGAAGGTGTCAACGTCACCGAATACATTGTGTCGATGAATCCCCGCAGCGGCGTCCCGCGTCAAGCGGCGTTGGCCCTGTTGAGAAGGGACCTCGAAGCGATCCCCGGCATCGAGTACGAAGTCGAACAGCCGCTGGCGCATCTCATCAGCCACATGCTCTCGGGTGTCTCCGCTCAGATCGCGATTAAGGTCTTTGGCGATGACCTCGATAGACTCCGGAAGACGGCCAATGAGATCAAAGCGGCGATCACCGGCATTCCGGGCTTGGCTCCGCCCGTCGTCGAAGCCCAGACGATGATTCCGCAGTTACGGATCGAGTTGAATCGGGAACAACTCGGCCTGCACGGACTGACCCCTGGCCATGTGAATCGTCTGATTGAGACGGCGCTCAACGGGCGCACGGTCTCCACCATCCTCGAGGGGTCACGGACGTTCGATCTCGTGGTCAGAATGGACGACGAATATCGCACCGACGTGGCAGCCATCCGCCGGCTGGCAATCGACCTGCCCAGCGGTGGTCAGATTCCACTCGAGGCGGTGGCCCGGGTCTATGACGGTGCCGGCCCAAACACGATCAGCCATGAGCGAACCCAACGCCGGATCACGATTCGCGGCAACACGACCGACGGCGACCTGGGCAGTGTCGTCGCTGCGATACAAGCGGCGGTAAAGAAAAATGTCGAACTTCCCGCTGGCTACTTCATCGAGTACGGCGGCCAGTTTGAGGCGCAGCAAGAGGCGACCCGGCTGATCTCCCTGCTCAGCTTGGTATCGCTGGCCGGCGTGTTCCTTGTCCTGTTCACTCAATTCCCAGCCGCAAGAATCGTGCTGCAAATCATGTTCGCTCTTCCAACGGCTTTCGTCGGCGGGACGGTCGCTCTGTGGCTGACCGGCCAAACTCTGACGGTGGCCAGCATGGTTGGATTTATTTCGCTGGGAGGGATTGCGGCGAGAAACGGCATCCTGCTCGTGGCGCACTACCTGCATCTGCTGCAGGAGGAGGGAGAAGAGTTCACCGAAGCCATGATTCTGCGAGGCAGCCTCGAACGCCTCGCCCCGGTCCTGATGACGGCTCTCACCGCGGGCATCGGCCTCGTCCCCCTCGTCCTCGGCGGACAACAGCCAGGCAAAGAAATCCTGTACCCGGTGGCCACGGTGATTCTTGGCGGCCTCGTCACGTCCACCGTCTGTGAATACGTCGTCCACCCCGGCCTCTTCTGGCGGTTCAGCGGGAACTCGGCGAAACGACTTTCCCAAAAAAAAGAAGGTTTCTGATTGGGGACGAACGGACGCCTCCTAGGAACGACGGTGGAACGCTCGGATTCAACACGCCCCATGGCTTTCCGACATCGTTTCCGACCGCCGCCAAATCCGGCTTCAGTTCACTCCGCCCAAAAAATGCCGTTCGGCACTCAGCACCAAAATTAGGAACTCCGGCGGGTTGAACATTGAGGCCCATGATCACGGTCGATACTCTCTGTCATTGTGCCCACAGAGACCTGTCCAGTCCGCTGAAAGTCCCTCCCTGATGCCCGCCTCACTAAGCAAACATCGCCGCATTGATGACTTTGACACCGAGATGCTGGCATTTTTCGACTTTGATCCTCGGACACGAGTCGTCTACGGCGCGGGGACGATCAATCAACTGGGCCGGTTGACTCGCGAACTCGGCGGCACCCGCGTTCTGGTGGTGACGGACCGTGGCGTTGAACACGCGGGGCATGCCGAGAAGTCCGTATCGGCGTTGCGACAATCGGGGATGGACGTCGCTGTTTTCAACGAGGTGCAATCCAATCCGACAACCGACGATGTGGATCGCGGCGTCGCCGCCGCCAAAGCAAATCATGTTGATTTCCTCGTGGCTGTCGGTGGAGGCAGCAGCATGGATTGTGCAAAAGGGATCAACTTCCTGGTGACAAATGGTGGGCAAATGAAGGACTACTGGGGGATGAATAAGGCGACACGGCCGATGCTGCCCTCGATTGCAATTCCGACAACCGCAGGGACCGGCAGTGAGGCGCAATCGTTTGCCTTAATCGCGGATGCAAAAACTCACCTGAAGATGGCCTGCGGCGACAAGAAAGCGGCGTGTCGCGTCGCAATACTCGATCCCCACCTGACGTTGAGCATGCCTGCAAGTGTGACTGCCGCGACGGGGATTGATGCCATCAGTCACGCGCTCGAAAGCTACGTGACGACAAAACGCAACCCGGTCTCACAATTGTTTGGCCGACGAGCTTGGAAGTTACTGGCAAACGGTTTCTTGGATGTGGTCCGGGGGACGCTTGCTCCTCGTCAGGAAACACCGATGGCCGCCCGATCCTCGGTGAATCAATCGAGTGCCGCTTGCCAGACGCAGTCGGATCAAGACCGACTCGATTCACAAACACAGGGGGCCCGCGGGGCGATGCTCTTGGGTGCACATCTAGCGGGCGCTGCAATCGAGAATTCGATGTTGGGTGCCGCCCACGCGTTGGCCAATCCCTTAACCGCGTGTATTGGCCTGACGCACGGGTTGGCAATTGGCTTAATGTTGCCGCATGTTTTACGATTTAATGCACGTCACGTCGGTTCGTTATACGGCAGACTCAGCGAGGATATCGGGCTGTGTGCGGCTGATGATCCGCAGGCCGGAGAGGCGTTAGCGCAGCACGTCACGTTGCTCGTCAAGACGTCCGGTTCTCCGACCTGCCTTTCCGATGTGGGCCTCGACGAGACACTGTTGCCGCAGTTGGCCGCGGAAGCGGCGAAACAGTGGACCGGTGAATTTAACCCACGGCCCGTGGATCCGTCGAATCTGTTGGAGTTGTACAAGGCCGCTTTCAATCATTAAGAATGAGCCTGACCCTGAAGTCATGGGCCTGACCCTGAATTTGACTCCGAATTTGATCGCTCCAGTCATCGACCGATGAAAGAGGAATCGCTGCATGCCGACCACAACTTCGCACCGCAATCCACGTTTCCCGCAAATTTTTATTTTGACGATGTGGAGCGTGGTGATCTCGGTCACGTACGAGGCCTCTGCCGTTGAGGTCACCACTCCCGGCCCAGCGAGTTGGGTCTCGTTCCGGCATGATCTGTCTCAGTCAGGGATCGCCACGTCAACTCTGCCCGAGACGCTGGAACTCCTGTGGGAGGTGCCACTCGGTGAACAGGTGATTGCGACGGCAGCCATCGTTGGTGATCACGTCTACGTCCCCTGTCTTTCCGGCGAATTGGTTTGCCTCAATCGCCAAACGGGTTCGAAAGTCTGGAGTTACACTTCGGCGGAGAAGGTGAAACAGAATTCATTCGCACCGGGATTCAAATCGTCGCCGACAGTCACAGCCCATTCCATTTTTCTGGGGGATGAGGAAGGCGTTTTTCATGCCATTGATCGTCTGACGGGAAACGGGATTTGGAAGGTTGAAACTGGCGGCGAAATCTACAGTTCGGCAGCGGTACTCGAGGGCAAAGTCCTTTTCGGCTCGTATGACAACAGTCTATATTGTCTCAATGAAAATGATGGCACCCGCATTTGGAAGTTTGAGACGCAGGGATATGTCCACTGCTCTCCGGCCGTTGCCGGGGGGATGGCCTTCATCGCCGGCTGCGACGAGCATCTACGTGGCATCGACGTGCAGAGCGGTCTGCAAACCATCGAACTGCCACTGCAAACATATCTGATTGCATCACCGGCAATCCGGGGCGACGTGCTTTACGTGGGCACCTATGGCAGTGAAGTGCTCGCCGTCGATTGGAGGACGAAGGTTGTTCTGTGGCGTTATAAGGCCGGCGAAAACGAGCATCCGTTTCACGCCTCCGCGGCGGTGACCGACACACTGGTTGTCGTCGGAGGTCGAGACAAATTCGTCCACGCCATTGACCGTTTGACTGGACTCCAAGTGTGGACTTTCGCCACGCGGTCGCGCATCGATAGTTCGCCTGTCATCGTCGGAGACCGAGTCTTCATCGGGTCCAATGATGGTCACCTCTACGAATTGAGTTTGTTGGATGGTCGGGAACGTTGGAAGCACAATGCCGGAAAACCGATTTCCGCGGCTCCGGCCGTCGGTGAGGGCGTTCTCGTGATCGGATGCGAAAGTCGTGACGGTAAAGTGTTTTGTTTTGGAAAAAAATGACAAGGTCATCGCCACGACACCTCGTTCACCCTGTGGGGTTGTGTGGCGTTTCCGTGTTTCGTGGCTCACTTTTTTGGAACCGACTCGATGACCCTCGAAACCGCTGTGACCACGGAAGTGGGGAGCTACTTCATCTCCAACTATCCGCCGTTTTCTCAATGGAAACGTGAGAACGTCCCTGAGATTCTTGCGGCGTTGGCGGCCGCGGCGGATCGCTCCGTACCGATGGGCTTGTATCTGCACATTCCGTTCTGCCGGAAGCGATGCAAGTTTTGTTACTTTCGCGTCTATACCAACCAAAATGCGAATGCCATCGCGCAGTACACGCAGGCGTTGGCGAACGAGGTCAAACTCGTCAGCCGAGAGCGAGGAATAGAAGGCCGGGAACTAAAGTTCGTCTATTTTGGAGGGGGAACGCCGTCGTATCTCAGTGCCAAGCAACTGCGCTTCTTGAGGGACGAGATTTCTGAATCCCTCTCGTGGGACCAGGCCGCGGAGGTGACGTTTGAGTGTGAACCGGGAACACTCAGCTTAGAAAAGGTACAGATGCTGAAAGAAATCGGCGTGACGCGAATTTCCCTCGGGGTTGAGAACTTCAATGATGCCATCCTCGAAGAAAATGGGCGTGCCCACCATTCGCCGGAAATCTACAAAGCCTACGACTGGATTCAGCAGACCGGATTCTCACAAATCAATATCGACCTGATTGCCGGCATGGTTGGAGAGACTGACGAAAACTGGACGAACTGCATCGAGCAAGCACGGCGGATGCAACCCGACAATATCACGATCTATCAGATGGAACTCCCCTTCAATACACTCCTGTCCCATGAAATTCGGGAGCTGGGTATTATTTCACCGGTCGCAAATTGGGACACCAAACGCCGCTGGGTCGATGAGGCGATGAACAGACTGGCTGCCGATGGTTATCACGTCTCGAGTGGCAACGAACTGGTGAAGAATCCCGACACCGATCGCTTCGTGTATCGAGACAACGTTTGGCGGGGTTGCGATTTGATTGCTGCCGGTGTTTCATCATTTGGCCATTTCCAAGGAGTTCACTATCAGAACGTCGATCAACTGCAGGACTACCTCAGCACACTGGAAACCGGGGTACTGCCGATCAATCGTGCACTCCGGCCTACCGATCGCCAGCGACTGATTCGAGAATTCGTTTTGCAAATCAAGGAAGGCCATGTCTCGGCCGCATCGTTCCGCCGCAAGTTTGGTGTGAACATTCTGGAAGAGTTCGCCAAACCTCTGTCCGCTCAAATGTCCAAAGGCTATTTGACCCTTTGCGGGGAGGACGTCACCCTGACGCGGAAGGGCCTGTTGCAAGCCGACACATTGTTGCCCGAGTACTTTGAGGAACAACATCGCGCCGTGCGATATACGTGATTTTCTCTCAACGGACGTCTGGGCTGATTGTCACTTTTCAAACGGCTCGCCATCAAAAAGATCCCATGAATCCGATCGACCAACTGCGCTCCTTGACCGATTTATTTCCCGCAGAGGAGCCATTATTCGCAACAGCCGAGCACATTCCCTCGGCACTGACCCCGGAGCCGTTTAAGACGCTGCTGGTTCACCGTCAACATATGACTGTGGCGATGGAGATGCATCATCGATGCTCCGTCGATGTCCGCGTACTGCGGCAGAATCAGCAGGGCCTGATCTACACCCGAGAAATCCTGCTGCTCCGCCGCGGAACGGATCGCGTGGTTCAGTATGGAATCGTGCGATTTGATTTGGGATATGTCACGGAAGCCGTTCGGGACGAGGTGATCGCCGCGCAGACACCCTTGGGCAGAATCTTGATCAATCACAACGTTCTGAGACATATCGATCTGGAAGCGATCCTCGAGATTGCCCTTGGGCCACGGCTTGTGAGTCTCTTCGGCATGCCACGGGCGGGCGTGACCTACGGCAGGATGGCGACGATCTTCTGCAATCGACAACCCGCCATCGATTTACTGGAAATTTGTTCTCCGGAGGTGTGAAATCATCCGCAGAGGCCGCGGCGGCGATTCCCCTCCAACAATCCGGCGAGAAGCTTCGAACGGACCATCAATCACTCCCCTATGCCCGCCAATCACCTTGGAACACGACCGGTGGAATGCTCCTCCCGACCCACATTGCTCTGTGGAAGCGAAATGCTGGCATTGTGGCGAGTGGTTCCGTCTGTGCCGTGTTATCAACCTGTTGAATACTGTTTTGTGGGAGAACGCAGTTCCCGCTGAGACGCGATCAACAAGTGACTCGCAACGCGGCGGGAGACTGGCTAGCGCGATGATCAATCGCGTGGGGTGCATCGCAAGCATCACGGCATGACACGGTCGGCGGCCTGCCAAGCGTTGCTACGTAGCAACGTCAGAGAACCACATCTCTTTTTCCGCAGGCGGCTTGAAGACCATGATGTTTTGGGCGCAGGATCACGGGGAGCAATCGGGATTCGTTTCAGGACTCTCTCGATAGTGTCGATGAAATCTGAAAAAATAGGAGGGATCCGCGATCTTTGATGGTTGACCCACTCTCGGCTGGGCAATGGCGGGCGGCTTGCCAAACGAAGCATTCCTCTCGACAATGCAGGCCAATCATGGCAGATGCGAATTTTCAGGGATTTGGCGACTGTGGCGCGGCGGTTTGATGCCAAGACAATGTGGCCGCCTCGGAGTGTCTGTTTGTAGTCGGTCCATTGGCAGACCAAGACAGAAGTGGTTATTGACGGGGGGACAACGGTGGAACTTAGACGCAATCCGACTCGATCAATCAAAATCGGTTCGGCAACAATCGGGGCAGGGCATTCGATTGCCGTACAAAGTATGACGGCCACGCATACCCAAGACATTGATGCCACGGTCGGTCAGATTCAGGCACTGTACGAGTCCGGCGCCGACATCATCCGAGTGGCCGTCGACAGTCTTCGAGACGCGACGGCATTAGCGGAGATCCGTCGGCAGTCTCAGGCCAATTTGGCCGTCGACCTTCAGGAAAACTATCGACTCGCCGAAGCCGTCGCACCTCACGTCGATAAAATCCGCTACAATCCTGGGCATCTTTATCACCACGAGCGTGACAGGCCATGGCAGGAAAAAGTGCGTTACTTGGCGGATATCGCGAGGGAACACGATTGCGCGATGCGTGTCGGAGTCAACTGCGGCTCAGTCGATCCCGCCAAAAAAGAAATGTATGACCCCTCCGACTCCATCACACCGATGCTGGAAAGTGCTTGGGAGCACTGTGATTTCCTCGACTCTCTCGGATTCACCAGGTACTGCGTCTCTCTGAAGGACTCGGACCCCCGAAAAGTGATCGAGGGGAACAAGCGTTTCGCGGAGAAGCGACCGGATGTCCCATTGCATCTCGGCGTCACCGAGGCCGGGATGCCTCCTGAAGGAATCATCAAAACGCGGATGGCGTTTGAGCAGCTCATTAGCCAAGGAATTGGCGACACCATTCGGGTCTCACTGACGGTCCCCAATGCGCGTAAGTCCGAGGAGATCGTCGCCGGACGGCAGATCTTGGCAGACATTTCGGCTGGCCGCGTGCGGTCATTTGTCGATTATCGACTGCAAACGCTCAATATTATCAGTTGTCCGAGCTGTTCTCGCGTCGAGAACGAGGCCTTTATCGATCTGGCCCAACAAGTCAAAGACATGACCACCTATGCCAAAGATCATGCGGTGACAATCGCCGTGATGGGGTGTCGCGTCAATGGGCCAGGTGAAACCGACGATGCCGATCTCGGGCTGTGGTGTGGTCCGAACTTTGTCAACCTCAAAAAAGGACCACTAGAACTGGGGGCATTCCCTTATGACCAGATCTTGCCGCGACTCAAAGAAGAACTGGACAAGGTGATCGCAGCGCGTCCGCAAAACGTCGGAACATGAAGGCCGAGTCGAGGGGGAATGACGATCGATTCCGACGCCGTTCCCGTCGAACCACGAGGACCATCCAGATCTTGCCCAGCCCATCGACTTCAGAGGAGTTCACACGTTGAGACGTGGTCTTTACACAACACCATTCACGCCATGGAACTCGCCACGCGTCCTCTTTTCTTCGCGTTCTTAGTCGCGAATCTCCGTGACCTGAGATGCCGTACCCCATCCTCCAGACCCAAGTCCGCTCATGACTACAGCCATCGAACGCATTCGCAACATTGGCATTATTGCTCACATTGATGCCGGTAAAACGACGACGACGGAACGGATTCTGTTCTATGCCGGTGAGACACACCGGATGGGGAACGTCGATGACGGGACGACTGTCACCGACTTTGATCCCGAGGAAGCCAAACGTGGAATCACGATTTATTCCGCCGCGATCTCCTGCAAATGGCAGGACCACACGATCAACATCATCGACACACCGGGCCATGTCGATTTTACTGCCGAGGTCGAGCGGAGTCTGCGCGTGCTCGATGGTGGAGTTGTGGTCTTCAGTGCCGTCGAAGGGGTCGAGGCCCAGAGCGAAACGGTCTGGCGTCAGGCGGACAAATACCATGTGCCGCGGATTTGTTTCATCAACAAGATGGATCGAATCGGCGCCGGATTTGAACGCGTTTTTTCTCAATTGTCGGATCGTTTGCACGCGAATCCCGTCGCGGTCTCGATTCCCCTCGGTGAAGGACCCGTAACAAATCCGCAGGGATTTCGCGGGATCCTCGATTTAATTCAGATGAAGGCACTCTATTTCAACAGCGCGCCGCAGGGAACGACGATTGACGTTCAGTCAATCCCCGAAGAGGAGCTCATGCGGGCTGAGGAATGGCATCGCCGGTTGATCGATGCCATTGCCCTGCTCGATGATGAGGCATTTTCAATCTATGATTCGACCGGGGATCTGCCGGCGGAGCAAATTATTCGAGTCCTGCGAAAGGCGGTTATTTCGAATCAACTTCAACCTGTGCTCTGCGGTTCCTCGCTGGACTATATCGGGGTTCAGCCAATTCTCGATGCGGTCGTTCGCTATCTCCCGAGTCCGCTCGACATTCCTCCGGTTGAAGGTCGTAATCCAAATCCGAAAAAAGCGGAAAAATCCGAATCTCGCACACCTTCAGAAAAAGAGCCCTTTTGCGGGCTCGTGTTCAAAATTCATGTCGACGAACATTCCGAACTCTATTTCGTCCGAATTTACTCGGGCGTGCTGAAAAACCGCTCACGCGTCCTCAATCCGCGAACGGGGAGTAAAGAACTCATCAGCCAACTGTGGCGCATGCAGGCCGATTCGCGAGAAAAGTTGGAAGAGGCCACGGCGGGTGACATTGTCGGGGTGATTGGTCCGAAAGACGCTGTCACGGGAGACACTCTGTGCGATGCACTCCACGGCATTTTACTGGAGTCCATCCGTTTTCCCGAGACGGTCATTTCGATGGCCATCGAGCCAGACAGCAGCGCCGATCGCAAAAAGTTGGAAGAAACGCTCAAGGTCATGTCAAAACAGGATCCCACGTTCTCCGCCAAGATCAGCGAAGAAACAGGGCAGACGATCGTCAGTGGGATGGGTGAGTTGCACCTCGAGATTATTAGCAAGCGTATGGAACGGGACTTCCACATCAAGATGCGCAGCCACAAGCCACGTGTCACTTATCGAGAAACGATTGCCTCCAAAGTGGAACTGGAAGGGCGATTCGACCGCCAGAATGCCGGAGTTCGACAATTCGCTTCGGTCCGTATTTCTCTCGAACCAGTTCCTGAAGAGCCTGGAATATCGATCCTCTACAAAATGAAACCGAATGTCCTTCCCCCGGAACTCGCCCTCATTTTTGAGCAGGCATTACGAGATGAATTGAAAGGGGGCGGACTGGTGGGATACCAATTGATCAACACCAAGGCGGTGGCCTTGGATGCCGAGTATCACGAAGGAGAAACAACAGAAACGGCCATTCGTGCCGCGGTTGCCGATGCTGTTCGTCAGGCACTTCAGAAAGTGGGGACCGTGTTACTGGAACCGATCATGAAGCTCGAAGTCGTGACACCGAGTGACTTCGTGGGAAATATCTCAGCCGACTTGAACTCCCGACGAGCCATGATCGTGAATACCGAATTACGAGGCCACCTCGTGGTCATGATCGCCGAAGCGCCTCTGTCTCGCATGTTTGGATACTCGACCGACGTCCGAAGTTTGTCGCAGGGGCGGGCGACATTTACCATGGAACCGCTCCGATATGATGTCGCGCCTCCCAATACCGAGGCCTAATCCAACGGTCTTAGTTACCGTGGTAATCGTCAGGCAGTCGACGTCCTTAACGAAGAAAGACCAATCCCACCCCCTTGCGTGACAGCGATCGACGCTTAAAAAACGCTGTGAGTCGCCGTCTCGGTCGGTCTTTCCGTCAGCATCATAGCCCCGTTCAAGCGAGATCTCTGCATGAATGTTCTCACGACAGATCTTTCCGGTGTCCTGATTATTGAACCCAAAACGTTCGGTGATTCCCGTGGTTTCTTTTTTGAAAGTTATCGGCAAGACCGATATCGTGATGCGGGAATCAATGCGGATTTCGTGCAGGATAACTGTTCTCGCTCGTGTCGCGGAACCCTCCGCGGCCTGCACTATCAACTCACGAAACCTCAAGGAAAATTAGTTTTCGTGACACAGGGTGAGGTGATGGATGTGGCGGTTGATCTGCGACGATCCTCACCGTCATTTGGTCGCTCTATTGCCATTCTGCTCAGCGAAGCAAATCACCGACAGATGTACATTCCTCCGGGATTCGCCCATGGGTTTTGCGTGACCAGCGATTCAGCAGATTTCTGCTACAAGTGCACGGACTATTATCATCCCGAAGATGAACGAACACTGTTGTGGAACGATCCCGAACTGAAACTGGAATGGCCAGAGATCGAGCCAGAAATTCTCTCTGAGAAAGACCGACGCGGAATCCTTCTGCGTGATGCCGAGGTCTATTCGTGACCCGGTCGCTCCCCAAAATTGCGTTAACAATGGGTGATGTCACGGGAATTGGTCCCGAAGTTGTGGCGCGTGCCCTGAACGATCGTCGCCTGCAGGAGTGTTGCCGCCCGGTTGTCGTGGGGCATCCGGAAATTCTTCAGCGTGCGATGGCATTAACGGGTCTTGAGGCCACGTTGACGGTGGTCTCATCGCCTGCCGATATTGACTGGGATTCCTCGCGCATCGCGTGTTGGAATCCGTCGACTGTCGAACTGACCTTGATTCCGGCGGGAGTGACGGACCCGCGTGCGGGCCGCGCCGCTTACGATTGCCTTGTCGCCGCAACTCATTCCGTACTTCAAGGCGACATGGATGCGCTCACGACGGCACCGTTAAACAAAGCCGCTCTGCATGCCGCCGGCCTCCATTTTCCGGGACACACCGAGATCTTGGCCGCAGAGTGCGGCGTCACGGAATTCGCCATGATGCTGTATTTACCGCCGGGTGAATGGATTCAAGGTATCTCCGGTTTGGGTGTCGCTCACGTGACACTGCACACAGCGATTCGCCATGTGCCCGCCTTGCTGACGGTTTCGCGAATTCGCGAAACCGTTGAACTGATCGATCACTTTCTTAAGCGAATCGGCTGCAAGACCCCGCGAATCGGTGTCTGTGCCCTCAATCCACATGCGGGAGAAGAGGGCTTATTCGGCGATGAGGAGTCGACCTTGATCTCACCTGCCGTGGAGGCGGCTCAAAAACGCGGAATTCTTGCCAGCGGGCCTCTTCCAGCGGACGCATTGCTCCGCCGCGCGATTCACGGTGAGTTCGATGGGGTTGCAGCCATGTATCACGATCAAGGTCATATCGCCCTCAAACTGATCGGCTTCGAACACGCCGTGAATGTCACGCTCGGCCTGCCCATGATTCGAACCAGCCCCAGTCACGGCACGGCCTTTGATATCGCCTGGAAAGGGTTGGCACGCGCTGACGGATTCATTGCAGCGGTCCGCACCGCCGCCCTGCTGGTTCACAGCTAATCCTCTTTTGTTGTTGGACTCACGCTAGACCCGATTGGTTTTTGTGTGAAAACTGATCGGCGGTGTGGCTGATGAAGCGGACATCGAGCGTGTTGCAGGCCGTCGCTAAATGGCGCGTTGTTGTGACGCTCGTGGAATGGGGTGACTATTGGTCTTTCAGCTTGTCTTTAAAAACCGCTTTGAACTTTGCCACTTTGTGCTTGATGACCGTACTACAGTAGGGGTTTCTTGGATTGTTGCGAAAATAGTTTTGGTGATAGGCTTCACCGGGATAGAACTCTTGGAACGATGCGATTTCCGTGACCAGTGGCGATTTGTAGGCTCCGGAGGCATCCAGCTTCTGGAAGTACTCTTGCGCCAATTTTTGTTGCGTGGGATTATGATAAAAAATGACGGAACGATACTGAGTTCCCTCGTCCGCCCCTTGTCGGTTGAGCGTGGTTGGATCGTGAGTTTTCCAAAAGACCTCTAGCAGTTCCGGGTAGGACACCCGCCTCGGGTCGTATGTGACCTGAATGACTTCCGCATGTCCCGTCGTTCCGGTGGAGATATCCTGATAGGTCGGGTTCTTCGTTTTTCCACCACTGTAACCGGAAACCACGGACTGGACCCCTTTCAGTTGCTGAAATACGGCCTCCGTACACCAAAAGCAACCTGAACCAAACGTTGCTTTCTCCACGTCCTCAGGGTCTTGCTGAGGATTCCTATCACGGCCTGTAGCCTCTGTTCCAGATTCCTGCGGTGACTGGGCCATGATTCGCTGCTCCTCTCCGATAATGACGGTGAAAATGATCAGCAGTTTTGCGATCAAACGACAAAATTTTTCTTGTCGCATCCGTGGAAACAAAGGAATGGCTGACAACGACATTTTCATGGATCGACCTTTTTATGAGACCACTGCGGGAAACCCTTCAAATGGGCCGGATCGACGATGCGTTGGGGGGCGAAGACCTTTTCGTCTTCTGCCGTCGATCGAGAACCGCGCAGACAACAACAATTTTACGACGAACCGCGGATTACGCTAACGCACTCTCTGGGGATTCTGCAACCAATGGTCAAAAAATTCAAACACTTGCGGACGCAGGTCGCGTTGTTCCGGCTGCAGATCGAACGAATGCGGCGCGTTCTCAATGATCTCCAAATGATGCGTGACTCCGTGTTTCTTCAAGACACGGGCCAAGGCTTCGGATTGGGAGACCGCGACCACGGGATCATTGGTCCCCTGCAGAATAAGTAACGGGGGATCTTCGCGACTGACGTACGAAAGCACGGAGAATGCTTGATACAATTCGGGCGCGTCTGCTCGCGTTTTCATTAACCCTTTAATGTCTATCCAGTTTTCGGTATCGACAGGCCCATACATATCGACCGCACATTGGACTTGACAGGAAAACTCGGATGCAGGGGTCAGAGGATCGAGACCGCACTCCGGGCCAGTGACCGCCAGCATGGCCGCCAAATGCCCGCCAGCAGATCCGCCAATGGCTCCGATATGATCGGCATCGATATTGTATTTTTTAGCGTTAGCACGTAACCAGCGGACCGCGTTCTTACAGTCATAAATGTTTTGGGGCCAGCAACACACCATGGTCTTCGTGGGATCCGGACACCAATAGTCAATACTCAGGCACACATAGCCGTGCCCCCCAAGGGACATGCCGAGGTTGACTTCGCGATGGGCATTGCGTTCACCTCCGATCCAGCCTCCACCATGCATGATGACAATGGCAGGTCGCGGCGGACCGGAGTCCAGAGGAATGTACAGATCCGATTTTTCAGGACGATCTTGGGGAAGATAAGCGACCGCGCGATCGACTTGCACCTCTCCGGCAGACGCCAATTGGTCTACAAACACGATCGCCAACATGGCGATCGGTAAAAACAAAAGGGGTTTCATTGACTCTTAACCATCTGTCAAAAAGAGCGTGATTGGAGAACGATATCGGCACGTGTATCGATGCAGAGCACAGGCTCTGTGTTTGCAGACCGGACTGCAGAAGAATATCTCGCAGAATTGGACACGGCAACGCGCTCTAACAGTCATCCCTCGCACTCCGTGTGTTCACAGAGTCTCATCGCCCGTACCCTACCTTGTTGTCATCGCCCATAATCGGCGTGACATCTCTCTGCTTGTTGCCGTGATTCCGCAGGGGTGTGCCGTGGTACCGCCAATGAGATGACGCCTGCAGAAGATCGGTCACCGGCCAATATCCGACAGAAAATCTTAATGGTGGTGATGCGACTCCGAGTGCGATGGTTCCGATATTCCACCCTGATGACCGTGTGTATGCGCCGGTTCCAAAAAACCAATTCCATATGCCAAGAACACCCCGATCAAAAGTCCACAGGAAAGCTTCAAACGATCATGGGAGTGAAATTGCACCTCGGGCAACAAGTCGCTGAGCGAAATACACAGAAAGACTCCGGCTGAGAAGGCAAGCGCCGCCGCCAAAATCACATCGTGTAACAAATTAAATTGTTGAAGCCCCAGAATGAACCCGGCAGCTCCCAGTGGGCACATCAGGCTATAGCCGATGTTGACCAGATTTCTCCAGCCCCAAGACCATCCCCCTGCGGTCATCAAGGTCGTGATCGACAAGGAATCCAAGGGTTTGTGCAATACGACTCCCAAAAATGTCCCCAGACCCAAAAGCCACGTGGTGGCTTTGAGAGGCGTGGAATCGTGAAGTGCGTCCGCCTGAACATTGGCTGCTAATGCCGCTCCGTCGATCAATGTATGGATTGACAATCCCAAAAATATGCCGATCCAACTCGCTCCCTGAGTCGGATGATGACTGTGATTCAATTCCGATCCCGCATCGTGATCGTGTGCACAGAGATGATCTCTGTCATCGTCTGTCGCGACCGGTTCGTGGTTGTGAAAGTGAAACAATCGTAGCATGAAAAACGTCGTTAACAGCCCTGCCATCAACCAGCCAACGCACCAATCGAGCGCGAAGACGTGATCGTGGCCCGACAGGGCTCCGACGGCGTGCGGAAGTTGATGGAAAATGGCAACCCCCAACATCAACCCGCCAATCATACTCACCAAAATCTGCATCCGGGCATGCGTCAATTTGACGAGTGACGGCAAATAGCCACCCATCAACGACGAAATGGCGATCAACACACAATAAACGACCAGCAGTGACGTCGACGACCAAGTCATTCCAAGTCCTTAAATGAAAGCCTGACTATCACCGCGAACGCATCCGCGTCAATCACACGCACGTGAGCCGTTCAAAACGAGGCGAACCAGCGGTAATCGGACAGGCCGAGGGATATCACAGAACGCAGACCAGCAGCAGACTCATGAACTGAGGATCGGAGCGTTTTTGGTTAACCCGACAGATTCTGACAAACCAAACGGTCTCGATCAAGAGCCCCCCCAAGACGACAGAAAAGGCATTTTTTGCAAAACGTCAAAAGGATCAACGGACTCAACTCGTGCCTGAAAAATTAATCCCTCTTTTGCCAGAGGGTCAACCGGCCGCTGCGGTATCCGATCCCGCAGCGGCCCGACGGAATGCTTGCCGAACAGCCCTTGGAAAGAGGGAGGGCGTGTGTCGCCATTTTGTCTGCGACGGCTATCGAACGGCCTCTAAGAGATCACTGAGATTGGCTTCAAATTCGCCTCCTGCCTCTCTATCATGACAGCAACAGAACCGATGGATCCCGACGATTCACGGGTCAAAGGCTGGCCATGAATCCTAGCTGCGCAAGCAATCGAGAGCGAACAACGAAAATTCAAGAGCAGGGGGCGATGAATGCCAGCGAACTCGCCGAGGGTGGCAATTCAAGTCAGTCGATTTTCAACACGGGCTGGCCGGGCATTCCTCTGGCTGGTTCTCTGCAATGTCTCCACGGCCCAAGAATGCACGATCCAAATTCAGTTTGATCAACGAGCTCTCCCGATTTCGCGATATTTAACAGGAGCGTGCATTGAGGACGTAAACCATGAGGTTTACGGGGGCATCGATAGTCAAATGATTTTTGGCGAAAGTTTCGCCGAACCGGCTCAACCGCGAAAATCGAAGCGGAAGAATACTTTTCGCGACGGCGATCGATTGACCGACGACGACGAAATCAGTGGCCCATGGCGGGCTCTGCGCCGTGGAAACGCGATCGGAAAATACTCCCTCCACAAACAGGATCCGTTTTCTGGAACTCAAAGTCAAAGTCTGACCTTTGCTGCAGGGGAGGGCGAAATCGGGATGACCAATGCAAGTCTGAACGACTGGGGAATGCACTTCGTCGAAGGCAAACCTTACGAGGGATATATCTATGCCCGCTCAGACACAGCGATTTCGTTGTCGATCACACTGGAGGACCGTGATCGCGATCTGGTGTATGCAGAACACATTCTGACGGTCTCGAAATCTGAGTGGCAACAGTTGAAATTTGACCTCACGCCCAACGGCAGCACCACTTCCGGACAGTTTGCCGTCAAACTCAAGCAACCGGGAACGGTGGCGATTGGGTATGCGTTTTTGCAACCCGGTTCATGGCGGCGTTTTCGCGACTTGCCTACTCGTCGAGATGTGGCGGAAGCGCTCGTGGCGCAGGGGATCACCGTCTTGCGTCAAGGTGGTTCCATGGTGAATGTGGGAGAGTACCGGTGGAAAAAAATGATTGGACCGCGTGCCCGACGCCCGCCATATACGGGAGCGTGGTATCCCTATTCTTCCAATGGTTGGGGAATTTTTGATTTCCTGAATTTGTGTGAGGCGGCTGGTTTTTTGGGAATTCCCGCCATCAACATGGGGGAAACGCCGCCGGACATGGCCGATTTTGTTGAGTACTGCAACGGGCCAGCGGATAGCACGTGGGGTCGAAAACGGGTTGCTGACGGACATCCCACTCCCTATCGTTTGAAATATCTTCAACTCGGTAATGAAGAGGATGTCGATGAGAACTATTGGCGTAAGTTCGAACCAATCGCGAACGAAATTTGGGCCAAAGATGCAGAAATCATCCTCATCGTTGGGGACTTTGCTTACAGTCAGCCGATTCCAGATCCGTTTCACGTGTCCGGAGCCTTGTCAGGCATCACCAGTCTCGCTGCTCACCAAAAGATTCTTCAACTGGCCAACGGCCTCGGTCGAGAAGTCTGGTTCGATGTTCACATTCGAACGGATGGCCCCCAACCCGACTGGGGAGGGACGATGTCGTATCTCAATGCCTTAGAACGAATCGCCGAGGGTGCCAAACACCGAGTTGTTATTTTTGAACTGAATGCCAATAACCACTCGCAGCAGAGAGCGTTGGCCAATGCGTTGGCGATCCATGCGGTTCAAAGAGATGGACGGATTCCAATGGTGACCTCGGCAAATTGCCTTCAACCAGATGGAGAGAATGACAATGCTTGGAATCAGGGCCTGTTATTTCTGAATCCGACATCTGTCTGGCTTCAACCGCCAGGTTATGTGACGCAAATGATCTCACAGAGCCACCTTCCGTTACTGGTAACAAGTACCGTAGAAGGGACCGAAAGCGGCCTCGATGTCGTTGCCAAGCGGAGCGAAGATGGGCAGCAATTGGTGTTGCAGGTGGTGAATTCGAGCGTACGAGAGCAGTCTGCGACGATTCACATGCACGGTTATGCTCCTTCACAATCCGTCGTTCACGTGGAACAACTGGCAGGTCCCCTCGAAGCTGTGAATACTGCAGAAAATCCGACGAACATGACTCCGCGCAAGTCGACTTGTCTCCATGATAACGCCATCGGTCAAACACATCATTCGTTTCCACCCTATTCCTTCAGCGTATTGACCTATCGTTAAGATCCGACGCACAAGGCGGATTCCAAAACGGAAGTCGCTCGAAATCACCAGCAACAGGTCCGCCTCAGAGGCCGGCGGAACGGGCGTCAATGGAGTCGCTCAGGTCTCTCTGATTTCGCTGCTCAGCGGAGCTGTCTCCGCGATCACAGAAGTCACTGCCCGACGGGCAAATTATCCTGAACACAATCCCTCTATTGTCAAGGATATTTCCGCATGAGCCGTTCCCAGACGCATGGGGCTCGGAGGCCTGCCTCGACACGGCCCGATTTGCAGAAGAAGATGAGGAAGAATTCGGTATTGAAGAATCTGACTAGGAAGGGTGGGCCGTCGTCATCGCCGGCCAAACAGAACTCTGCGGACGATCACAGCTTGGAGAGCCAGGCCGGCCGCTCCAGAAACTCCTTCAACAGGAAAGAGAAATCATGAATCCCTTCGTGAGCCCTTGCGAATTCACCCGCCGCGATGTGTTGTGCGTTGCCGCAGCCTGTGCTGCCGGTCTGTTGACGGGAGGACCGGCTCAGGCGACGGAAGCCCCTGCGTTCGAGATTGTCGATCCGCCGCAGGTCATCAGTTGGAAGCCGCCGCTGTATCACGGCTGGCCCACGCTGGCGAGGCGGAAGAACGGCGAACTACTGCTCGTCTGGTCGGGCGGGCGCGAGTCGCATGTCTGTCCCTTTGGGCGTGTCGAATTCATGATCTCTCCAGACGATGGCCGCACGTGGAGTTGGCCTCAGGTGCTCCTCGACGGACCGATCGACGATCGCGATGCGGGTGTTGTCGAAACGGCCGACGGATCGATTCTGGTGACAACGTTCACGTCCCTGGATTATCAACCGATGTTGGAACAGGCCGAAAAAATTCAGCCCGGCCAGCCGGGTGCGTGGGAGCCCCTCAGGCTGCGTGAGTGGCAGGCGGTCCAGCGTCGGATCAGTGCCGAACAGCGGCAGGCGGAACTCGGAACGTGGATGACCCGCTCGACCGATGGTGGCGTGACATGGTCCGCGCGTTATGCCACTCCCGTCAACAGTCCTCACGGGCCAATCCAGCTAGCTGATGGCCGATTACTGTACTGCGGAGTCGAACTGTGGAAGCCGGAGCATCGCGTCGGCGTCTGTCAGTCCACGGATGACGGCCTGACATGGGACTGGCTCGCGACCATGCCCATTCGCCCTGGTGACGATTCGACGGAGTACCACGAACTGCACGCCGTCGAAACCGCCTCCGGAAAACTGGTTGCTCACATCCGCAACCACAACCCCGTGAACGCGCAGGAGACGCTGCAAACCGAGTCGACTGACGGCGGGAAGACGTGGACGACGCCGCACAGTATCGGCGTGTGGGGCCTGCCGTCGCATCTGCTCTGTTTGCGAGACGGCCGCCTGCTGATGAGCTACGGCCACCGTCGACCTCCCCGAGGCAATCAGGTGCGAGTCAGCTCCGATGCCGGCCAGACTTGGAGCGAGCCGATTCTACTGACCACCGACGCTTACTCCGGCGACATGGGATACCCCTCCAGCGTGGAATGCGAGGATGGCACACTGGTCACCGTGTGGTACGAGCGATTGAAGGACTCGCCTCTGGCCCAGCTTCGCCAGACTCGATGGCGATTGAAAGGCTGAGAGGCACGAATTCTTCGAATGGGTGACTTGCCAACAAACGCGGGTTCATTCCCTTCTGGCGTCATACCGATTCGGCTCACCACTTTTCAGCCAAGACTCAATTGATCACGAACAGATCCATGAATTCGTGAACGGGTGTGTTTTCCAGCGTCTGTTGATCGAGGCATAAAGTCAAAATTTCTCGACTCCTCTTTTCTGGAAACCGCGTCTGAAGATTGCTCATGAACTTTTTGACCAAGAGTGGAATTGCTTCCTCGCGACGGCGACGGTGTCCCACAGGATATTCAATCTCAATCTTATCCGTGCTTGTCCCATCGTCATAAAAAATCTGAATTGCATTTGCGATCGATCGCTTTTCGGCATCGTGATAATCGGTCGAATACCGCAGGTCTTCTTGAATTTCCATCTTGTCCCGCAAGGAATCGATTCGCGGATCGCTCTGATGAAAACCGTCCTCGTAGTGTTCTGCCGTGAGATTTCCATAGAGTAAGGGGATCGCAATCATGTATTGCAGGCAGTGGTCTCGATCGGCGAAATTGGCCAGCGGTCCCACTTTTGAAATAATGCGAATCGCGGATTCATGGGTGGTGACTTTGATCCGCCTGATCTTTTCGATGTGGTCTTTCACAACGGGATGCAGCCTGACGGCCGCTTCGACAGCCGTCTGCGCATGGAATTCCGCCGGAAAGGAGATTTTGAAAAGCACATTCTCCATGACGTATGTGGCAAATACTTGCGTGAATTGGAAGGGATTCCCCTGGAACAGGACGTCATAGAATCCCCATTTCGGTGCGGTGAGTGCCGACGGGAGCCCCATCTCACCTTTCATCGTGATCATGGCCAGTCGAACAGCTCGAGACGTTGCATCGCCAGCAGCCCAAGACTTGCGCGAACCCGCATTCGGGGCATGACGATAAGTCCGCAGCGAACAGCCATCGATCCAAGCGTGCGACAAGGCGTCGACGATCTGATCCCGACTGCCGCCGAGCATCTTGGTGACAACAGCGGCACTGGCCACACGCACCAACAAGACATGATCGAGACCGACGCGATTAAAGCTGTTCTGGAGCGCGATGACCCCCTGAATCTCGTGCGCTTTGATCATCGCCACGAGAACAGCGCGCATCGCCAGCGGCGGTCGTCCGAGGGACACCGCAATACGGCTCAGATAATCCGCCGTTGCAAGGATTCCACCGAGGTTGTCTGAGGGATGACCCCATTCCGCAGCTAACCAAGTATCGTTGTAATCCAGCCAACGAATCAGACAACCGATATCCCAAGCCGCTTTCACCGGATCCAACTCGTGTGACGTTCCAGGAACTCTTGCTCCATGTGGCACCGTCGTGCCGGAAACCAGCGGGCCGAGATGCTTGGTGCATTCGGGAAACCGCAAGGCCAGCAGTCCACATCCCAACGTATCCATCAGGCAATGACGAGCCGTGTGAAAGGCGTCGACACTCTGAATTTCATAGTGGCAAACGTAGTCGGCAATGTGACGCAAAAGCAGGTCTGGCTCAGGACGGTTCGCGATATCCACATTCGGGCTCATACAACTCCTCCACTGCAATTTCGAAACGTGCTACGGTCGGTCCGCCAGTGGAATCCACTCGGACGATTCTGGGCCGATATATTCGGCACTCGGACGAATGATGCGGTTGTTGGCCCGCTGTTCCATCACGTGAGCCGCCCAACCCGTGACTCGTGAGCACACAAAAATCGGTGTAAATAATTTCGTGGGAATCCCCATGAAGTGATAAGCAGAGGCATGGTAGAAGTCCGCATTCGGAAAGAGTTTTTTTTCACGCCACAGGACCTCATCCACTCTGACTGAGACGGGGTACAACGTTTTATCACCAACGTCTGCCGCCAAACGTTCTGCCCAACGCTTGATGATTGTATTACGGGGATCGGAAGTGCTGTAGATCGCATGACCAAATCCCATGATTTTGTCCTTACGCGCCAGAGCCGATAACACGCCTTGCTCGGCTTCGTCTGGGCTATTCCATTTTTCAATCATCTCCATCGCGGCCTCATTGGCACCGCCATGCAATGGACCGCGCAACGAACCAATCGCCGCCGTAATGCAAGAATGAATGTCGGAAAGGGTCGATGCGCAGACTCGAGCCGTGAACGTCGATGCGTTGAATTCATGTTCTGCATAGAGAATCAGCGAAACATTCATGACTTGGACATGGAGCTCACTCGGATCCCTGCCGTGCAGCAACCGGAGAAAATGCCCCCCCACGGAATCATCGTCCGTTTCAGTTTCAATCCGCAAACCCTCGCGCGAAAACCTGTACCAATAGAGAAGAATGGATGGCATCACAGCAATCAGACGTTCAATACGCTGGTGCTGTTCGTGAAAGCTCTTCTCTGTCTCTAAGTTGCCCAACACGGAAACGCCGGTACGCAGGACATCCATCGGATGCGAATTGGCTGGCAATTGTTCCAATACCGTTTTTAATCCCGGCGGAAGCGATCGCATGGCTTTTAAGCGACGGATGCATGCCTCCAACTCCGTTCGGTTGGGGAGCTTTCCATAAAGAAGAAGGTAGGCGACTTCTTCAAACTGGGCATTGTCCGCTAGGGTATTGATGTCGAAACCGCGATAAGTCAAACCCGCGGCGCTTGTACCGACCGTACACAACGATGTTTGACCGGCGATTTGTCCCCTGAGACCTGCCCCTTCCAATTTTTTACCGGCGGCCATGACTTTGTCTTCCTCTCAAAGTAATTGGGGGGGGGTTCTGTAAAAAACGGCATGGTTAACGCCCTGCAAGGCTTTCCGCAAGCCCTCTCTACCATGATCGGTTGAGATCGAGAATCACATCGCAGACTGTCGGTCTGCCAATCCGCTTGGAAAATCGTCGGATCCCTGTTTCATGATTCGTTTCAGTCCCAACGAACAGTTGCTGATTGAGGCTCAACCGATGCTTTCGGGAAGTCGGTGAGCAACTCGGGGGTCGGCATAGACCTCGTTGGATTTGCATGTCGGAAAGCCGGTGTGGACTGGGGTCGATGGCGAGTTCGAGAATCGGCTGCTAACACCGAGGCTGTTCACCTTGATCGATGAGCAAAAAATTTGGACGTGTGCGACGCAGCAGCAGACGGCCTGTTGACTGTCCCGGTGGCGGTCCCGACAGCCACCGGGGGACCGTGCACGTTTTTGGCGAGCCACTGTCAGTAGACTCCGACAGTCGTGGTCTCGGCAAATTCATGAAACGGACGAGTTCCGCTGATCCCATCCCAGGGGTACTTTTCATGTGGTTTCTCTCGTTCGCCCTCGTCCCGCTCCATGAAGCCGGGAATGAACAATTCCTTGGTCATGGTATACAGCTTGACTCGTCCGGTCTGACCGTAGCCCACGAGTTGGTTGTAGTCCTGAAACTCCACGGTTTCGATGACCGCACGTGGCTGCGGTGCAAAATACGTAATCTTATAATTGTCAGCGGGATCGAACGGCTTGCCAC
>Ga0315284_10001790_pt1 | contig 30568 bp, 65 predicted proteins | sample YL17G09_16_MG_FD_203696 | JGI IMG/M metagenome (GOLD analysis project Ga0315284, IMG submission 203696) | Sediment microbial communities from Yellowstone Lake, YNP, Wyoming, USA - YL17G09_16 | ecosystem: Environmental > Aquatic > Freshwater > Lake > Sediment | place: USA: Wyoming | collected...
CATAAATATCTATATTAACTTGTTGCGTCTTCTTATAAAGATCATTACGTAATAGCAATAAATCTCTTTTGCGCTCGTTAAGTTTATCTAGCTCTTTCATACTGCTGTATTCATTTTAATAATTCATTATTTAGAAACTTAATATACTCATTGGCATATTTTGTATGTGATTCAAAAGCAAGTTTAGTTTCTCCATACATAACTTTAATATCAGAAACCTCTTCATTTGGAGCAAATTTCCAATCATCAATCATCTTGTCACTAAGTATAAGATTATAATAACAAAAAACAAGAAGGTCACTATTATCGTGATTACCAGTAACATCTAACAATTTATAATCATCTTCTTTTGATTGCAGCCCAAGCTCTTCATAAACCTCTCTGACTGCCGCCGTCTTCCAATACTCACAAGAATCAATGTGACCGCCAGTCAGAGCCCACTCTCCCTTTCCAGGATTAATGTTTCTCTTTTGAATAAGAGTTCCATATTGTCTAGCTACTGCGCCGCCAGAGTCGTTGAGTACACATTCCTGCACAACGGGGAATAATACAATAACTACTGGTACTGGACTATTATAACTTTCATTATAACATTTAAAACATTTGCGTGGCCAAAGGATCTGTTCTGTGAATCTGGTTCCACAATATGAGCAGTGGGTATTCTTTTTATTCATAATAACTTATGGAACAATTTGTTCAACAGAAATATTAAAACCAACAATTTTAATAAGGCAGCCAAATTTATTAATCAAATGGTTATCAATGATACACTGACGAGCAGCCTGTTTAGTATCAAAACGATAAATAGATCTGGTAACTAGATCATTATCCCACTCTAATTTGTAGACGCCATTTATTATATTAACAGAGCAATATTTTCCGAAAGAGTCTAAATCAGGATCTTGCTCCGCATCCATTAAAACATACTTAACTAACTGATTTTTCATTTTATAAAATACCTTTCATATATCTAACATGCTTAGCCCTATTGAGAGCCAGAATCAATTTATAATATTAACCATGGGCTATACAAACCTACTTTAAAGCTGCTCGGGCGTGGGCGCCAGGACAGGACCAGAACTCCTCGGAATACAATTCCTTACCATTACATACATGACACTGCTTACTAAACTCACCTTCGCAAGAAGAGCATTCAATTCCATAACACATTAGGTCAGCTTCGCAATCTGCAAAGTGCAGACCACAACAACCACAAGTATCAGGGTTAGTTTGATTGGTGCCGCAATACGAGAGAGCTAATCGAAGTTGCTTGTTCTCTTCTTTTAAATCTTCAAAATTATAAATAGACGGCTTGGTCCAAAAATCTTCAAGAGGGCACACATAAGGCTTCTTATTCATTTTACTTTTTGAAAATAGCCAAGTAATCAGAGCCGGGCATATTTATTACCAATGCAATTAAGGCAAATAAGAATGCAAAAGTAGTTGCATACGAAGTCAATACAAGCCGCATATCTCTTCTAGATAAATTAGCGGGGGCATATATCCACCTATCCGAACATAACCAAGTCTTGCCTCGCTTGTTATTAAACCAATCTTTAGCCGTACGAATCATGTCAATGCTGCCGAAAGCAATGATAACACAAGCAACAATTGGATTTAACTTCCACAATAAAATGCCCGCAACAATCTGAGACACAACAACGAACGCAGTTCCAAGAGTTTTATTAATGGAAAAGAATACAGTGCGCCATAGCTGACCGCCATCCATGAATGAGAACGGAAGTAAATTGAAAAGATTTAGAACCGCCATCCAAAATGCAGACTGCAAAAAGAATGGGATTCCGGTAATATAATAAATCAGCAGCGAAACAAATGCAAGCATTGCTCCAAAGAACGGACCCATCATTGCAATGGTGGCATGACTAGTATAAGTCTTATATGGTCCGTAGATTAAAGAAATGCCACCCAAGAAGGGAATATAATAAAATGAACCAGTTTTATATCCTTCTTTTCGAGCTGCCCAAAGGTGTCCAATTTCGTGCCACCCAATAGCAATCATAACAAGTAAAGATCCTTGCCAACCAATGAAGTGCTGGTATATTAAAAGCGTAACAACAGCCATTGTAATTTGTAATAATCTAGCTTTCATTCATTCCTTTTATTTTTTACTCAACACATACACGCTTACAAGCGCAAGCAATATTCCAAATCCTTTTCTTAAAGAAAAAGTTTCTCCAAGAAACATAATCGATAAAGCCAATGTAAGACCAGGATACAAAGCGGTCATCACAGTAGTTTGACCGGCATCACCAGTTTTCAATGCGTAGAAGTAAGTTAATGATCCTATGCACATTCCAAGACCACCAAGCAAAGCAAATACAACTCCGGCAGTATTAACCGTATAATCAACCTTCATTACTAAGAATGGCAGCGGAATCATTACCACATACATTGCAGTCATTATAGCCGCAACCATAATAGGATGAATATTGTTATTTGCTATTTTGAGTAGCAAAGATCCAATGCCCCAACCAATGATTGAGATTATAATTAACTGCGTATTCGATAACATTTTAAAACCCAAAATCAAACATATTGTTTTGATAGAAAATCACTGAGAACAGAAGTGCGTAAAGAAATAAGATCAATCCCCACCATAAAATAGTTTCCAATTTAGAATCTTCTTTTATGTGAGTCATTTAGTTATACAATAGGTGAAAATATATTCGTTCTGCTATCTCTTTATGGCGCATACCCTTTATATCAAGTTTAAGCCAATGAGCAAATCTAACTAGATAGCCAGGCTTTGCATTTAGTAATGTGCTTTTTTTCATATGCCCCTTTTATTAGATGAGATAGCAGGATTCGAACCCGCAACTTTGACCTTCAAAGGGTCAATTTCTGCCAATTGAATTATATCTCAATATTTTTTTCACGCGCGTTTACGCCTACGCATACGGTCTTGTAAGTGTCCGGCTTCTAGTATTGGAAGCGTAGGATCAAGTGGTATTCCGACAATCACTTGTTCTTTATATGGCTCAGATACGGTCCAATTTTCAGGCAATTCAACACAAATACCACCAATAGTTTCAATAGTTTCCCACTCATACAAAACGTTCATAAAAATACTTTTAACGGTTGCAGTACCAATATTGATTGCAATAACTTCATATTGCAATATAATGCTTTTCCAAATTTGACCAACCTTAATTTTATGAAGCATGACGGTATCGTTTTCTAGCTCGGTCTTGAATATAACCAGCCATCAAAACTGGTAACGTAGGGTCGAGCGGTATGCCAGGTATTACTTTATTAACTACAACTTGTTTAACTTCGTAACCGACGTCTATGCCGTATCTAAACCTATCATTTAATATTCGACAAAGAGTAGTTGCATCTTCAAATGAAAGATTTTTGGGGTTGCGAGAATCTTCCGTTGCTCGCGTATAATCATTGCCACGTAATCCATGAATAGACCATTCAGACCCGGGAATATACCATGCATTATAGAATTTTTCTTTCATAGTTTAGCCTGACGATATCTCTTACGCGCCCTATCTTGTATGTATCCTGCTTGCAATATTGGTAAAGTTGGGTCTAGCGGAATACCAGGAATTATCTTTTCAAGGATTGGGACAAATAATCTTTTCTCCACACTAGCTCCGTAGCGGAATCTAATATCAATAATTACGTCACATAGCCATTCTTCATATTCGCCACGGTAAATTGAATCGCGCTTGTTTGTATTTAAATCCCAAATAATATATAGGGTCATTATGTCCTATACCTCTTGCGCTGCCGGTCTTGTAAGTGCCCAGCCATAAGGATTTGCATAGTGGGATCAAGCGGCATGTCTGGAATGATTTTCTCATAGATTTGTTTAGGCGGCACCAGTCTAGCCTCAAAAAAGCTATTATTGGCTATGGATCTGCTGCTAGCCAGCAGGGACGCCACCCTTTCCGTATATTCATCTAGAAATAAAGCATCACGATGATTTTCAGTTACGTTCCATACCATATACAAATCCATTACGACCTCTTTCTCATGCGATCTTGAATATAGCCTGCCTCCAAAATATGTAATGTGGGGTCCATGGGAAAATCAGGAATTACTTTACTAGGTTTAAATTCTTTAAATTCGCGGACTTCAAAAATCGTAAGTCCATAAGAAGTATTAAGATCATTGCATAACCATCTAGCATAATCATATGATAGTGGAATTGGTTTTGGTATATAGCTTCTAGTGGCGGCGCGCGGCGAGTCGGTCCAACGATTGTCAATGGTGTGCCAGATATTATAGAATATTTCTTTCATGATCTTTTTCTCATACGGTCCTGTAAGTGCCCTGCCATGAGAGTGGGTAATGTAGGATCCATCGGGATATCAGGAATTGCTTTGGCTGGTTTTCTTGCCCTTCCGTCTAGTTTGCGGACCTCAAGCCAAATGGAGCCATCCACTACATTGAGCCTATTGCACATATCTAAAGCATCTTCGTATGACATGTTTACTGGGTTAGCAGGATCTTGTATAACACCATTTATAGTGGTTCTAATCCAGCTCTCACCTGCGATATACCAGATATTATAGAGTTGTTTTTTAATGGCAGCTGTCATAATTTACTTCCTCTGTAAATATAAACGTCAGGATATATCCACTTAAACACATCCAGCGTAGCTTTATTATATTCTGGGAAAGCCGCCTTGGACGAAACCAGTTCGTCATAAGTTAGCCATTCCACTATACCTTCTTCATAGGTTTGAGGATCGCCGGACCAATCAGTAGCATAGTAACATCTTGAAAAGAAGTCAAAGCCACCAACTTCAATAGCTCGTTCCATGCGTTCGTATATCCACACACACTTGTTAACGGTAATTCCGCACTCTTCTTTGGTCTCTCTAATCGCAGTCTCCATAGTGTTACTATCGGTAGCGTCCTTCTTACCGCCAAGAAGACCGAAGATACTCTTATTGTCTCGTCGAGAGATGCCAAGAATAAGCCCGTCCTTAATGATTAACATTACTCCAGCTTCTTTTTTTTCAACATTACCCACTCTTTTGATTGGGAATGTAGGAGGCTTTTCTTTATGAATAATCTCCGACTCCTTTTTACGCGGCATAATGGGAAGGGGGAATAGCCAATTATAAATCATTAGGAATGGCATCAAAGGAATCATAACTATGATTATTAGAAATATAATAAAATAGTCAGATTTTGTTGCGTCATTCCACATAATAATTATTCTTTCTTTGCACGCTTCCGTGCACGGTCCTGTAAGTGTCCAGCCATGAGTAATGGCAATGTAGTATCAATAGGGATCGCTAAAGAAAACTGTTCAACAGGAACTTTTTTACCATCAATTGGGAGAACAGAGTAACACTTAAAAACTCGCCTGCCGTTTAATTTTGCGCATAACTCTTCAGCTTCTTTTTTCGAAAGAAGCTCTGGGCACCTATAATTTTGAGATGAATTGTAAAGGCTGTGTACCAGCAGAAATCCACCAAACATTATATGCTTGCATTGCGCTTCCTCATTCGATCTTGTAGGTGACCAGCCATAAGCAAAGGTAAAGTGGTATCAATTGGAATCTCAGGAATGATCTTTTTAGGTTTACGATATTTTTTATCCTCTATTACGTAAAAAATATTTGAGTCCATCCACCAATATAAACAGCCTTGGTGCCCGTCATCCCAAGATACATTAAATCCACCATAAGTTGCTGCCGTAGTAATGGTTGCAGTTTTATCAATTCTTTCGGGAGTTCCATAATAAAAACATCTTACCCTTAAGCCCACTTTAATGTTGCTACTTGAAAGAATAATCATTTGAATTTTTTCCTAGCTCTATCCTGCATATAGCCCGCCATAAGCAAAGGCATGGTGGTATCCATTGGAATATCAGGAATTACTTTCTTTGGCTTACGCTTACGTAGGCGTATTTTTCCAGTAACAATTATATGAAAATTTCTATAAGTAGACCAATTTCCTCGCACCCCTGAATGGTCCCACAAAATGATAAAATTGCCCGAATGAAACTCGGCGCGCCCAATATCAGCTATAACCCCAGTACGTGCGCCATCAACCTCTTGTACCCTCAAACCAATTTTAATATTGTCTCGCGTTAGGGGGACATAAGTAATAGTTTGACCAGTAAACTCTTCAAAATATTTTGAGCTGCCCCAAATAAGGGTAGAAGGATGACCATCATCCCATACAACATATACGGTATCATACATTGTGTCTAATCTAATTACTCTAGCAGTTTTTTCATACCTACCATAGCCATCATAAATGCACCTAACATGCATCCCAACTTTGATTGTTTGAGTGGTAAGCGGCGTCCTCGGCATAACTAAAACTTCTTTCTCATGCGGTCTTGTAAGTGTCCGGCTTGAAGGATTGGTAACGTAGGATCAAGTGGAATATCTGGGATTATTTTACGTGGCTTTCTAGGCTTACCATTGAACTCTTCAAAATATTCTGAGATATCTCCGCCCCAGCTTGTACAACTACGATCGCCATTGTCCCATTCAATAATAACATTACAGAACCATAACGGTGAAATAGATAGGCTTGCTATTGTTCCAGTTTTACCTAAAAACGCAGCATACGAGTAATTGGTACCATTGTAAATAGAGCGAACTCTCATTCCAACTTTAACGGTATCTATTGTGACTTTATCCATGATTAAAACTTTTTTCTTTGTCTGTCTTGTAAGTGACCAGCCATGAGTAATGGCAATGAAGTATCAATTGGAATCTCAGGAATTATTTTCCTGGGTTTACGTTTTTTGGCGCCAACCTCTTCAAAGTATCTGGCGCCGCTCCATATCCTATATTCTCTGAAACCATCGTCCCAATCAACAGTAACATAGCTTGATCCATCAATGTGAACAACAACTCCAGTTTTATCTCCCCTAAGATAATATTCATCAATGAATAAACATCTAACACGCATACCAATTTTTATTGTATCAAACGTTAAACTCATAGTTAAAATCTTTTCCTCATGCGGTCCTGTAGGTGTCCAGCTTCAAGGATATGCAATGTAGTATCAAGTGGTATATCAGGAATTACTTTTTTTGGTTTACGATAAGTTTTAGTTCCTATAACCTCGAAATGGTTATTTGGAAGTCTCCAGCCAGTAGTGTATATTGTAAAACCGTCCCATATAATATCAAAACATTTCCTGCTGGACCCTCTAGTCCTGTTGGACCCTCTAGTATAGATATTGCTTATTGTTCCAGTTTTTCCTAGCAGATCATAGGTATTGTAAAGGCATTTTACTTTTAAACCTACTGCCGCATTCTCTAATGTTAATAGCATTGGCTAGCTCCTTTTGCGTGCGCGATCCTGCAAGTGTCCAGCCATAAGTGGGTGCATCGTAGGATCCATTGGAATACCAGGGATAATTTCGCTAGGTATAATTTGTCTAACAGAGTATCGTCCCACAGTTCCATTTCTATTTAGGCGGAAGCAGAGAGACTCAGCAGCTTCTTTGGATAGTCCTGGCGGATTATACCAGTCTTGTGTTCCTTCGATTCCTCGGGCGGTCCACGTCTCGTTGACGGTCCACCATACATTATAAAACATACTTGCCTCTAATTGTGAACTCTAATGCACGCACCCATGTATGACTGATTGGTCTTGTAACAAATCAATCCTTCGTTACAATCCTCATCTTTGATACACTCGTTTCCGCGTTGCGGAGCAGAAACGTTTGATGGCTTGTCGCCGATAATTCCAAAAGAAAAATCACTACAAGCCATCAAACACAGCGACAGTAAAAGAACCTTAGTCCTCGTCATCTTCATCTTCAATCGGAATGAAATCGTCTTCGCTTGCATCAAGGTCCTCATCATCTTCGTCAATAACAAAATCGGCAATCTCACCATCATCGTCGCAAGTGAGTCCCGTAAAAACAATCAACTGCCCCCTTTTGTTGGTTTCAATATGAAACCCGGTCGGAAGTATTTCAGATAAAGACTCTTGCAGATCGTCCAGCGTCATAATGATAATCTCCTTTTATATTTAAAGTAACAAAAGTGCTTGGTGCCCGCATTGACAACGAACGTAAGGGCTTTCGCCTTTAAGGTTGCAATTTGGGCTTTTATGCGCAAGCGCAAGTGGCAGCCAAACCTACCACCTAGTTTAGTATCACTTATCGGTCTTGGTAAAGACAGACTTAGCAAGCCACATGCTCGCAGCGATAGAAACACCCATCCACACCTTCATAATCCACATACCCATGAAGAAGTTAACCTCACTGGAGAATGCAATCTGCGCACACAATGCAGCAGAACCAAGAGCCAAACCACCAGCAAACATTCTCATATGCTTGTGACCAAACATAAGGACCGTAGCAAGTGCAGCAGGAAGGAAGTTAGCAAGAAGTAGATAGTTATGGTTGAACCCAAGAACAATATCCCACTCACCAATCGGTCTAACCGCAAGCTCACCAATCCAACGGAACGAACCCATATGAGGGAGTAGTCCGGTAAACATAAGAGGCATAAGACCAAACCCACCAAGAACCACACCAGCAACAACCATCTTACTCTTCATGACATTAGTCTTAGCAGCACGGTTAGCAAGAAACAGCAGAGCCATTAGTGCAGCCAGGCGCCAAACAAAATGCCACAGAACAGTAGACTTAACAGCAGTATCGGCTCGGAGAATACCTGCACCGAACTGAAGCTTATCCTCCTTATGATTAGCGGTAGACTGGAGCTTCTCTCTAACAGCATCAGGATCAGTAATACCCTGACCCACAAGCAATGCAGCGGCAGCAGCAACATGAGGAGTTGCCATAGAAGTACCATTCAGTGCCTGGAACCCCTCGCACTTATCCATGCCGCCATTACAGATAGTCTGCTGCATAACATTGGTACCAGGAGCACCAATTGCAACCTGCGGACCATGCGAAGAGAACGAAGCCATATCATCATCTTCATCAGTAGCACTAACAGCAATCACGCCAGGATACGCAGCCGGATATCCAACTGGACCAGAATCATTACCAGCAGCCGCAACAATCACAACGCCCTTCTTATAGGCATACGCAACTGCATCTGCAACAACTTTGCTTGGATGGCTAGACCCAAGAGACATATTGATAACCTGCGCACCTTCGTCAGCAGCATATCTAATACCCTCGGCAACGCCTTCCATAGTGCCAGATCCATTACCAGCCAGAACCTTAACCGGCATGATAGTAACGCAATAAGCAAGACCAGCGCCACCAATACCATTGTTAGTTGCCTGAGCAATAGTACCGGCAACGTGACTTCCATGCATCTGATCGTCTGCGGCAAGATCATTATCGCTCACGAAGTTATAGCCTCCCTCGCACTTGGTTCCAACAAGATCCGAGATGCGAGAGAAGCCATTGCTATCAAAACAGGCAACGCCAGTATCAATGACAGCAACCTTAACTCCCATACCACAAGACATATTCCAGGAACTCTCAGCGCCCACACGCGACATATGCCACTGCTTATCAGCATACAGCGGATCATTTGGGGTATAAAGCGCATGGTATTCAACCATAGCCTCTGCACTCTCAACGCGAGAGTCTGCATTCAAGCGTGCGAGAATAGCATCCTCATTGGCAGGATCAACCTGACCAACCTCATACTTATACTTGCGCGCCGTATCGTTATGAGCATAAAGAGGCGTTCCTGCGATTGCCGAAAGATCAGCAAGATCGCTATCGGAAATGTTATCCTTAGCATCAACTAAGATAGTACCGGGAGCAATTACACTCGTAGTAATACTATGAGTAGTTTTTGCCGTATGGTCGGCACATCCGAACATAAGCGCAGAAAGACAAACAACAGAGAGAAACTTATTCATTTTTAAACCTATAGTAAACCTTTACAAAATTGTTTAGAACAAAACATTAACCGATAGCAACTTTAGTAATTATACCATCAGTAATATACAGATTGATTCGATCGAAACGATATTCGCAAGTGCCTGCAAAATGCTGCCCGTCTTGTTCTACAACACGGGTCTTAAATCCCTCTGCTTCCGCTGCAATATTAGCAGCATCCGTTTTCATTCCAATCAAAGTAAATGCAAACTTCTTTTCGCTATTCTTATCAGTTTTCTTATCACTCATGTTTTTCCTCATCAATTGTTTTTAATTTAGTGCCACGCCTGGGTTACGAGTCCAGCCTATTTTATAGTATCCGTTATGCGTAGCCTCCACTACCTATATATCAGGCAGTTTTCTTGGTTGGCGCAGTCAGAGAAGCGCCGCCATTTGACCCTTTCATAACGAACAACTTACCAGCATTTTTATCGCTGGTAAAAACCGCGCGAACGCGCTTCTCAGTACCAGAGAAATTCTCGGGGTTAGAGATAACCGCCATGGTAACCTCACTCAAAAGCGCAGGAACCTTAACGCGCTCGTTAGGATACTTCGAGAGAACGGTCTTGATCGCATCCGAAATCGTATCCGATGGAATCTCATTCTCATCAATCCACGTCGAAAGCGCCGACGAATACTTCGCGGTCGAAGCCGTAATATCGATGTTGCCAGAACTATCAGTCACTATATACTTCTTATCCATTTTATTTTTCCTTATATCAATTCCACAAACTGGCGCCTTATTCAAAACCATTCTAAATCAGGCGCGCCCTACTAGATAAACTCTAATAGAACATCTTACTTACTATCTTTTTCAGGAATAGGAAGTTTGAAAATGCCACCCTTCGAACCAGCTTTAACTAACACGCCCGGATAATCAATTAACATAACTTTGATAAACGGGTAAAATTGAGCCATTGTCATACCATTTGCTATGCCAATGTCTTCTGCTAACTTAGTAGCAGCAATATGCTCGCCAGGCTTAAGTACATCAATTCGTTCTGATGCACTATGAAACCAGCCACGAAACGTATTCAGAGTCTTTTCAATATGAGTTTCAGTGTCATTCATTATCTTGTTTCCCTTAATAATGTAATCACACGTCGCCCTATCTGACACCCTCACACATGGGGCGCTAGATTGTACGATGTGAGATTACAGTGTCGCTGTACAAACAGCTTATTCAATTACTTCTTTTTAATAGTCTTCTTAGCCTTAACAGTAATCTTCTTAACGGCAGGCTTCTTGATCGTCTTCTTAGCGGCAACCTTAACAAGATTTTTTACTTGCACCAAACGCTTAACATTAGTTTCAATCTGAACCTTCGCACCTTCAGTCTTAGCCTTAAGATCTTTCAACCACGACTTAGCAAACTTAATTGCACGAGAAGGTGCAACCTCAGACTTAGATAAACTCGTCATAACCGCAGAAGTAATGTCATGCATAGTAGCCTCACTATCAATGATCGCATGAATGGGATCACCAAGAAGACGCTCAAGAGCCATCAAACGACCCTTTGACGAATCAAAATTTATAGAGCGACCAACTTCATCCTTCATATCTTTCGGATGAGCCATAGAAAGTTGGTAACTAATTCTTTTGTTCTTTCGGTCAACTGAGATTGCAAGTGAGCCAATTTGCTGGCTCCGACGATCGCGAATGTACATGTTCCTGATATTCATTTTATTTCTTTCGTTATTTTTTCGATTATTATTTTGGTTTGATTAATTGATTCTTCAATCGTATTGTTAGTATCTATTACATAGTCTGCAAACTTAATTTTTTCGCTGGTAGGCATCTGACAATTTATCCTAGCCATGGCTTGGTCTTTCGTCAAGTTGTTCCGCTTCATTAAACGTTCGAGTTGCTTATCTTGGTCGCAAGATACTACAATCAGTGGGCGATATAAATCTGCATGATTAAATTCGATAATCATTGGACCATCGAACACTACTACTGGAAACCCTATATCTTCACAGGTTTTGAACCTAAGCTTAATTCTTTTTTCAAGATGAGGCTTCATAGTAGCATTAAGCTTATCCATTTCTTTTGGATTATTAAATACTAATTCACCAAGTTTAATTCTATTTAGAGAATTATCTGTATTAAGATATTCTTTTCCAAAGACTGCAATAATGTCTAACAATCCTGCGCAATCAATACCAACAAGCTCATGAGCTATTTTATCAGCATCAACGATCCACATGCCATGCTCAATAAACGTCTTAGCTACTGTTGATTTTCCAACACAAATTGAGCCAGTAAGCCCAACAATAATCACTTAGTCTCGTGGACCCATAGCTTATAAGTAATAGGCTTATTCTCTTCGTTGGTAACCTGAACAGTAGCTCGCCACGGCACAATAGTAAGCGGCTTAGTATTAACTAAGCAATGACTAACGCTCTTCTGCTCTGCCACGACTTCACCACTTATATCAATAAATTTACAACTAATAAGATCGTAGTTTCCAGTGACAGCATCATAATTACCGCCATAAACTTCTATGGTAGATTTGCTATCAGTAAGTTTAATTTCCTTCTGATGAGTTTCATGCGCCTGAAGAGCATCAAGATAAGTCCAATCCTGCGCAATAGCAGAAGAGGCAATTAAAAGAACAGCAGCCACAACAATAGAACCAATAGATTTCATTTAGTGTCTCCAAAAAAGCATGTAAATAAAAATTAAATTAACAATAACTAACGGTAGAACAAAAGTTAGCCAAAACTGTTTATTATTCATGATTATTATTCGCTATGCGAACAACTATCGCCATGAACATGAAGTGCTTCACCATGATCCGTATCATCTTCGGCAACTTCAATTACGTTAGTGCTAGGCTCAGAAAGCTCACTAACCTCTAGCATAACATCATCAGCCGATTGTGCTAACTGAGGAACAAGCTTAGTAAGCTTCTTTAGTGCAGCTTTCTCCTGACCAGCCGCAACTAGTCCTTTGAAAGTAACCTTCGCTGCATCGGGCTTACGGCTTCTCTTCTTAATAGATCGCTTACTCATTTTCTTTTTCTTTCTTTTTAAATTATGCTAACAACTGATCGTAACAGTATGAGATCAATTTATAACAGAATTCAAAGGAAATTCTTTTCCTATCATTATCTCTAAAATTAGTTAGAAACAGTGAGTTATATTTTTTTCTCAAATCGTTTAATGTCTCATTAAACATTGGTATTATTTTTTCTTGATATTCAAGCGAACATTCTGGCAGAATAATATAAGCGATGTTTCTTGAAGAAACTTTGCCAACCAGACAATCTTTATTGTAATCTCTTATATCTTCTGCTTTAATCCATCCACTTTCTGATGCATTAGTATCTATACAATTAAGAACGATAATGTTCTTTTTAAGAATAGATTTAAAGTTTGATGTAACTAAATATTCAACATCAGTTTTCGTATCATTAAGGAAAGTTTGAACTTTTTTGTCTCCGACATTTTTAGACATATGATCTTCAGTCAATCTAATTGATTTGAGGGGGATCATATTTATTATTTTTTTAAGCTCTTTGCCAGCAATCCTATAATTATATCTCTCTTCTAAATCAAAAGACTTTGATTTTCCGCCAGGATAAGATGTCACTGTTATGCGTTGTTTAATAGAGTTTTCTCTATTTCTAACATAATTAAATGCAACTACATTATAAGTTGTGTCTGCAAAAACTTGATTTTTAAAATAATTTACTTTAATGATATTGTATTTGTTTAGAAACTCTTTTCTTAAAGCATCCGAATTTTCAGCCGAAAAGAAATTTACAGGAATAATTATAATCCCCTCATCAGGATCAGAGTCAACAATTCTTTTTATTGATAATAAATAAAAGTCCTCATAATCATTATTCAGATATTTGGTTTTCAAATCTGAGGACATTTTATTTTTAGCAAGATAGGGCGGGTTGGTGAGATTGAATTTGGCGTTAGGAATTGATACCAAACTATCATTTAAACTAATTTTATCAGAAACCAATTTAGGATCAATGTCTAATCCACAGGTAGATTCTGCGCCATTTCTTTCTGCCCATTGAAGCAGATCGCCTCCGCCTGCAAATGGATCCATTACTTTTTTATCCTTAATAACATCTTCAAATCCCTGAAGGATATGGTTAGAGTTAGTGGTAAAAAATTGTCCAAGATCTTTTTTTGTGGCTGTCATAAATCCTCACACATTGTAATTGTAACATTTGAAAGATTGGGAAACTTTTCTTTCAAATATGCTATTTTATTGCCAGCGCTTCTGCCATCAATGCCTATTATAATTTCCACATTTTTATCTTCGAAAGAAAATGAAGAAGCACCAATTACGTCTAAAATATTTATAATTTCATTTTCAGCATTGTCTTGCTGCCCGCCGCCCACGCTTTCACTAAAGCTTCCAATATCAATCGTTTTTAACATAAAAATATAAATTTTATTATCTGAAATGCTTATTGCATCAAAACTTTTAATACCATTTATATTTGATTTGGTTGCAGATCTTTTAATGAATAAGCCCCCATCAGTACCCCTAAAAAGCTTTAGGGATTTTTTGCCTCTAACAGGCAACTTTTTAATAGATGGAAATTTTGTTTTTAAAAACTCTATTTGCGATTCTTCTCCTATCCCAGCACGACCAGGAAAAAAATTTGCTGTCCAAGCTGCAAACTGTTCGAAAGTAATATTTGGATCTAAATATGATTGACATTTTATAAATGCCTTTCTGATATATGGCGAAATAAGTTTTTCGTTAGCTTTTTTTACGAAAAGCTCAGTAGCTAGCCTATCATATATCTCTTCTATTTTGCTCACTCTTTTTCTTTCTTTGGTTCAGACCACAACTCTAATTTAACGTTATCACGAAGACAAGACCAGCATTGATATCCATTATTCTTTTCATTGCTTAGAAAATAATGAATGTATATCTTATGTATCTTACAGTAGAATATCTTATAGTTATTTTTTAACATTTAGTTGCAATAGCACTTTGCTTCCCAGCAATCTCCGATGCATTGATGCCATTGGTGCTTACCAGATTGACAATGAGTTGTATCACTTATCTTTCCATTATATGCAATGGTTCCATTACAATTACATGGAATATCAATAGCTCCACAAACTTTAGCGCCTATACTTGGCATAGGCGCCGTAACAATAGGATCTTGATTGGTGGCACAGCTGCAAAGAAACAATATTACTATTAATTTCATGACAAAATTAAGATCTTAACCTTATCCATTTTCATATTAACGGCAGAATGCATTCTATGATATCCATCGATTAAGCGATACTTAGTTCCAGTATTAACGCAAACTGCCCTAGGCAACTTGTAATCATTATACTGATCTATGTATTTCTTTTCGAGCTTACGATAATGATTCTGATTAAACAATTCAATATTATCAAGCGGTACCTCAGCAATTTCAACCCGATTGCACTTATCTAATTCAGGAAGAACATGACCGTACTCATTATGCAAACAATCTTTTATCTTGTCCGCATCATTAAGCATAATTAACGCTTTGAAGTCAAGAATTAACTGATCTACAATAGAGTTGTTAGGATAAACGCCATCAATTTCTTCTCCGTAGTACCCGCCAGTGGAAGCAAGTTCCCAGTATCCAGTTTCTTTAAGATTAGATTTTCTAACAAAACGATCGACACAATATGCGTGAATATCGTCGTTAGATCCAATCAAATTTACTATTAGAGTGTTAATATCTACTTCAGTAATTCTTTTATCCACAATAATGCCGCAACGGCAATAATCATTGTCACAACAATCATCGCCATCCTGACACGGATAATCCGTCTCATAAGAATAATCAACTCCTGCAAAATAATTACGGAATCTATTTCCATAATAAGATTCCCTATTTGAAAGATCTTTGACTAATCTTTCTAGTAAAGGAAGTTTAATCACAGTCTTCGTAGGCTTCAGTTTCTTCGGCGTCTTCATAATCAAATCCCTTTTCATCATAACCGTATTCACAACACGGCAAATCCATACCATTGGAATCGAAGTATTTTTTACCACCATACTCGTTGCATGAACATCCACGATTAACGTGGGATGCACAATAGTAATCATCGGCTCCGCCCTTGCCAGGCATATAACACCAGACTGCTTTGTTTGCGCACTTATAACAGGCAATCATGTTGGACCAACACTAAGAATAAAAAAATACTCTTTCTGTTTATGTGATAGAGAATCGAACCAGCTCGAAGCCTCCAAATAAGTTTTTGTTTTTGCGGCTTCAAGTTCGTCTTCCATCTTTTCATCTTCACTTTTTTCAAAAGAAAAAATAGCTATTCCCTGAAACATATCTATGATATGTTTTTGACTACAATTGATATTAGTCTCTATGTAAGGAAGATTATTTACGAAAAGAAGCGTGTCTCGTAATGATAATCTTAACCAATTTTTAAGGGTTAAGATTAACTTCTTACGATCTATTGCTTCGCTTATTATTAGATTCATTCTTGCTTTAAAAGATACTCAGGGTTAATGCTCTTGAAAGAGAAGTTATCAGTTAATGATCTTATTACAACGCCCTCGCGATCCACTTTCGGATTGATCGCTGACTTGCCTTTGCTTAATTCCACATAGTATTTAATATCATTCTTAATAGTATCAAATCCAAGAATAGGGACCGTTGTTAATCCTAACTCTTCACATATAGAAACCATTTCATGGTATAGAAGATAAGTCTGAGTGTCAATATCGAATATAAGGAAAACCTTCAAATCAAACTCGGGCACCTTATAGATATTACCCTGAATTTTACTACCTATCACTTCGCCCTGGATAGCAAGATTGCGATTAAGTTTAGTTAAACCTTCACGAATGTTGTATCTTTCGGCAACCTTCATTAAGTGATTGCTTTCAATTCCGAGGCGCTGAGTCTGAGAATTGAATACAATTCGGTTACGAGAGCACACTTGAAACATACCGTTCTGACCAAACAGTTTTGCTAACCAGTTGCCGGACTTACGATATACAAAAGTCGCACTCGTCCCCTCACATTTTTCTGAGATATAAACTGCTTCACCAACTCTTTTTTCTAACTCAGTTCCCATTTTCTGGACGCGCTCTTCGTTTGTTTTGTTAACATCCGAGGGGAAGCTTCCTTTCTTAATCGGTTTGAATCCGAATAACTTCCACTTGTAATAGGAAACTTTTCGTTCTAACCACGACTTCTTTACTTGCTCATCCTCAACGTCTAACGCAGCTTCAGGATCATACTTAACAATCTTGAGCGCCTCAGTAACATCGTCGCCAACTTTAAGCTTAGAGATTTTGAAAGAAGGATCCACTTCGGTAAGAACGGATAGCGGGAAAACTATACCTTGGGAAATTTGATTTTTTAATTTAATTGTACGCACCCTCCACTTACGAGGGCGCATAAAATCAAAAGGCGGCAGGTCTGCCAAAATTGAATCAATCTCAACATAGATCACTTTGTCGCCAACATTAAATTGACCACGTTGCACCACCACTTCCCAACCTAGCACTTCGGCACATTCAATTTTGTCTGCGCCAGATATTGGCTTTAATGCCTTAATAGTTTGAATGTAAGCAAGCTCTCTCATACGATAGATCCTCCATCCGGCACTCCATTACACGAAGCTAACGCAATCATAGTATCGGTCATATGACCAGCAATCAACATACCCTGCGATGTAATCCCCATGATATCTCGTGGCGGAAGATTAAGAATCGCCATAACCTTAACACCAAGAATAGCGTCAACATCAAACGACTTTGCAATCGTCGCGACTATAACCTTAGTACCAAGCTCGGGACCAAAATACACTTCAAGCTTGAGCATCTTATTGCTCTTAGGAATAGTCTCTGCTTTAGTGACAGACCCGACACGAATGTCGCACTTATAAAGATCGTCAATAGTAATCTCAGGCTTTAAGGTGCTCAATTTTTATTCCCTTTACTTGACTTAATGGATCAATAAGTATCGACGTATTCTCGGCGCTGCCAGAACAAAACGTATCTAATTTAAGGCATGTGCCATCGCTAAAAAACAATACAAGCCTATCAGTTTCGCGCATACCACTGCCGGGCTCTTCTTCCTGAATAGAAAAATTATAGCCAGCGATAAATCCTTTAGCAGTTAAAGTGTCAAGCACTTTGTTTTTGATTCTACTAGCTCGCATTCTCTTTATCTTTCTTATTGATTTGCTGAGCCCAACGAATAATCATATCAACCTTCTGATCATTAAATCCCTGCTTTTTCAAGCCCTTAACAATGACTGGCATAAACATTCCGCAATCCAATGCGGTTGCCGCCAGTTTAATAGACTCAGAAGTAGTAAACGTTTTCATTTGATTGTTTCCGTCATTAGTGCAGTGGCGCCATCTTGGTTATCAAGAATCTCAATCATAGGATCTAATTTCTTAGCTTCCACAATTTTATCCATATCATCTTTTGAGGAACTCGGCATCCCGCCAGTTTTAAAAAACTTTAAGATTTCAGCTGGCGCATTTTTCAAATTAAGCCCTTCAAATAATTCTATGGGGGCAGAAAGTCCGCCGCCATATCTAATATGATACATGACATAATTTTTAATTGTAGGATTAGTGAGCGCAATTTTAGCCGCTTGCTTCCTAAGCTCATCAATATTGATCGTAATCTTTTCCATGCTAACCTTTAATCTTTCCAAGTAATTCCGGTAAAATCTTTTTGAAACGTTCGATATCATTTTCACGATCCGACATTTCAGTATCAACCTTTTTACTCTTCATGACTCTAAGTTTCTCTTTAAGGATATCCCGAGTAATATTGATATCAATCAAAGAACTCTCTACGTCGGTTAAAGCCTTTCTACAAACAATCATTTTCTCATGAACGATCTTACTATCTTCTTCAAGAAGAAGAATGTCAACTTCTAAATCGTCTATCTCTTGCTGACTAATCATCGCTGAGCGGCATGAAAACGCTGAGTAAGATTCATCGCAAGATGCTTAGCCTTTCCTTCATCAGACAGATTCTCCCAGAACTTAACGCCAGCTTCAGTGGCATTAAGCTCGCGAACAATCTCAGTGCCACTACCAACCACAAGGTCTTCCCAGCGAAGAGTTTCCTCATTGCGAACGCGCTGAACATAATTTTTGTTTCTCGTCGCAACAGTAACCTTAAGACACTTCTCATTTAGCTCTGAATTTCTGCCCAGGATATCGCATTTAAACATTTTAAAATCTCTTTCTTTATTGAATAATTTATAAAACAAAAGTTACATAACAGTGAAACATCATTAGCACAAGGCTAATGACTTCTGAGACAATTTACTTGTCTCAAGGTTAATTCCTAACCTTCTGATATTTATAGCCGCATTCTGATCTCTATCCATCTTCATACTGCAAGTATGGCAATGATATTCTCGATCAGATAATGACAGCTTATCCTTTATAGATCCGCAATTTGAACACGTCTTCGACGTGTTCCGAGGATCTACTTCTATAATTAGTTTACCAGCTCTTTCAGCCTTGTAAATTAAGTGGCGACAGAATGTTGCCCACGAGGCATCCGTTATATTATTTTTATCAACTTGGAAGTCAGAGGATACCATCATTCCTTTTATATTGAGCTTCTCAATTACTATGATATCATTATCTTTTACTAATTGTAAAGCGGTTTTATGAAGAAAATCGTTTCTGATATGCCTGCTTTTTATTAGGATATATTCGGTACTCGAAGGAGAGTTTCACTTATAAGCAGTATAACCACTGATTTAGTGTTGTCAAATTAAAAATATTTAAATGATGATAGCGAGGTGGTTGGCTACTAAATAAGCCACCTAACTATCTTTATTTTGATCCTATACTTCCTACCACAAAATTAGCCAAATCCGAATCACGTTATTGTGATATCGCTACCAACAAGTAAAGTACTATAAGCACACATAAAACATTAAATTAGAACCCCTAATCTAAGTCATTCAGAAGTTACGACTGAATTGAGCGATTTATAGCTCGATATCAGATTGCATAAGCTTCCTTTTGTGTACTATTTACTTGCCGGGCTTACGTCGCGCAGACTTGGTTGCAGTGCGCTCAAGCTGAACACGCGCCAGGTTCTTCTCAGAACGAGTATCATTTAGCGCCCCCTTCTTGTGAGCAAACCAATCTCCAGCAAGGCTATCACCCGAAGCCATAAGCTTGCGAGCGAACGCCTTTAAACTAAGATGCGATGCGGTCTTCTTAGCCTCCACCCAAAGCTTCTTCAGCTTAGAAGAGGTAGAGGCAGTACCGATTTCGCCCCGAGTCCCATGCACAACATTCGTATCCTCAATAACGTGACTATCCTCAAAACTCATATAACTATTCCTTTTGCACTCGACTTACGTCGATTTAGTTTAAATGTTTCACAATTCAATTCAGAGTAGACATCTGCTCAATCTCAACCAATCTATTAAGCTCCTGCTTAACTAGAATCTTAAGCAAATCAATATCAACATTGATTTCGCTCTTCTTTAAAAGATCCTTGGCATCTCCTGCAACCCAGGCAATAATACCAACATCACCTTTCTTAAAGTACTTCAATGCATAATCGTGTTCTTTAATCGAAGCATCAATCGCATTTTTGATATTCATTTTACTCATAACAGTCTTCTTTCTTTATCGTAACTTTAAACCATCAATAACCAATTGATTGATATGTTCTCCGAAAGTATATCCGATTAACATAGCAATTACCATTCCAAAAACTAATGAAGAAACTAGGATTATATATTTCATGGTTGGCTAAGGTGGAATTGAACCACCGACTTCAAATTTATAAGACTTGCGCTCTAACCGACTGAGCTATTAGCCAATATAGTAAACAGAATCTAACGCTCGCTCATACCGCTTAATACTAAAGGGAACCTTATGAGCCGGGTCCAGTATTTTCTTCTCACACGAATCATACATTATTGTATGCAGAAAAACATCGGCATCTTCTGCTGACTTAAGGCGCACAATAAGTAATGCATCTTTTTTTAAATCTTGAATGTTCCTAGTGTTAGTTGGAACAGCTTTGATACCTACTTCCTCTATTTTTTTTAAAGCGTCCTCAATAGATACGGCAACATCACAGGACTTCTTGGAAAACAAACCGTAGTATTTATTGGGATGAACAATCTTCATTGTATCAAAGTAAGATTTATTCAACATCATTGCAAGACAAGCCGTAAAGCATCCTAGTTTATGATACTGCTCAACTTTCCTTAACAACATTATCCCTCATGGTTGTGATAGTAATTATGATCATGTTCGCTTCCAAGAATTTTGCACCAATCCTCGCAAAGCTTAGCTGCATGTTGCGTAGAGTGTTGACATTTGCATCTCGGGCAAATATAGTAAACTACTTCGCATTTATCGCAGAACTTCTTTTTAGAGAAGATATTTTTAAACCAATCAAACATTTTAATCTCTAATCTTCATAAATATACTTGCCAATTATAGCACTAAAAAATGATAAAGCCGCCACACCAAAAATCATTGCAACTGCGCCATTGGGAGAAAAATAATATATACAAGTTGTAGAAAGCGCACAGAAAATGATAGTGGTAATTACGATTATGAATACTAAAAATGCATGAACTTTCATTTGTTTTCTTTCTTTTTAATTTGGGAAACACGAACCACTAACGGTTTACGCTTGGCAAGTATGTTTTGCATTACATTTATCTGTCCGTAAAAAACGTAATCAGTTGCAACTGAACGTTTAAAGTAAGAGAGAATGCGGAACTTTTTAGGGTAAGCTGTAATACTAATCATTCCTTTTAGCCGTTTACCGGATTGAATTGGCATTCTTCAAAGCCCGGTCTTCTAAATGCTTCTCTCGAAGACAACTAGACATGCCATCTGATTTCCCAGTGGAAACAATGGAAGTCGAATCCATCATTACATGCCCTTTGCATTGTTTCCTTGCAGCTAATGCTGCAATTTAGTTATGTCCGCTAAACCGTCCGCCCTTCCAAGTATGAGTCTGCTTCTTAATAGACTCATCATCGTTATCGTTATCAGTAGCTTCCCACTTAGTGAGGGCGAGCTTCATCTCTGGATCAAGAGCATCAATCTCAAATTCACTATTGAGATCCTTGTCTTCCAGCTCTTTCAGCTCTTTGACATATGCATCATAATTCTTCTTCTTCTCAGCCTCAGCCTTAGCGACAGCTTCATTAGGCTTGCCGCTATCTCTGACTAAATGAGAGTAGTTTCCACCATAACTCTTACCGCTAGTAGTGGTGGCGGGTGCAGTATAATGGTGCGCAAGCGCCGAAGAAGAATGGGAAGAGTGGTGAGAAGAAGATCCTCTTCCGGACCAGCCATTACTGGAATAATCATAACCAGACTGCTTCCACTTGGGAATAGCGAGCTTAACGGAATCAAGATCGGTAGCAAGGACGTTATTAGCATGAATCTGATAGACTCTGCCAATCTCGTCAAGCTTGTACTCTGCGGTAGCTGTAAGACCAGCATACTTCAAAGCCGTAGCAATAATGGTCCAGGTAGATCCCCAAACAACTCCGCCGCCTTCAATCTCAAAGATTTTAAACTCGGAGTTATCAGTAAGGCGTGCAACGTTAACGTAATTGAGATTACTTGCCTCAACCCACGTAATAACGCCATAACCATCAAGCTTCTGAATGACATTGTACTGCTTGTCAGCAATAAGCTCAAAGATTTCCTGGCTATCAACGTTAATGTTTCTGCCATGAAACTTCGCACAATCCCAAGCATCGGGAATCATACCATTGTGTGCTCCCCAAAGAACAACCTTGCCCTTACGACGAATAGCAAAGGGGTGCGCATTGGTAGGAGCTTTCTTATCTCCGCATGTAGCAAACCTAGCGTGCATCATACATGCATCGCCGCTACTTGCACCCTTAACAAATCGAGAACGAGCATCATGCCAAATGCCAGACTTACGAGCATATCTCAGCCCACCGTTTGACATACTAACATAACCGCAAGAGTCTCCTCCTCGATTGTCAATACCATAACCAAGAGCTTCGACAAGTTTATGTCGAGCCTCAATGTTCTTAATCCCACTATATCCTGAAACGCCACACATGTAGGTATACTTTCCTTGAAAACCACACAGTCGTGTGGTATATATGTTGTATGAAGAGAAAACAAAAATCGAAAACAAAATTTGCAGGAGCCCAGAGAAAATACAGAAAAGAAAAACTTAGCCAGGGATTATGCGTCGTCGCATATTGCCTCAATAAATTATCTAGTGATAACTATTGTGGTCCATGTCTAGTTAAAAGAAGAGATTGGGAGAAAACTCGTTCTGTAAAAAGAGCAGCCGATGGCTACTGCTATAAGTGCACTATAAACCCAGCAGCACCATATCTTGTAAATTGTGTAGAGTGCTGGTTTAAACAAAAAGCTGGAGCCAATACTAAAAGTGTTAGAAATGCGCAAGCACTAAAAGATCTATGGGAAAAGCAAGATGGAAAATGTGCCATCTCAGGACTCCCACTTACTATTGGTCTAAATGTAAGCTTAGACCATATAGTTCCAAAATCTAAAGGAGGAAGTAATAAAGTTGATAACTTCCAATGGGTCCTTACATCTGTAAATAGTTTCAAACTTACTAACAGTCTAGAAGAAATGTTTACTATATGTAAGGCAATAATCTCTCACAACAGACTTTAAAAAAGAATGACGGCTGCTACCTTATATTGATAGCAGCCATCATTAAGCTATTAGATAGAGTATCTTCCATTCCTGAAGTAAATCTTTCTAGGATCCCCGCCAGTCTTGGAAGCCTTATACTTCTTTCTCCACTCCTTAACACACTTCATGATATAGGGCGCACATTCGGGGGCAATCTGACAAAGCGTGCGCAATGCACTCTTCGGCAATTCCTGAGCATCCTTATCAGTAGACTTAACCGCCCAATCAACCAGACGAACACAGAGTTGCGTCCAACCAATTACACGATCAGCCTCAGAGGTATTGCAGTGAAGCCTAAACTCCAGAGTAGTGTCTGGCGCTTTATTCTTTCTTCCAGCAAGCCACGGGCAAAGATTGAGCGCGCGGTATCGCCCGCCATCTTTCTTTCCGGGATGCTGGCGCTGGTGAGAGCGACCAGAATTACCACCATTTCGAGCAGAAGAGAATGCCACTTCAAGCACCCCTCCCTTTCGATCAGCTCCGCCCATTGCCTTCTTATATGCCGCGCCACAAGGCAGACAATAGGTATTACCAATTCTCTGCTGACCAGCCAGCATAAACAGAATGGGTTCGACATGAGAGTATAGCCACAGCAACCGATACATATCGGACCAAGTAACATCGCAGGCATCAACGTGAACGTGAATGCCACAACGATGATCGATATTTGCTCCGGCATTCTTGAATGCCTCGCCCAACTGAGTAAGACACTTAGAGATATGATCGCCTGCCATTGGAGACGTAACAATCTCCTGACCACAAGAACCATCAGCATGAATTCCTCCATGCCAACGTTTAGTCCAAGGTCCAAGCTTATTGAAGTAAGCCGCATTATTGAACTCCCACTCTACACCGGCAAGCCTAGTAGAATTGAAACCAACTCTATGCTTAGGAAGATCCGCCTTCCACGGACCGCCATAACCTCGACGGTTATTAGCGCACTCGCAATGAGTGTGGCAATATCCGCAACTATCATTTGCGTGAACTCGGGAGCTGCACTCGGAACAAATCTCGCAAGAGCAGCAGCTACTGCACATGAGGCAATACTCGCAACGACTTGCAAGATCATATTTAGTATTGCACGAAGTGCAAGTAAAACAATTACAGCAAGAAATGCAGTTAGAACAACGAGAGCATTTTACGCTCTCAGCTTTATGCCCAGAGCAGGCAGGACAATTAAAATGATCGCAGCAATCATTGCAGCGATTGCAATAGCTCTCTGCTTTGTTTTCACAATCATCCTCTTCACAACGATGACCATCACAGAATCCTCCGCCACCAGCTTCATTTTCACAAGCATCAATGCTACAGTGAATCGGGGGCGGCGGATCAGGATCCTCCGCCGGTCCAGTATAAGGAGTAATGTTGGTCCATTCTTTTTCGGCAGGAACGGTGCTCTTACAGGCATCACACATGCGAACAAGAATAGTTTCAACAGAAGAAGATACTGAGGAGATTAGTCTAATAGCACTAACCGTATAGTCTTTCTGAGCGCCGAACCAACGACCAGCCTGGTGATTACACGAACAATTATATTTAATCAGCATATATCAAAACCCTCTAAAATAGATTACTTTACCAAAAACATGCCTTATGACGGGCGATGCTCAAATGAACAGACTTCCTTACCAGTATCATCATTGATGATGATCGTACATGCGTTACAGTTAATGGCTCCAAGTTCGGCATACGCCTTTGCCTTTTCAAGATCAGTGAATGTATGAAAACATCTTTCGGGCATTTTCATAAACATCTCCAAATAGACTGCGTACTTCATTTTATTCCTTGGGCATAAGTAAATCGAACTCATTGGCAACACTTGCAAGATCATCCTCCCATTCACAAGGATCATGGTTATCATGGACCTCTTGAATTTCACAAAGCAATTCGACATGAGGAAACAGTCTATCATGTAGTGAAGGGACCGCAATTGCAATCATCTCATTCATATCCAGTCCTTCATACTGGTCACGATATTCCCCATCTTCCATAAGGCAGCCTGTACTACACTTATCTCCATTAGGGGAAAAATATAAACCACCATCTTTGCACCTTGAAGCTCGCTTTTGTTTACGCAGGTGTTTAACAATCTTGTTGAAAACTTCTTGCGGTTCCATTTTATTTCTTTTCAACATCATTGGAAAAACGACGCCAGATATCCTGCTCATTATTATTGCGGGCAATATGCACAATACGAGTCTGTTTTTCTTTATAGAAAGCAACTACTTTACCATCATACCACGGACCATCTTGCTTCTCGCCGAAGAAAGAAACTAAGTCGCCGATGCGCAGACGTTCACCATTCTTGTCATACACATCCATGATTTGTTTTCCTATTATTTAATGTACCACCGACTAACATCTGCACAACGTTTATCATTTTGAACAGAAGATCCTTCTAAACAAATTGCACACGACTCTTTATCCATAGACTTCCAATCATTACATTGATGTAAATTGGCTTCATGGATCATAGAATTATACGCATTACGAATATCAATTTGATGATTGAGATCGGCAGTTTCTTTATTTTGTCGTTCGGCTTTTCTATTCTGTTCGCGATCGTCACATACGCCAGCCCAGATTAGAATTGAAAGAATAGTCACGACCCCAACCAGCGGCATCCAGCTAAATACTCTCCACCAATCAAACTTTTCTTTCTTAGGAACTTCAACGAGTGGAAGCTCTGCAACTGTTCTAAAAGGTTGTTTCATTTTGAATTCCATCTACTAACTGACTCGCAGCGCTTATCATCTTTAATAGCCGAGGTTCTAAGACAAGTTGCGCAAGTCTCAGGATCAATCGCTCTCCACTCTTTACATTCGCTGATAAGTAAATTGTATTTATTTTCTTCCTTAGTGATGTCTCGCATCGCGTAGACGAACCCACCACCGATGAGGATAATGAAACCTACCCAAAACATTACACCAAAAATATTTTCCCAATGAATCTTTTTCTTTTTAGGAACATCAATGAGTGGCGTGAATCCAATTCTATACGGCTTTTCCATTTTATTCCTTAATCGTAATAGCAATCAACGCGACAAATATAGCAAATGAATGATCCATCAGGCTGATTTGGTGCCGCATACGGAGATAGACATTTGCATATCGAACAGGACATTCCCTGAGATTCAAGAGGAACTGGAATCAGTATCTTATATCCGGGTGGGCACTTAAACGTAGAGGCAGGTTTATCCATAGTGTTCTCCTATAAAAATAGCGAAGGATAGAGAAGTCACTACGTCATACCATGCCGCAGATACAGAAAAAGATCAGCACGGAGCCGATCTAAGTCTCATTTGCAAATACAGTACGTCATCAGCTTTACGTGACCTCTCTACCCCTCAGTGCATTGTTTGGGATTCGAACCCAAATGATCCTTTGCAAGATCAACCAATCAACGCCACACTCAAACCCTAATACTAACTTCTTTCTTCTTTCCCTTAATAACAAGGGAAGAGTTTCTCTTAATAAATATGCAGACTCTCTCTTTAAGAAAAGAAAAATTCTCTGGCTGAGAATTAAGTGCCTTAAGAGTTAAATCAACTAATGCAAGTAATGGAATGCCAACACCTTTATGCTCATTGAGTACAGACAATACTGCATCGGAAATTGTAGAAGACTCAATGGTTTCCGCTTCCTCATAACGAAGAACATCATTCTTGAACTTCAAACTAGTAGCATCATAATCAATACTGCTATCAGCATTGCGCACAATGTAATCAGGAATATAAATCGTAGTCGCCATTAGACAAACTCCATTCAAATCAATAACGCAACGTCTCACACTAGGGCGCCTGCATTGTACGATGGGCGCCCGTCACATTACAGTGAGAGCGGAATCGCCTTGGGATGCGGCTCCTACACTACACTAGCAAGATTGTACGATGGGAGATTACAGTGTGGCTGTACCAAAAACAATGCCATAATAGACTGGCAAATGCGATCGAGGTAAAAACAGAACAATTAGAAGCTTAGAACCATTGAAGTTGGGCTCTTAAACTCAATGGGAGATTCTGCCAGTTTCTTTTCACGAACTGCGTTACCTTTGATATTGTTATCTTTACGCAAGATTTTACGCGCATGATCCAGAGAATATGCCATGGCATAGAAAAAGCTATGCGCCCCGCCAATATTCCAAACATACAATTTAAGACGCTTAATCTTTGGCTTATTAGAAACCAAATGTTTTGCGCCATCCAAACTACAATAATACTTATCAGTATTTAACTTGTTAGCAACAACAGGTTGCTCAGGACTAGATTTTGATTTGATTGGAATATTCTTTGCAGTAGTTTTACTAACTTCTTTTGCTATTTTTGCAATAATAGTTTTAACTGCTTTCTTTTTAGAATTCATTTTAACTCGCTGAATAAGGATTGACAACCCAAACATTATTGTTTAAGTCTTTAATTTGGGACCAAGATTTTAAATCTAGATAGCAATAAAGCCACGCATCAAAAAAGTAAAGAAAGTTCTTTACTCTAACGCCCTGATGTAAAACAAAATATTTCATTTAATTAAAACGTCAGTATCTTTTGGAGGCTCAAACTCTTCATTGCAAGCAAGACAAATATGAATGTTGTCTTCTAAGTAAAAAACTTCATGATCACATTTTTCTCTTTTAGTGGGCGGCGCCCCTTCAGGCTCATCATCTAAAAGAACAATCGGTTCCTTATCTTTCTTATCAAAAAAACTTTCAATGTAATTTTTAGAATCAACTAGCGTGGAACCAGTAAGCGATCTGACAGCCTTAACGGCGCTGATATAGCTTCCAGTAGAGATGGCAGACATAAGATCAGTTAACTCTGGAAGCTTAATAGAAGTTGGCTTAATGAAAGTGGCGCGAGCCACATCAGCCATAAGCTTTAAATTATCAGCCTTAAACTTATCTAATTCGGCTTTGGCATTAACATATTCTGATGCCTCACTGCCCTCTAATAGGATTTTAATCATTTAGTTCTTTCTTTATTACGACCTTTAATTGCTCTATCTTGAAGGTATCCTGCCATTAAGACTGGAAGTTCTGGATCAAGTTTAACGGTTTGCCTTCTTACTAAGAAGAGAAAAGATTTTTGCGAATAGCAATCTAATTGCTTACCATTTAAAAACCATAATTTTTTGCCATTACTATATATAATAGCAGGACCATCTTCCCTATGGTAATTGCCTTTAATTATCCAATGCTGCTCGCACGATTTATCAATGGCAGGACCATCTTCTCTATGATGCGTACCGTTAACTATCCACTCTTTATCGCCGCTTGCAAATATCTTGGCAGGACCATCAAGTCTAGTGATTGTCCCACGAAGGTACCAAATTTTATTACCATTGGCGTATTCTATAGCAGGACCATCTTCTCTGTGCCGTTTTCCATTAACAAGCCAAAACTTACCTTCATTATTTTCTATTGCCGGTCCGCCAATTCTATGAGATATGCCCTTGATATACCACGATGTGCGACCATCAAATTTCTCAATAGCTGGTCCATCTTCTCTGTGAAGATTACCATCTTTCCACCATTCAGTGCCCTCGGAATTTTTAACGGCAGGACCATCCTCTCTATGAATATTTCCGCTTTTATACCATGCAAACGAATCGGCGCGATCTATAGCCGGACCATCTAAACGATGGCGAGCACCGCACATAAACCATTCCTTATTACCATTAGGATGAATAATGGATGGTCCATCGGTACGGTGCAGCCCGCCCTCTATATGCCACTCCCTATATCCATCTTGGCGAATAATAGCGGGACCATCAGGGCGATGAAGCTTATCATTCTTATACCACCTCTTAGTACCAGAAAAATCTTGAATTAAACCATTCTTTTTTTGTTGCGCCACATACGGCTGTATATTATTAGTATACTGCGTACCAGTTCCGCCGCCAGCTCCGGTAATAGTTGATGTGGTCCAACTACTATAAGAAGTATTATTTATTGTAGTGGTGGCAGGGAAGTAACTGTATGGATAATAATAGTTTGACATATAATTTACCTAGTAAGTTGAGACAGTATCCACAACGAGGCTAGAACAAGCCCTAGCCAAAACAAAACTTCTCGATAGAGCCTCACGCTAACAGATCATTCGCCAGCAATTATCATTCCAGAAGTCTTCATAATTAGCCTCTTCCATTAAGGTTTTGATATCGGGCAACGCTATATCTTCTTTGTCGCCAATTTTCTTTTCTAACTTAACTGGCACTAGAACTTTAAACTTAGTTTTGTTTTTCTTTTTCATTTGCTAATTTTCTCTGGCATTTTAATTAAAGTAGGCGCATCCATACTGTAAACTGTTTGGATAGTTGGCGTTCGTAAAAACTCTTCACCGCGACCGCTTGATTTAGGGAGCCCGCTAATCAGCAAATCTTCAACCCTAAACTTTGTCTCAGGCTCATCTCTAACTTCTTTGTCATGCATAATCCACTGAGATTGAATCCCAGACTTGAGTCTAGTATATCTTTTCTTGTCAGTAACGATCTCATGAGGAGTATCTTTAAGAATGATCTCTTTATTGGCAACGAGACAATCTATCATTTCAATATAATTCATCTGAATTTCTTTCTAAGTCTATCTTGGAGGTAACCGGCTTCAAGGATCGGCAACGTAGGGTCAAGTGGAATATCGGGAATTACTTTCTTGGGTTTTCGTAGTTTTGGTTTACGACCACTAATAATCTCGTCAAAATGTTTAGGATGGGACCACCGCGTAGAATTACGTAGACCATCATCCCAAACGATGACAGTAGCACCATACGGATGTATCTCTTGAACAATGGCGGTTTTGCCATATCTATTATAACCCGCTAAAGTTGGAGCTTGCCAGTTGCACATAACGTGCATTCCTACTTTAATAGTTTCGATTGTAAGCGGCATTACTTTGCCCTTCTAATAAATCTATCTTGCAGGTGTCCCGCTTGAAGAATTGGAAGTGTAGTATCAATTGGTGCGCGCCTTATCTTCACCTGTTTTTTACTTTTCTTATGAGCAACCACTTCAAAGTTTTTAGTGAAGTCAGTCCAAGTTTCCCGGAAGCGTCCAGCCTTTCTTTTGGCGTGGTCGTCCC
>Ga0315284_10001792_pt1 | contig 30540 bp, 18 predicted proteins | sample YL17G09_16_MG_FD_203696 | JGI IMG/M metagenome (GOLD analysis project Ga0315284, IMG submission 203696) | Sediment microbial communities from Yellowstone Lake, YNP, Wyoming, USA - YL17G09_16 | ecosystem: Environmental > Aquatic > Freshwater > Lake > Sediment | place: USA: Wyoming | collected...
CTTGGCCTCCTGTTATGGGTGAATCAGCACCACCATTATGACAGGAGGCCATCGCTTGCGCTAGTTCCATAATATAAGCTGCGGCGCGGAGTTATGTGAAATCGAGCTTAATCCAGTGGCATTCGGGGCAGTTGGCGATTCTGGCGGACCCTGGCGGGGGCAAATCGACGCTGATCAAGCGGTTGGCGGTGGCGTATGCGTATCCGGAGAGGAGGGGCGGGGTTGGGGATGGGCTGCCGGATATGGATGTGTTTCCGGTGCTGATCCGTTGCCGGCAGCTTGGGGAAATGGCCAAGCGGCCGATGGGGGAAGTCCTGCGAGCGATTGCGGGTTGGGCGGAGATGACGAAAGAGGAAGGGGCGTTTGAGGCGGCGGTGATCGGGGCGCTGCGCGATGGGCGGGCGATGCTGCTGATCGACGGGCTGGATGAGATAGCGGATGACGGGGCGCGGCAGGCGTTTGTGGGGCAAATGCGGGTGCTTCTGGGGCGGTATCCGAGGACGCGGGTGGTGGTGACGTCGCGCGAGGCGGGGTTCAGGGCGGTGGCGGGCGTGCTGGGGGCGATCTGCGTGCGATACCGGATCGCGGAGTTCGACGATGAGGACATCAAGCGGCTGACGCTGGCGTGGCACAAGGAGGTAGTGGGGGACAAGGCGGAGGTGAGGGAGGAGGCTGAGCGGCTGGGTAAGGCGATCTGCGGGACGGATCGTGTGAAGCGACTGGCGCGGAATCCGCTGCTGCTGACGACGCTGCTGCTGGTGAAGCGGTGGGTGGGGCAGTTGCCGACGCGGCGGAGCGTTCTGTACGGGAAGGCGATCGAGGTTCTGCTGATGACGTGGAACGTGCAGGGGCACAAGGCGCTGGATGCGGAGGAGGTGGTGCCGCAGTTGGCGTTTGTGGCGTTTGCGATGCTGAAGGCCGGGGAGCAGCGCATCGGCGAGAAGCGGCTGCGCGAGCTGCTGCAACTGGCGCGGAAGCAGATGCCGGAGGTGCTGGGTTACGCGAGGGTGGGTGTGAGTGACTTCGTGGGCCGGGTGGAGCTTCGGAGCAGTTTACTGATAAGAAGTGGGAGTGAGGTCGTGGACGGGCAGTTGTGCGGGGTGTATGAGTTCCGGCATCTGACATTTCAGGAGTATCTGGCGGCTAAGGCTGTGGTGGAGGGGTATTACCCGGAGCGGAAGGATGGGGACACGATTGAGTCGGTGATGGAGCCATTTCTGGAGAAGCGGGGGTGGGCGGAGGTGGTGCCGCTGGCGGCGGTGCTGGCGGGGAGGAAGGCGGCGGGGCTGGTGGGGCGATTGGTGGAGATGGCGAAGGAGATGGAGCGAACCACGGAGGTGAGGGGCGGCAAGGGCAGTCCTGTCATGCTGTTGGGTCAGTGTATTCTGGATGAAGCGCAGGTTCCGCCGAGGATGTTGGAAGAGGCGTTTGAGGCAATTGGGGCGGCTGCTGCTCTCTCTGACTCGTGGAGCCCGCTCGTGGAGCTTGCGAGGGGCAGGTATGGGGAGGTGCTGGAACAGACGCTGCGAAGGAGGTACGAGGAGGTGGGTCCGGTGGGGTCGGCGCTTGCAACGGTGACGATAGTCCGATGGGGGCATGATCCGGAGGAGTGGATTGAGAGTGAGGTGATCAAGCGAGCGCGGCGGATGCTGTCGGATGGACGGGCTATTGAGCGGGCGGTGGGATGTCTGGTCGGGGCGCTTGTGGGGTTCGCGTGTCATAAAGGGAACGTCGCGAAAGCAGATAGGGAGGAGGTTGCTGAGTTGGGCGGGAAGATACTGGGGTTGATCGGTGACGGGGAACCGTGTGTGGATCACGCAGCGTGCTGGGCGACGGCGTGGATGGGGGACGCGGGGGCTCTGAAGGCTGAGGATGCGAGGAGGGCGATGCCGAGGTTGATCGAGGTTTGGCGGGGATCGGAGATTGGGGAGGTTCGGAGAATGGCGGCGTGGGCGATTGTGGAATTGCCGGTATGGGATCGAGAGGAAGGGCTGGGGGTGGAGGTTGATGAGGAGCTTGTGGAGTTCATAAGGAAGAGCGAGACTGCGAAGAGGAGATGGGGGGATTGCCATGGGGCGGGGGCGCTGGTGCTGGGGTACTACGCGAAAAGGCCGTGGACGGATGAGGAGTTGGCGGAGAGGATCGCCGGAGAGAACCAGAGCTCTCTTCGGTCGCGGTCGGAGTTGTTGGCGGGGCTTGGGGAGGCGGGGGAGAGAGAGTTGAGGAAGATGCGGGAGAGGAAGCAGGGGTAGAGGGGTTCAGGGGAAGGCGAGGAGGGGGCAGAGGAGGCGGAGGGAGGGACTGGGCGCAGGAGGGCCAGTTGGTAGTCAGCGAGGATTGGCGTTGAACCCTCACCCCGGCCCTCTCCCGGAGTACCGGGCGAGGGGGAAAGAGGGAGTGGCGGGCGAGGGAGAAGAGAGAGAGTGCCGGGCGAGGGGGAAAGAGGGAGTAGCGGGTGAGCGGGAATCACGACAGGCCGATGGCTTTGCCGTTGGGGGAGGACTTTAATTCTTGCCGCGGCGGAGATGATCTATAGGAGGTTGGAGGAGAAGCGTGCGGGGAAGTGAAGGGGGTTGGAGTTGTCGGGGGCCTTGCGCGGAACCCTCACCCCGGCCCTCTCCCGGAGTACCGGGCGAGGGGGAAAGAGGGAGTGGCGGGCGAGGGAGAAGAGAGAGAGAGCCGGGCGAGGGGGAAAGAGGGAGTAGCGGGTGAGCGGGAATCACGACAGGCCGATGGCTTTGCCGTTGGGGGAGGACTTTAATTCTTGCCGCGGCGGGGATGATCTATAGGAGGTTGGAGGAGAAGCGTGCGGGGAAGTGAAGAGGTTTGAGCTGTCGGGGCCTTGCGCGGAACCCTCACCCCGACCCTCTCCCGGAGTACCGGGCGAGGGGGAAGGGAGAGAGTGCCGGGCGAGGGAGAAAGAGGGACAGGCGGGCGAAGAGGTGAGACGGGAAGATGGGGCTTGTCACGGATGAGCTTGGTGAAGATGATCATGGCATGCCGGGGATGCGGGATCATGATCGGAGGTTGTTGGAGTTTGCCAGGGGGATGCGGAAAGATGCTACCGACGCGGAGCGGAAGATGTGGGGGATATTGAGAAGCAGAACGCTGGCGGGATGGAAGTGGCGGCGGCAATATCCGGTGGGGGGATTTATTTTGGATTTCTATTGTGTGAAGGCGGGGGTGGTGGTTGAGTTGGATGGGGGGCAGCATGGGGGGGAGAGACAGAGGGAATATGATAGGGAGCGGACGCGGAGGCTGGAGGAGTTGGGGATGGAGGTGATGAGGTTCTGGGATCATGATGTGTTGAGGCAGCCGGACGTGGTGGCGGAGACGATCTATCGGAGGTTGGAGGAGAAGTGCGCGGGGAAGTGAAGGGGTTGGAGCTGTCGGGGGCCTTGCGCGGAACCCTCACCCCAACCCTCTCCCGGAGTACCGGGCGAGGGGGAAAGAGGGAGTACCGGGCGAGGGGGAAAGAGGGAGTACCGGGCGAGGGGGAAAGAGGGAGCACCGGGTGAGGGGGAAAGAGGGAGCACCGGGTGAGGGGGAATCATGACAGGCCGATGGTCGTGCCGTTGGGGAGGACTCTGATTCTTGCGGCGGCGGGGACTTTGGGGAGGCCGGGCATGGTTACTATGCTGCCGCAGATGACGACGACGAAGCCGGCTCCGGCGGAGATCCTGAGTTCGTTGACGGTGATGCGGAAGTTTTTGGGGCGGCCGCGAAGGGCGGGCTGGTCGGAGAGCGATGCGGCGGTCTTGGCGATGCAGATGGGGAGGTTGCCGTAGCCGTGCTGGGTCAGTTGTTCCAGGTCGTTTTCGGCAGCGCGATCGAAATCGACGCCGGCGGCGCCGTAGAGCTGCGTGGCGACCTTGACGATTTTGTCGCGGAGAGGCTCCTTTAGGTCGTAGAGATAACGGAGCTTGCGGCGGCGGTTTTTGCCGATGGAGCGGAGAACGGCGTCGGCCAGCGCCACGGCGCCCTTGCCGCCTTCGCTGAAGTGATCTGCGACGACGGCCTGGACGCCTTTGCGGCGGCAGAAGGCGATGATCTTCTGGAGATCTTCGGGGCGATCGTCGGCGAAATGGTTGATGGCCACGACGGGCTCAAGGCCGAAGAGCTGGATGTTTTCGATGTGTTTGGCGAGGTTTCCGAGGCCGCCGGTGGGGGTGAAGCCGCCGTGGTAGGCGATGGCCTTGACGGTGGCGACGATGACGACGGCTTTGGGTTCGAGGCCGGCGGAGCGGCACTTGATGTGGAAGAATTTTTCAGCGCCGAGGTCGGTGGCAAAGCCGGCCTCGGTGACGACATAGTCGGCGAGCTTGAGGGCGAGGCGTGTGGCGACGGCGGTGTTGGTGCCCTGGGCGATGTTGGCGAAGGGGCCGGCGTGAACGAACGCGGGGGTGCCTTCGAGGGTCTGGACGAGGTTGGGGTGGATGGCGTCGCGGAGGAGGACCTGCATGGCACCGACGGCCTGGACATCGCGTGCGCGGACGGGCTGGCCCTTGTAGGTGAAGGCGATGACCATATTGCCGAGTCGCTGGCCGAGGTCCGCGAAGTCTTTGGCGAGACAGAGGATGGCCATGACCTCGGAGGCGGGGGTGATGTTGAAGCCATCACGTCGGGGGACGCCGTTGCTGACGCCGCCGAGGCCGACGAAGATATCGCGGAGTGCGCGGTCGTTAAGGTCAATGACGCGGCGAAGGACAATTCGGCGGGGATCGATGCCCAGCTCGTTGCCGTGCTGGAGGTGGTTGTCGAGGAGGGCGGCGAGGAGGTTGTTGGCCTTTTCGACGGCGTACATATCGCCGACGAAGTGGAGGTTGATGTCTTCAGCGGGGACAACCTGGGCGTAGCCTGCGCCGGTGCCGCCGCCTTTGATGCCGAAGTAGGGCCCTAAGGAGGGTTCGCGGAGGCAGATGGCGGTTTTGTGGCCGAGATAGCGCAGCGCATCGCCGAGGCCCACGGTGGTGGTGGTTTTGCCCTCGCCCTGGGGGGTGGGGGTCATGGCGGAGACGAGGATGAGATGGCCGTCAGGCTTGTTGCGACGGGTCTTGAGTTCGTCAATGGGGATTTTGGCGATGTAGTGTCCGTGGGGCAGAAGGACGGCGGGGTCGAGTCCGAGTTCGGCGGCAACGTCCTGTATTCGCTTCTTCTGACGGGTGTTCTCGATTTCGTAGCTGGTGAGCATCTGTATCTCCACAACAGCATCGGCATAGCGGGGATGCGCGCTGAAATCATGGCGTAGACGTGGGCACTGTCAAGGAGGTTGCGTCTAGTGCATTGGGGGTTTGGCGGCAAAACTGGCGGAGGTATTGGCGCGGAGGCGGACCGGTTCTACGATCGGCCATAGGTGGAAAGGCAGGACTCCATGAAGGGTCGGGCTCGGATGCTGCTGACCGGCGAGCGCGCGATGGGCATGAGCTGGCTGCCTTTGCGTCCCGCGCAGCCGTGTGGCCCCGTCGCCGACGCGCAGGAGCCTGTGGCAGCCGATGTTGCACGCGGCGAGACGCCCTGCGCCTCGGCGTATGGCGTCGGGGAGAAGGCCATGACCGATGGCGTGCCGCTGTTCGCCGGGCCTGAGCAGGCGCGGTCTGCCGCGCCGAAGCTGTCGCGTGAGGAGAAGACCAACCGATTGGGCGCGATGGACGAGCAGCAAGTGAAGGTCTGCAGGCGATGCCGCCTGTGCGAGACGCGTACGCACACGGTTTTCGGTGAAGGCGATCCGGACGGCGCGATTTTTTTCATCGGCGAAGGTCCGGGCGAGAGCGAAGATCTTTCCGGCCGGCCATTTGTGGGGCGCGCGGGGCAGAAACTGGATGATATGATCGCGGCGATGGGTCTGGGCCGGGCGGAGGTTTACATCGGCAACATCGTGAAGTGCCGGCCGCCGCAGAACCGCGCGCCGGCGCCCGATGAGACCGCCGCATGTACGCCCTACCTCGTGCGGCAGATAGAAATCGTCCAGCCGAAGGTCATCGTGTCGCTTGGCCTGCCAGCGACGAAATATCTGACGGGATCGACAGTGGGGATAACACGCCTTCGCGGACAATGGCATAGCTGGCGTGGTATCAAGCTGATGCCGACGTACCACCCCTCGTACATCCTGCGATGCTACACGACCGACGTGCGAAAGGCGGTCTGGAGCGATCTGCAGAAGGTGATGACGGAGGTGGGCCTGAAACTGCCGGAGAAATAAGGAAATCGCGGCGGCGGATGAAGCTGCCGTGCACCGGCCGATGCTTTCTGTTATGTTTGGTGTGTTGATGAGAGAAGAGTTGACGTCGCCGCTGTCGGAAACACGAGTTGTTCTTGGCGCGAGGCTGAAAATGCGTAAGTTGAGAAGGAGTGGCGTCGGACACTTTTGTGGAGCGGAATCCAAGCCGCTCTGATTGGCGTTTTTTAACTGATTCATTAAAAGCATATAAGTGCAGTGGGCGAAAAGCCGTAACGGCTGACTCTCTCCGGGCTTGGTCCTTGGTGAGATCCGCCGCTTATCTCCAGAATTCAGAAGGTTGACATGCTAACGACCCATACGCCGTCACCGCGCGAGCTTGCCTCTCGCCGCAGCTCCGAGCCGGTCGCCCTTGACCCGGTGATCTGGCGGCAAATCCTGGTCACGGTGCGTACACAGCATCCTGGACTCAACCGCGTTTGGTTCGATCAGATGTTGCCGCGGCAACTGACCAACGGCGTCATCCAGGTGACGGTCACCACAGGCGCTCAGCTCAACTTCTGCCAGAGCCAGTGCCAGCAGCCCTTCACGGCGGCGGCCCAGGCCATCACCGGGCGTCTTGTCGTGGTCAGTTTCCACTGCGACAATCTGCCGCACGGCGGGGTGTTCAACGAGGGCGACCAGCCTCTCGCCCTCAATCCGGACTACACGTTTGAGAATTTCGTCGCCGGACCCTGCAACCGCCTGCCCCACGCGGCCTGCACCGCCGTCGCCGAACAGCCCGGCAAAGCCTACAACCCGCTGTTCATCCACGGCGGCGTCGGCCTGGGGAAATCGCACCTTCTCCAGGCTGTCTGCCAGCAGTTGCTGGACCGCAGTCCCAGCGCGCGCATCCTCTACCTCTCCTGCGATAGCTTCACCAACCAGTTCATCAACGCCATCGAGACCGGCGAGATGAACCAGTTCCGCTACCGCTACCGGCACCTGGACGTGCTCGTGATCGACGATATCCATTTCCTGGCCGGAAAGGACCGCACCCAGGAAGAGTTCTTCCACACGTTCAACACCCTCTACCAAGGACACCGGCAGATCATCCTCTCGGCCGATTGCCCCCCCAGCGAGATCCCCGAACTCGAAGAGCGCCTCGTCAGCCGCTTCAACTGGGGCCTCGTCGCGCGCGTCGATAAGCCGTGCTATGAGACGCGTATGGCCATCCTGCAGAAGAAGGCCAAGATGCGCGGGATCACTCTCCCAGACGATGTGCTGTGCTACGTGGCCGCCAAGATCGTAAGCAACACCCGCGAACTCGAAGGAGCCGTGACCAAGATCCAGGGCATGGCCATGCTCCAGTCCGGCCGGGTGGACCTGGACCTGGCCAAGGCAGCCTTGGGCGAGAGCGCCACCCCGGAGCAGAGACAGATCACGATCCAACAGATCCTGGACGTGGTCACCAAGTACTACAACGTGCGGCTGAGCGACCTGCAGAGCAAGAAGCGTCACAAGAGCATCGTTTTTCCGCGTCAGATCTGCATGTTCCTCGCCCGCAGGCACACGCGATACTCGCTCGATGAGATCGGCGGGTATTTCGGCGGTCGGGATCACACGACCGTGCTGCACGCGGTCCGGACCGTGGAGGATTTCGCCCAGACCGAGCCGCGGATCACCGACCAGCTATCGCACTTGGAGGCGCAGTTGACGGGATGAGGCTGACGTGGGACAAATGAGGCCAGGCGTGCAGGATCCGGGTCGCAGGACTCAGGGGGCGGAGGTTGAAGCGATGTCGCGGGGGTATTTAGTTAGAGTTTGCTGTGTGGCCGTCCTCTGTGTGATGGCCTGCGCCGTGTTGGGCGCCGCCAACGGCAAGTCGGCGGCGGTGTCGGGCACGCCGGTGGTTGTGCTGGATGACGCAGCGACGGTCCCGGCAACTCAGCGGTCAGCCGTTCCCGATCTTGCCGCTCAGGCCAAAGCGGGCAAGCTCATTCGCGAGGTCTATGAGAAGGAGTACGCACAGCGAGACCTGTCGCAGCGCGCCGAGTTTGCGAGAATGCTGATCGAACAGGGGCTGCAGACGGAGGGCGATACGGGCGCCAGGTTCGTGCTCTTCCGCGAGGCACGTGACATCGCCGCTGCTGCTGGCGATGCGATGGTGGCATCGCGAGCCATCGCACTGTTGGACCGTCACTTCATCGTCGATGACAGCAGGATGAGCCTGGTCGCGATGCGGACGGCGGCGGAGGCGGCAAGCTCGCCAGAGTCTCTGTCCGCGATTGCGGAGGCCGCGTTGGCGGCTGCCGATCGCGCGATCCCCCGTGACGATTACGCGGCAGCCTCTCGGTTCGTCACGACCGCTGCCGATGCGGCCACAAGAGCACAGAATGCCGCCCTTCAGCAGCACGTTCAGCAGCGAGGGCGCGAGGTCCAGTCGCTAACCAACGAGTTTGAACGCGTGCAGGCGGCGAGCGCAGCCATGCGGCAGTACGGGCAGGACCCGCAGAGATGCCTGATCGTCGGCCGTTACCTGTGTTTCATCAAGTCGGATTTTGCCGGCGGGCTGCCGCTCCTGGCCAGAAGCTCAGATCGCGGTCTGCGCGATGTGGCAACCGCTGAGCTGGCCGGGCCAAGCGACCCTGGCGAGCTCGTCAGGACCGCCGATTCGTGGTGGACCGTCGGCCAGAGCGAGTCGGGCCTGGCGAGGCGGAATCTCCAGAACCACGCCGGCGGCATCTACCGCGACGCACTGGCGAAGCTGACCGGGCTGGAACGGGCCGGGGCGGAGAAACGTCTCGACATGCTCCTGACGGAAGCGGTCAAGGACCGAAAACTCGAGCCGGGCCTGTATGCCGAGTTGTTCGAGGGCGTCGACTTCGCGAAGAAGGCCAAGACTCGCATCGACGGGCAGATCGACTTTGACTGGGGCACGAGCGCGCCCGATGAAGCCCTGCCGAAGGATCATTTCTCGATACGATGGCGCGGCGTGCTGAAAGTCGGCGCCGCCGGACGGTATGAGCTGCTGGCCATCGCCAATGCGGGCCTCCGCGTCTGGGTGCGCGACAGGAAGGTGGTGGATGAGCCGGCACTATCGCGTCGGCGGAACGGCGTGCGGGTTGTGCTGGATCTGCCGGCCGGGCTGCATCCGGTGAAGATCGAGTATTGGGACACGACAGGGACGGCGCGGATGAGGCTGCTGTGGCGTGCGCCCGGCTCGGCAAAAGCGGAGCCGATCCCGGCGGAGCGGCTTTACCATGACAGCTTCCTGCCGGGCGCGGCGGCGGGAACCGGTCGCTGATGGCACCATGAGGACGACGGGTGTTGCACTAGTGGTCCGTCATGGATGATCTGGTGGGTGCGACTGGCGGCTTGTCCGCCAGTGCTCCTCAGCGAGGGCACTGGCAGCAAGCTGCCAGTGGCACCCAGGCCATCAATTCAAGAGTGACGGACCACTAGTGCCCTTTCCAGTTCATCAGTTTCGCGGTTGTAAGTGCTGTCATCACATTATGTTCCGCACCGCCGTTCATAGCGGGCTCGATCAGCGGCCTCCGCCGTGCTCAATCCTCGCGAGATCTGCGCGACGGAGCAGGCCGTTCCAGCAGAGGCCCAGATCGGAGCGCCCGAGTGTCGCTCGCAAGGGAACGACGGCCAGTTTCGTAACTTGCTTATCGACAGCACCTTCAAGCACGCAACTCCTCAACTGGAAAGGGCACTAGTGTAGTGTCTCAGCTTGATGATCACTTATCGGGTGCGACTGGCGGCTTGTCCGCCCGTGCTCCTTGCGTGAAGGCACTGGCAGGCGACCTGCCAGTGGCACGTTCAGAAGATGCCGCGATTATGAGACCCTACACTAGCGGGGATGCCTGGACAAAGTAAGGGCGTGATTGGATGGGCAAGAGCGAGGTGGGCCAAGCTTCGGTCCCACCTCAATGCGGTGGACACCTTGCCTGGCCTGCGAAAGACGCATTAGCGGCTGGCTGACGAGGCAGTTTGCGGCGGTGCCTCCGCCCTGCTCAACCGTCGGCATCTCCTTGCCAACCGCCCGCGGGATTCCTACCTTATGGCTGCGACGGGGAAGGAGTCTTGCGCGTGTTACATCAACTGGAAGAGCGTTTCCGCGGGATCGTACCCAAGGCCGATTTCTGTTCGCTGCGGTTTTTTCATCAGCGGGACGAGTCGATCTCGGCGCGGCAGGACGTGCCGGAGCCCATCGGGCGCAGCGAGGACATGGGGGCGATGATCACCGTGCTGAACGGCGGCGGGATGGGATACGCGGCGACAAGCGACCTGAGCGTGTCGGGCCTGAAGGCGGCGGCCGATCGCGCGATGCTCTGGGCCAGCCGCAGTGCCGGGCGAAGCGTCGTGGATTTCCGCAAGGTGGCCATGCCGCAGCCCAAGGGCGAGTACACGGGGCCCAACCGGACGCCGTGGGAATCGTCGTCGGTCAGCGACAAGTTTGGCCTGCTCATGTCGCAGTCGAAGCGGCTGAAGAGGGGGCCGAAGATCGCCGACTGGGCCGCTTCGCTGTGGCACGCCGACATCGAAATGCTCTACCTCACCGGCGGCGGCGGGCGAGTGCACCAGCAGCTTCACCTCACCGGCCCGGGCCTCCGAGCCACCGCCAACGAAGGGGCCGAATCTCAGACGCGCACGTTCGGGGGATTCGCTTTCGCGCAGCAGGGCGGCTTGGAGGTGCTGGATGCCTTCGGCTTCCGCGATGCGCCGGAGTGGATCGCGGAGGAAGCGTTGGAGCTTCTGGCAGCGCCGAACTGTCCGAGCGGCAAGATGGACGTGCTGCTGGCGCCCGATCAGATGGTTCTGCAGATTCACGAATCCATCGGGCATCCGCTGGAGCTGGACCGCATCCTTGGCGACGAGCGGAATTACGCCGGCACGAGCTTCGTCACGTTCGACATGCTGGGAAGCTACCGCTACGGGTCGGAACTGCTGAACATCACGTTCGACCCGTCGCGGCCGGAGCAACTGGCCAGCTACGGCTACGATGACGAGGGGCTCAAGGCGGAGAGGACGTACATCATCAAGGACGGGGTCCTGCAACGTGCTCTGGGGGGGACGGTTTCGCAGGCGCGCACCGGCCTGAGCGGCGTGGCCAACAGCCGGGCCGACACATGGAACCGCCCCCCGATTGACCGTATGGCCAATCTCAACCTCGAACCCGGCGAGAGCACGATCGAGTCGATGATCGCCTCGGTGAATCGCGGCATCTACATGAAGACCAACAACTCCTGGTCCATCGACGACAGCCGCAACAAGTTTCAGTTCGGCTGCGAATGGGGGAGGCTGATCGAGGACGGGAAGCTGACGCAACTGGTCAGGAATCCGAATTATCGGGGGATTTCGGCCACATTCTGGCGAAACCTCAAGGCACTGGGCAATCGGGACGCGATGCTGGTGATGGGGACGCCGAACTGCGGGAAGGGCGAGCCGAACCAGATCATGTACGTGGCGCATGCGAGCCCGCCGTGTCTTTTTGCGGACGTAGACGTTTTCGGCGGCGCATAAGGAAGGGATCCATCCGATGCGGGAAGCCTTTTACGAGCTCGTGGACAAGCTGAGCCGGCAACTGCGGGGCCACGAGGTGTTGCTGGCGCGGTTTTCCGGGGAGCAGAGCGATTTCGTGCGGTTCAACCATTCACTGATCCGGCAAGGCGGCCACGTCGAGCAGCGGCGGGTGGAGCTTGAGCTGATCGACGGGGGCCGGCATGTATCGGGCACGTGCACGCTGAGCGGCGTCGCGGATGAAGATGGCGCCCGCGGGCGCAACATGCTCGAGGGCCTGCGCGATTGCGTGGCCAGCGTGCCGGAGGACCCGTATCTGCTTTACAGCACGGAACCCGCGAACACCACCCAGATCGGGGAGAACCGGCTGCCCGACAGCGGCAGCATGGTGGAGGCCGTCCTGGAGGCGGGCAAGGGGCTGGACCTGGTGGGCATCCTCGCGGCGGGGGGAATCTACGCGGGATTCGGCAATTCGCTGGGGCAGCGGAACTGGTTCGCCACCCACAGCTTCGACCTGAGTTGGTGCTACTACCTGGCCAAGGACAAAGCCGTCAAGGCCAACTACGCGGGGTTCGAATGGGACCCGGCAACGTTTGAGCGGAAGGCCCGCGAAGCCCGCCAGCAACTCGCTATTCTCGCTGGCCCCCCGAAGACGATCAGCCCTGGCGAGTACCGCGTGTACCTGGCGCCCGCAGCGTTGGCGGAGGTGATGCGGCTGCTGTGCTGGGGCGGCTTCGGCCTGAAGGCTCACCGCACAAAAACATCCAGCCTCCTCAAGATGACCGAGGGAAACCATGCCCTCGCGCCGGGCGTGACGATGCGCGAGAACACCGCCCAGGGCCTGTCGCCTAATTTCTACACCGGCGGGTTCCTCCGCCCGCCCTGCGTAGCGGTGATCGAGAATGGCCTCTTCAAAACGGCGCTGGCGTCGCCGCGAAGCGCCAAGGAATACAGCGTCGAGCCTAACGGCACCGAAGCCCCTGACTCCTTGGACATGGCTGCCGGCGAGATCCCGTTTGCCGACGTTCTCCAGCGACTGAGCGCCGGCGTCTACGTCAACACACTGTGGTATATGAACTACTCGGATCGGCCGGCGTGCCGGATGACGGGGATGACGCGATTCGCGACGTTCTGGGTGGAGAACGGGCAGATCGTGGCGCCGCTGAACGTCATGCGATTCGACGAGACGATTTACCGGATGCTGGGCGGGAATCTGATCGGCCTGACGTGCGAGCGCGATCTGCTCCCCGATGAACACACCTACGGCGGGCGATCGACGGGGTCCATGCGACTGCCCGGCGCTCTGATCGATAAGTTCGCGTTCACGCTATGAGGAGCAATCCTCAAGCGGCGGGGTTGACGACGCGCCCGAGGAACAGGATCGTGCCGCTGTCGCGGTGGCGGATCACGAACAGGAACGGATGATCGGCGGTGAAGACGACGGGCTGGTCGGGTTCGAGGATGGCCTTCACGCCGATGGCCACGGCAGTCGCTGCGGCCGCTTCGGTGCCTTCTTCGTTCACATCAACGAACGCCTTGTGGATCACGGCCTGGATGAAGAGCTTGTCGACGGTGGCGATGCCCGAGAGGTCCGCCGCGGCTGGCGAGAACGCATCGGTCATGCCCAGAGACTGGAGCGTTCTGCTGAGGCTGAACTGAGATGAGAATGTGAACCGCGGCAGCGCGAGCTGGACGCGGCGGGCCTTGAGCCCCCCCACCCATTCGGTGAGCTTGGCGCCGGTCAAGGTTTTCTCAAGCTCGCCGAGGGCATCCACTTTGGCTGGCAGCAACACCACCATGCTCAGGCGATTGCCTATGTAGGGTAGCTCGACGGCCTGAAGCCCATCGGCCTCCAGGTAGGCGAAGCGTTCGGCCTGGTGCATCATTTTCACCTGCGTCGTTTTGTCGGAGGTCACGTGGAACGGGGCATCCCTGGTGGCGAACTTGGGGAACTGGTTGGCCCAGTTGCTCTTGAAATAGATGGCGTTGGTGAGGACGAGGCGTGTCAGGGGTGTGAGGACGCCCGGCTGGAGGAGGTCCTTGATCTTGTCGTTGGTCTGTTTTTCGACCCAGCGGTTGATTTCGAGGCGGGCGTCTTCGGTGGCGTTGATGAAATCCACGCGGCCCAACGCCGCACCGTAGTTGGCCGAGACCACGTTCTGGAAATCGGCGTGGAACGGATAGTCTTTCTGCGCCCAGAGGGCATTGGCAACGACGAGCTTGTAGAGTTCGCGGTCGCCGATTTTCCCGCCGGTGTTCAGATCCTTGATCAGGCCGGCAAATGCACCGGGGAGCTTGTCCTGGGGAAGGGTGAAATGCAGGACGTTGGCCATCTGCTGGGCCGTCTGCCCGCGAGCGCCGGCGGAGGTCATGGCAAGGGCGACGTGGATGCTGTGGGGCGAGAGAAACAGGTTGCCGGGCTGTTCGCGCAGGTTCGCGTAGAGGTCAAGGGCGAAGGCGTTGTTGGCCTGGGCGACGGCCGATGCCGCGGCCTTGGCATTTCCGTCGGGGACGGGTGTCGGCTGGCCCGGCGCCGCGGCGAGGAGAATCCCGACCAGCGAGAAGGCCGCGATAGTCAGTCGTGTTGTTTTCATGGGTCTGCTCCTTGTCCTGGTTGTGTCCGCAGAGCGCTTGCACAACACGCTTATCATACTGTCAACTACGGCCAAGGAGATCACAAATGTCACGAGCCGTGCTGGTGCTGATCGACGGCGTGCGCCCGGACGCGCTGAGTCGCACGAGCTGCCCGACGCTGGAGAAACTGCGGCGGGAGGGCAGTTGGACGTACAAGGCCAGCAGCGTGATGCCCAGCGTGACGCTTCCGTGCCTGATGTCGATCTTCCACGGGGTGCTGCCGGCGCGGCATGGAGTGATGAGCAACAACTGGGCGCCGATGGCCCGGCCGCTTCCCGGGCTGATCGACGTAGCCGCGGGCGCGGGGCTGCGCTGCGCCGCATTCTACAACTGGGAGCCGCTGCGCAATCTCAGCCTCCCCAACAGCCTCGCGGTCACCTACTTCTGGAACGCGGGCGACAAGGATCTGGGAGGTGACCAGCGCATCCTGGACGAAGCCATCCGCCAGATCGAACGCGAAGGGCCCGATTTCGCGTTCGTCTACTTCGGCTCGGTCGACATCGCCGGGCACAAGTTCGGCTGGATGTCGCAGGAGTATCTCAACCAGTTGGCGCATGTGGACGGCCTGCTGGGGGATCTCCTGGCGCACCTGCGCGGCGAGGAGACGGTGCTCGTGCTCAGCGACCACGGCGGGCACGAGCGTGGGCACGGCAGCAACACGCCCGACGATATGACCGTGCCATGGTTCATCGTCGGGCCGGGCATCCACACCAACCGGGAGATCAGGCGACCCCTCAGTCTGATCGATGCCGCGCCCACGCTGGCGAAAGCAATGGGCATAGCACCGCATGTGGAATGGGAAGGGCGGGTTGTCGAGGAGGTCTTTGTCTGACTTCGCCACTCGTAGGGCATGTGGGCGAGGGGGCAGGCGGTTCGGTTGTCTGACCAAGGCCGCCGGCGATAATGTGCGGGCAACACACACACAGGGAGGCTATCGTGCGACTACTGGCCAGCGTGGCGTTCGTGCACCGTGCCGTCGCGTTTCTGAGCGTCTTCCTGTTTCCACTGGCGCCGCAGACGGCGTCTGCTCAGCCGACCGCGATCATACTCGACGGCAGCAAGGAGGGCCGGGTGTTCGAAGGCATCGGCGCCCTCAGCGCCGGGGCTTCGTCGCGCCTGCTGATCGACTACCCTGGACCCGTGCGCAGCCAGATCCTCGACTACCTGTTCAAGGCGAACTACGGCGCGGCGTTTCAGCATTTGAAGGTTGAGGTCGGCGGCGACGTCAATTCCACCGACGGCTGCGAGTCCAGCCCCATGCACGATCGCGACGACGAGAACTACAACCGCGGCTACGAGTGGTGGCTGATGAAAGAGGCGCGAGCCCGCCATCCACGCATCCCGCTCGATTGCCTGGCATGGGGCGCGCCGGCCTGGATCGGTTCGGGCAGGTTCTACACGCAGGACTGCGCCGACTACCTCGCCAAGTTCCTCGCCGGCGCCAAGAGAGTTCATGGCCTGGACATCGGGTACGTCGGCATCTGGAACGAAACGGCCTACGAGCGGGATTGGATCAAGCTGCTTCGCAAGACGCTGGACCGCAGCAACCTGGCCCACGTGAAGATCGTCGGGGCCGACCAGGTCAACACATGGAAGATCGTCGAGGAGATGAAGGGCGACGTGGAGCTGGCCAAGGCGGTGGACATCGTCGGCGTACACTACGCCGGGTGCGACAACGGCACACACAAGGTTTGGGGCAGGAGCACGCCCGCCGCCATCGACTGCGGCAAACCGCTCTGGGCGTCCGAAGACGGCCCGTGGCGCGGCGACTGGATCGGCGCCGGGTTGCTGGCCAAGACGTATAACCTCAACTACATCCACGGGAGGATGACCAAGACGATCATCTGGAGCCTCGTCACCAGCTACTACGACAACTTGCCTCTGCCGGGATCGGGGGTGATCAAGGCGAACACGCCCTGGTCCGGCCACTACGAGGTCCAGCCGGCACTCTGGGCGACCGCCCACACCACGCAGTTCGCGCCGCCCGGGTGGAAGTACCTCGACGGCGCCGGGTGCGGCGTGCTCGCTGGCGGCGGTAGCTACGTGACGCTCAAGTCGCCGGATTCCCGCGACTACAGCATCATCGTGGAGACCCTTGACGCCCAGGCGAAGCAGCAGATCACCTTCAAGATCGCCGGGGGCCTGCCCGGTTCAGCGTTGCACGTCTGGCGAACCGATGCCCAGCAGCAGTTCATCCGCCAGAACGACATCGCGCCGGCCGGCGGCGGTTTCACCGTCACGTTGGACCCCGGGTGCATCTACTCTCTGACCACCACCACCGGGCAATCCAAAGGCTCAGCCGCCGCTCCCCCTCGCGCCCCGTTCCCCGAGAAGTATCGTGAGGATTTCGAGAGTTACGCCGCCGGCGTAGCGCCGAGGTACCTCACCGACCAGGCCGGCGTCTTCGAGGTCGTCCGACGCTCGGATGGCAAAGGCCATTCGCTGCGCCAGGTCGTCCCCGCGAAGGGCATCGAGTGGCCTTTCCACCTCAATCCATTCCCCGAGACGTTTCTTGGCGACCTCGACTGGGAGAACTACCAGGTCAGCGCCGATGTGCTGATCGAGAAGGCTGGCTTCGTTTCGCTGTTCGGCCGCGTCGGCAAGGTCCCCCAGAACCAGAACCCGCCCAAGGGATATTGGCTGAAAGTGCGGGACGACGGCATGTGGCAACTGCTCGCGGAGTCAAAGGTCCTCAAGGACGGACAAGCCGCCTTCGGCGCAGACAAGTGGCATGCGCTGCGACTGCGATTCCGCGACAACACGATCCAGGTGTTCATCGATGACACCGAGGTGGCGAAGGTGCAGGACGACACCTTCCGCTTCGGGCAAGCGGGGTTCGGCTGCGGGTGGCACGCGGCCCAGTTTGACAACTTCGCCGTTCAGGTCGACGAGCATCCCCTGAACCTCGCCCGCTGGAAGCCCGCCAAAGCCTCCAGCGAATGGGTGGCCACGGGCGCAGCATGGGCGGAGGATCAGTCCTACGCCGCCTCATGCGTGACCGATGGCTACCCCGGCATCACGCGCTGGTCCGGCGCGAAGGACAAGACCGCCAGCGAGTGGATCGAGATCGACCTCGGCGTCAAGACCACCTTCAACCGCACGATCGTCCGCCAATTCGAGGACCGGATCTCACAGTACAAGATCCAGTACTGGGACGGCTGGCAATGGCTCGACGCCTACAGCGGGCAGAGCATGGGAACCCCCGCGCGCAGCGATGACTTTCCCCCCGTTACCGGCAGCAAGATGCGTCTGTTCATCACCTCAGTGAAAGGCGACCTCCCGCCGTCGATATGGGAAATCGAGGTTTACCAGATCGCTGGACCGTAGGCCACCGCGCCGCGGCTGGCGTCAGCGATTGCACCGCCGTCGCATCGAGGGCCTTCGCGATCGGTTCAAGTAAGGCCCGCGCTTTTGACGCAGAACCCATCCAGGTGATAATCGATGCCCGTGCGACATTTCCAGGAGAAAGGGCAGAACATGACGAACGGACACTGCGGCGTTGCTCTGACTGCGACCTTCATGCTCGCGATGGCAGCGATCACCTCCGCTGCCGGCGTGGCCGATGTGCTGGCCACGATCACCGTCGACGCTGGCAAGCACGCGCGTGTCGACACGCCTGTGTGGGTGGATCTGGGGGGCATGGCGCTTCCGCAAGACGGGATTCGGCTGGTCGAGATCAAAGGTGGACAGCGTGTGTCGGCGCCGTCGCAGGTGGAACCAGGGAAGACGCCGCGGCTGAACTGGATTCTGTCGGGCACGACGCCGCCCGACACGCAGCGGGTGTACGAGGTGGAGGCGGGTCAGCCGGCGGCCGGTGCGGCGGTGGAGTTGCGTCAGGACGATACCGGCCTGGACATCGTCTGCGGCAATGCGAAGGTGTTGCGATTTCAGCACGCGGTGATGCCCCCCCCGGCGGGGGCTGACAAGCGTTACGCGCGCAGCGGGTTCATCCACCCGCTCTGGACGCCGTCGGGCACAGTGCTCACGAACATCCACGCGCCGGATCACATCCATCACATGGGACTCTGGAACCCCTGGACCAGCACCGAGTTTGAAAGCCGCAAAGTGGATTTCTGGAACCTCAAGGATGGCACCGGCACTGTGCGATTCGTCCGGTTCGTCGGCAAGGCCAGCGGGCCTGTCTTCGCCGACCTCCAGGCCGCCCAGGAGCATGTCGACCTCAGCGCCCCGGGTGGTGAGAAGGTCGTGCTGAACGAGGTTCTCGAGCTGCGAGCCTGGAACGCTGGCGGCCCCGATAAGGGCTATTGGTTGATTGACCTGATCACAACCCAGCGGTGCGCATCCTCCAGCCCGCTGAAACTCCTGAAGTACCGCTACGGCGGCCTGGGCTTCCGCGCCACCGCCGAATGGAAAGAGGCCAACAGCGACTACCTCACCTCCGAGGGCAAGGACCGCAAGAACGGCCACGCCACGCGAGCCCGTTGGTGCAACATGTTCGGCACGACGGGGAGCGGGTCGGCGGGGCTGTTGATGATGAGCCATCCGCAGAATCGCGAACACCCGGAGCCGGTGCGCATCTGGCCCGAAGGCGACATTTTCTTCAACTTCTGTCCGATCCAGCAGAAGGAATGGACCCTCGAGCCGGGAAACGACTACGTGCTGAAGTACCGCCTGTTCGCTTACGACGGCAAGAGCGACCCGGCAACGTGCCAGCGTCTGTGGGCGGATTTCGGCGACGGCCCCACCGTGAAACTAGCAAGAAAGTGAACCACCGGAGGCCCGACTATGTTCACCCAACGAACCCCGCTGTCGCGGCGCGTGTTTCTCAAAAGCATCGCGGCTGTCGCGGCGCCGTACGTTCTCACCTCGCCCGTGCGTGGGGCTGATGCTCCCAGCAACAAAATCACGATCGGCTGCATTGGCGTCGGGCGCATGGGCACTGGCGACCTGCACGACATGCTCGGCCGAAGCGTCGCTCAGATCGTCGCCGTTTGTGACGTCGATACCAAGCGGATGAACAACGCCAAGGGCATCGTCGAGAACTACTACGCCAAGCAGGACCCCGGCGGGTCATTCAAGGGCTGCGCTACCTATCGAGACTTCCGCGAGCTTCTAGCCCGCCCGGACATCGACGCGGTGCAGATCGTCACGCCGGATCATTGGCACGCGATACCCGCCATGGCCGCCGCTCGCGCCGGGAAGGACATTTTCATGCAGAAACCGCTCACGTACACGATTGAGGAGGGGCGAATCCTGAGCGACACGGTCCGCCGCTACGGCCGCGTCCTCCAGGTCGGCAGCCAGCAGCGATCCGAGTGGCAATTTCGGCGTGCCTGCGAGATCGTTCGGAACGGCTGCATTGGCCGCCTGCAGACGGTGCAGGTCGGGCTGCCGCTCGATCCTGCGGGGCCGGTGCGGGGGCCGATGCCTGTGCCGGCGTGGCTGGATTATCAGATGTGGCTTGGGCCGGCGCCGTATGCGGAGTACACGGAGGACCGCGTTCACCCGGAGAAGATCGATGACCGGCCGGGGTGGCTGCGTGTGTCTGATTATTGTCTTGGGATGATCACGGGGTGGGGCGCGCACCACAACGACATCGCGCAGTGGGGCATGGGGACCGAGCACACGGGGCCGGTGGAGATCGAGGCGCAGGCGGAGTTCCCGGCGGACGGCGTGTGGGACGTACACGGGCCGTTCCGGATCGAGTACACGTACGCCAATGGCGTGAAGGTGATCTGCGCCGACGAGCGGAAGAACAAGGTGGGGGTTCTGTTTGAGGGGAGCGAAGGATGGGTGTTCGTGACTCGCGGCGCGATCGACGCACAGCCGAAGGCTCTGCTGCAATGGACGCCGCGGATCGACCAGGTCCGTCTGATGGTCAGCACGCATCACAAGCAGAATTTTCTGGACGCGGTGAAGGCGCGAACGGAGCCGATCGCGCCGGTGGAGGTGGCGCATCGCTCGTGCAGCGTATGCGCGCTGGGGTACATCGCGATGAAGCTGGGGCGGAAGCTGCGTTGGGACCCGGATCGGGAGCGGTTTGTCAACGACGAGGGGGCGAATCGCATGGTGTCGCGGCCGATGCGCCAGCCGTGGCAATTGTAGACTGAAAGGAGCGGCGAACATGAAAGCTACCGGATGGATGGTCGTCGGGACGCTGCTGATGGTGTGCGGCGTGGTGCAGGGCGCGGCACTTGCGCCGGAGCCGACGGCGGAGCAGATCGCGAAGATGAGGGCGGCGGCGCCGAAGCAGGCGCGGGTGAAGCCTGAGAAGGGGAGGAAGCTGCTGGTGTTTTCGTTGTCGTGGGGGTTCAAGCACACATCGATTCCGTATGGCAAGAAGGCGATTCAGATCCTTGGGGAGGAAAGCAAGGCGTTTGAGACGACGCTGAGCGATGATATCCGGATGTTCGAGCCGGAGAGCCTGAAGCAGTATGACGCGGTGTTCTTCAACAACACGAACAACGAGATTTTTCTACCGGAGGAGATGGACAAGCTGACGGCGGCGGAGCGGGCGGCGGCGCTCGATCTCGACGCGCGGCTGAAGAAGAGCTTTGTGGTGTATCTCCAAGGCGGAGGGGGCTTGGCGGTGATTCACGCCGGGGTGGCGAGTTTCCGGGAGTGGGATGAGTTTGGGAACATCATGGGGGCGCGGTTTGAGAATCACCCGTGGGGATCGGGGTCGAAGGTGTGGTTCAAGGTGGAGGAGCCGAATCACGCGTTGGGCAAGGCGTTCAAGGAGAGTCCTTTTGCGTTGCGAGATGAGATTTACCAGGTGAAGGACCCGTACTCGCGGGAGAAACTGCGGGTGCTGGTGAGCATCGACGCGACCAAGACGGAAATGACCCGACAGGGGATCGTGCGTAAGGACGGGGACTTTGCGATGACGTGGATCAAGAGCTACGGGGAGGGGCGCGTTTACTACAACGCCTTCGGCCACGACTTCGACATTTTCTGGAACCCTGAGGTCCTCCAGCACTGGTTGGACGGCATCCAATTCGTCCTCGGCGATCTCAAGGCCGACACGACGCCGAGCGACGTGATCAGACGCTGAACCATGCCCACGCACACACGCCGGCAATTCCTTTCCGCAGCCGCGCTTGCCGCGGCGGCCGTCTGCCTCGACGGAAGCTCCGGAGGTGCAGCCATGCCGCAGCGCACAATCGCGCGGATCGAGACGATTCCGCTGACATACCCCACCATCGGCCGGTTCAAGTTCTTCGAAGGCCCTGACGGCAAACCGCTGGGGCGCCAGTCCGTCGTCGTCAGGATCACCGCTGACGACGGCTCCGTCGGCTACGGCCAGAGCGTTCCCATCAACAAGTGGAGCTACGAGACCCTCGAAACCGTCCAATCCACCATCGAGCGATACCTCGCCCCCGTCCTCCTCGGCAAGGATGTCTTCGACACCGCCGGCATCCAGGCCGCCATGGATCGCGTCATCGCCCCCTCATTTTCGACCGGCCAGCCCATCTGCAAGGCCGGAATCGACCTGGCTCTTTTCGATCTGACCGGCAAGCTCCTGAACCAGACCGCCGGCCAGCGATGGAATCGCAAAGGCAAGGACCGAATCACCCTCAGCTGGACCCTCAACCCCGTCACACTCGATGATGTCCCCGCGCTGATCGAAGCGGGCCGAAAGCGCGGCTATCGCAACTTCAACATCAAGGTAGCCCCTGATCCGAGGTTCGACGTCGAGCTGTGCCGCATTGTCAAGAAGCTCGCCCCCGACGGCTTTCTCTGGGCCGACGCAAATGGCGGCTATGATGAAGCTACCGCCCTCGATGTCGCCCCTAAGCTCGCTGATGCCGGCGCGGCCGTCCTCGAGCAACCCCTCCGCCCCAGCCGCCTGACCGGTTACCAGAAACTCAAGAAACAGGGCGCCCTGCCCATCATCATGGATGAGAGCGTCGTCAACTCCGCCGAGCTCGAAGAGTTCATTAAGCTCAACATGCTCGACGGCGTGGCGATGAAACCAGCTCGTTGCGGCGGGCTGACCGAAGCCCGGCGACAGATCGAGATCCTCGAGAAGCACAACCTGATGTTCCTCGGGAGCGGCCTGACCGACCCTGATCTTTCGCTAGCGGCGTCGCTGCTACTCTACGGAGCATATGACCTGAAATTCCCTGCCGCCCTGAACGGCCCCCAATTCCTTGACGGCAGCATACTCCAGACGCCTCTCCAGCCGGTTGATGGAGCGATCCCCTTGCCCCGCGGTGTCGGCCTGGGCGTTGCCGTCGATGAGGCTGAGATGGCCAGGCGCCGTGCCAGGACATGACCTCGTCCGATCAGCGTCCAAAGCCCCCTACGCCGTTCTTGACTGCCTGATCGGGGACCCTAAACTCGTCGGTGCTCGCCTCTTGGCGCCCCGCGCAGTGCTTGCAGGGACGGCAGGCGGCAGGCTTGTGTTTCGGTCGCCAGGTTGTACGCGCGTTGATAGGTCGCTACCCAGGTGGATTCGCCGCAGGCTGTTGTTGCCCTCTGGCGCCCTGGGCGGAGGAACGGAACTGATGTCTGACTTGAATGTCGATGCGGCCCTTGAGGCCGCAGAGCGGGGAATCAACTGCTACCTCGAAGCCGCTCGCAGCGACGGCCGTATCGATGACCAGCTCCTCGAAGAGGCCAGAAAACATACCCTCCCGAACCTCGCAGAATGGCTGCGCGATCCACATATCGATGCCATCTCCCCCAATCTCAAGGCGGCCGTCTGCGCCGTCATCGCCAACGGCCAATGGGAGCAGCTGGTCAACGCCTACCGCCAATCCGTCCGCTTCGGCACCGGCGGCATACGCGGCATGATGGCCTTCGACCGCGAGTCCATCCGCCTCATGAAAGACCAGGGCATCGGCGTCCCCATCCTCAAAGGGCCCAACACCATCAACGACCTCGTACTCTTGCTCACCTCTGCAGGAGTCGCGCAATTCGGCAAGAACCAGAAGCCCCCCTTCGAGAAGGTCGTCATCGGCTATGACAGCCGCGTCCGAGGACACGATCTGGCCGCTCTTGTCGCGCAGCTCTTCCTCGGCTACGGCTACACCGTCTACTTTTTTGACGCGCCCTGCCCGTACCCCGAAGTCACGTTCGCCATCCCCAGCGACGCGGTCAAAGCGGATGTCGGTATCCTGCTATCCGCCAGCCACAATGACTACCGCTACAACGGCTACAAGCTCTCCTGCCAGAACGGCTCGCAGTTCGACAGCCGGCAGCGCGATGCCATGTACAACGACTACATCGCCAAGTCCGACCCCAGCCACATCCGCCTCTGCTCCTTTCGCGACGCGCCCGATGGGAAGCTCTGGTTCCTCGGCGGAAAGGAGCCTGTCCCCGGCTTCGACTATGCCGGTAAAGAGAAGTCCCTCATCGACATGCACAAGAAGCACCTTGATCACGTCAAGAGCTTCCTTCTCATGGAGAACCTCGCCGAGCGGCAGAAATCCTCTCGCAACCCGTTGCGGATCGGCTACTGCGCTTTCCACGGCGCCGGCCACATCGCCGTCCCGAGGCTCCTGCGCGAGGTTGGCTTCACGACCATCAACTCGATCACCGTCGATGGCCTGAACGACCTGAACGGCATGTTCCCGTCCTTCTGCAGCGACCCCGGACACGAGCAGCAGCCCGACCCCGGCGATCCCCGCGCAGCCGAAACCGCCGTCCGCGCGTATAAGAAGCAATACGGCAGCCTCGATGGCATTGACATCCTGATCGGCACCGACCCCGATGCCGACCGCTGCGGAATCATCGTGAAAGTCGATGAAAAACGGCGCCAGCTTTATGGCGGCAAGGAGTACACCCTGCTGCCGGCCGATGACATGTGGGCGCTGCTGCTGTGGTACCGGCTGCAGCGGGAGATGGAGGACGGGAAGGTGAAGGACGCGGAGAAGAAGTTCATCGTTCTCTCCACCACCACAACGGATGCGATCGTGCGTATGGCCCGGGCATACGGCTTGGGCGTGGTGAAGACGTGGGTAGGCTTCGCGTTCCTCGCCGCCGCCACGCGCGACGTCTGGGACGGCAAGACCGATGAGATTGCGCAGATCGAGGAAGGTCGGGTCCACGGCGATCCCAGCCAGGAGCTTTGCCACCCGTTCGTGTGCGGCTCGATGGGGATGAACCGCGAGCGATCGATCAATGTCGGCGCGATGGAGCAGAGCAACGGTTTTTCGATTCTGGGCGGCCCGCCGCCCGACGGGCGTTCGTTGGGGCGGGGCGGGCACGTTCGGGACAAGGACGGCACGCTGGCGGCGCTGCTGGTGGCCGAGGTGGCGGCCTGGGCGAAGGAACAGGGCACGACGCTGCTGGACCTTCTGGACAAGCGGGTTTATCTGGACCCGGACGTCGGGGTGTTCACGAACCTCTATGAGCCGGACCCGCTCGATGGCGAGTATCCGGGGATCGAGGGCGACCGGCGCAAGAAGGCCATTCTGCGCCGTGCGCTGGCCTGCTTTCAGCTTGCTCTGGCCGGCGAGCTTGAGATTGGCGGGCTTCAAGTGAAGTCCGCGGTCATTTACCGGACGGGCAAATACGACGCGATTTACCCGCCCACGTATGACTTTCAGTTCCCCGACGAAGGCATTCGCTTCTACTTTGACGAGGAGAAGCTCGATCACGTGACGATCCGCCCGTCGGGGACGGGCAACTCGCTGCGGTTCCACGTGCAGCTTCACGCCTCGCCGAGCGAATCGGACCTGATGGCGAGGAAGATGCAACTGCGCGAACAGGGGGGGACGATCATGGATGACGTGAGGGAGCTTCTCAAAGCGCCGCGAGGCTAGTGCGGCTCGGGCGGGAAAGGCCAATAATGGGCTTGCTCGAAAGACTCATCATCTGGCTGCTCGAAGCGAGGAACCGAAGGCTCTGCTCGATCTTGTGTTGCGTTATAGTGGCTGGAGCAGGCCTCTATTGCGCACTCCGACCAACCTACATCAAAGGCACCTCGCTTACCCCAGTCGAGCTGGCATTGCTGGTGGGCGCGTTCGTCCTACCCCTTGGTGTGCTCGTGTTCCTTGCCAGCAGCACGGGGGTCGGAGGACCTTATATGGGAAGCTCGAAGGTCCTCATGAAATGGGGTAGGCCTGTGACAGTGCGCCATCTCAACGCCGGGTATTTCCGCAACAAAAGCCCAGCTCTGGTCATCGATTGGCGCACTCTTGACGAGGGCATCGGGGCACTCGACGACCAGATGCGCGGCGGCCAACGGACTTTCCTGCCCGACTTGTGCGTGGGGATTAACGACCATGGTCTGCTTCTCGCTGCGGCTCTGGCAATGCGACGCGGGTTGATCGCCTCCGCTGTCGGGCATGTTCGGATCGGGGCATCACATGAGGTTGTCGAGAAGGACTCCCTCCTCCCAAAATTGGATCACGTTAGGAGCATCCTCGTCGTCGACCTGAAAATCGAGACTGGGCGCGGCCTGGAAGCTGTCGTCTCCCGACTCCGCAAGGAGTACGCGCGCGAGGACACAGAGCTGCAAGTCAAGGCGGCGGTCCTTGTCGCGTCCCGTGTGCCCCCCCCTCTTCCCAGCAACAAGGAGATCCCGATAAAGGAATTGCTCTGCCAACATGGGGAGTTCCCCACAGATCGGGCTGAGTATCTGCCTGATTTTCTGGCTTTCAGCACTTCGGAGCCTACCGTCGTGGTCTCTCCGGGGTGACGGCAAACAACATGCTCGCTCTAGCCCAGCAGATCGTCCGCGAAGCTGGCCTCCAGGCCGAGGCCCTCCTGCCGCACTCCCACGTCGTACGCGAGAAGGCACAAGGCGACATCGTCACCGACGCCGATCTCCTCGTCGAGAACCTCGTCCTCTCCGAGCTCAGGAGGCGATTCCCCGACCACGGTTTCGACTCCGAAGAGGCTGGTCAGCAGCGCGCCGATGCCGAGTATGTGTGGATGCTGGACCCCATCGACGGGACCAAGTACTACGCCCGCAACGTCCCCCTGTGGTCCGTTTCGCTGGCCCTGCTCCATCACGGCCAGCCGGTCCTGGGCATCGTGTACAGCCCGGAGAACGGCCGGATGTACTGCGCCGCTCGCGGCGACGGCGCGACGCTGAACGATGAGCCCATTGGCTGCTCGAGCCAGACGAGCATCGAGAAGGCGTCGCTGTGCATTGAGATTCCCAGCAGAGACGCTTCTCCCGACGATCGCCGATGGGCCATGGACAAGATGGCTACCCTTGTGGAACACAGCTACAGAGTGAGAATCCTGGGTGTCGGCGCGCTGGGGCTCTGTTTCACGGCCGCGGGGGGGTTCGACGCGTACGTGAATCTGGCGGGGCCTTGGAAGCCGTGCGACATCGCTGCCGGCCAGATCATCCTCACCGAAGCCGGCGGCCAGTTCCTGACCTTCGGCCGCAAGATCATCGCCGGCCCGCCGGCCCTTTGCGCAGAGCTTCGCGATCTTCTCCACATCTCCTAACTTGCCGGGCTTCCCATCGGCCGCTTTTCTGTTGCTTCTGCCGCTGGCCGTATTATTATCTGTCCCTCAGTGGGCATCTTGGCACGTCATGACGTGGCAGTTCCATTTCAACTGACGGACAAGATATGCATCAGCATCTTGGAGGCGTCGTAAGCCGTCATCTGTCTGAATGACTTCGAGCAATTTGTGCTGTCTGGGTGTGCATGCCCGCCGGGTAAGGCCGCGCATGTTCTGAAGAAGGGCAGGAGTTTCATGTCCCGTCGTCTATCGCAATCGACTTATGGTAGAACCGCGAGGGAACTGGCCAGAGGCAGCCGTCTACGCCGCGCCACCCAAGGCGTGGCCCGACGTTGTCGCTTCGGCATCGAGTCGCTCGAGCCGCGCGTGCTTTTGTCAGGCGACTTCGAATGCACCACCGCCGATGCGGCGTTGTTCCATCAGGCCGCCGCCTCAGGGGCATCTTCCCGCCAGATCAACGTAGCCCTGGGCATCGTCCCCTCCTGCAACGAGATCCCTGATCCAGGTTTCTTCGACGTGCTGCAGAACAGCGTGATGAAGCCCGCCGATTGGAGCTTCTCCAACCCCCACCCCACCTCCGGCGTCTGGGTCACCGACCTCAGCACACTCACCCTCGCCGAGCTCCTCGACTACAACCTCGTCTTCATCTCCAACCACCTCCCGACGGCCTTCTCCGACACCGACCGCGATAAGCTCGAACAATGGGTCGGCGCTGGCGGCACGGTATGGATCGACGACTGCGGCAATATGAGCCCCAGCAACTTCTTCCAGCCCTTCGGCTTCGCCAGCTACGACGGCTGGCCGGGCGACGGCGCCAAGGCGACTGACCTGACCAACCACCCCTTCTTCCAGGGCGTCTGTGACCTGACCCCGGGCGAAATCGCATGGCTGGGCTCGTCGGGCTACTCTTCGCACCTCGTCAACTACGCACCCGACCAGTGGACCCAACTGCTCTACAACCGGTCCGGCGAGCAGCGGGCGCCGGATATGCTACTGATGGCTTACGGCAAGGGACGTGTGGTCGTCACGGCGGACGATTACGGCTGCGCCATCAGCGACTCCCAAGTCAGCCAGAATATCAAGCTCGCCTACAACATCGTGAACTGGGCCCAGGACACGTTGCCGCCCAGCGCCAAGCTGGTCGACGGCCCCGCCGAAGGCCAGACCGTCGGCCCCTCCGGCCCAACCTTCCAATGGACGTCCACCGACGACTACACGTCCCCCGACCAGATGCTCTTCTCCTGGCGTATCGACGAGGGGCCATGGTCGGACTACGCCTACCAGACCACCACGACGCTGGCCACACTCACGGACGGTCCCCATACCTTTGAGGTCCTCGCAAGAGATTTGGCCGGTAACATCAGCCTCCTGCCAACTCGCCGCAGCTTCATAACCGATGCCGTCGCCCCCGCCATCTCCGATATCAGCACATTCCCCCCCGCCACAACTCACTGCACCATTGCCTGGACCACCGATGAGCCAAGCACCTCGCAGATTGACTTCGGCTTGACCGACACCTACGGCTCCGCAAGCCCCCTCGACAACCAACTCACGACCCAGCACGTCGTCGCTCTCAGCAATCTCCCGCCCGGCGCGCTCTACCACTTCCGCGTACGTTCAGCCGATGCCGTCGGCAATGAAACGCTTTCCGCCGACGGTCTGTTCATCACCACCGCCCTGCCGACCATACTCGCCGTCCAGCCCCTCCCCGACGACGGCGGCACAATCACCGGGTCGGTCACGCAGTTGCTCGTCTGCACCAATACGTCTCTCGCCGCCGCCGCGGTCAATAGCACCAATGCGTGGGAACTCCGCGCTGCCGGCCCCGATGACACCTTCGGCACCGCCGACGACACTACAATCAGCCTGTCGATCAGCCCCGCTTACCTCTCCGGGCCCTTCATCACCCTCGCCGCAGGGCCTGCGCTCCCCGCCGGCCTCTACCGCTTCACCGCCTCCTCCGCAGTCCTCAAGGACATTGCCGGCACGGCCCTCGACGGCAACCGTGACGGAGCGCCCGGCGATGACTTCGTCACCACCTTCCGCATCGCCAACGCTTCCTTCGACACCCGCACCTACACTTCCGACGCCGACTTCACTCAAGGCACATTCTCCGGCACACAGCAGACTGTCCCCGGCCAGATCCAGCTCTCACAGGGCAACCCCCTGCCGTACATCTGGGTCCCCAACCAGAACGGCACCGTCTCGAAGATCGACATCGCTACCGGGAACGAGTTGGCCCGTTACCGCACCATCCCCGAGGGCGTCAACTCCCAGCCGTCACGCACGACAGTGGACCTGTGGGGCAATTGCTGGGTCGCCAACCGCTACGCCGGCACCGTCGTCAAAATCGGCCTCCTCGAAGCCAACCAGTGGATCGACCGCAACAAGGACGGCATTCCCCAAACCTCCCGCGACCTGAACTCCAATGGTCTCATCGACCCTGATGAGCTCCTCCCCTTCGGCCAGGACGAATGCGTCCTCACCGAAGTCGTCGTCATCCCAGGCCGCGAGGGGACCTTCGTCCCCGGCACCTACGCCGGCGGCTACACCAACGACTGGGGCAACCCCGGCCCCCGCTCTCTCGCCATCGACGCCAACAACACGCTCTGGGTCGGGTGCTACGGGTCTCAAACCTTCTACAAGCTCGATGGCACCACCGGCAATATCCTCACCAGCTTCTCCGTCGCCCCCTGGGGACACCACGCCTATGGCGCCGTCATCGACTCCAACGGTGTCCTCTGGTCCGCCGGCCTCGACGACCGCGCCGTCCTGCGGATCGACACGAACACGATGGCCATCACGAAGATCGACCTCCCCCAGCAGACGTACGGGATCGCGTTGGATTACATCGGCCACCTGTTCGTCAACGGCTGGCAGAGCGCGGTTTTATCGAAGATCGACGTCACAACGGGGGCCGTGGAGTGGAGCCAGTCGAAGTCCGAGATCTATGAAGGCCGCGGCGTGGCCGTCACCGCGGACAACGATGTTTGGGCCGTCAGCAGCGCTGGCGGCCGAGTCTGCCGCTACGACAACGAGGGCAATCTCAAGGCGACGATCAGCGGCTTGAACTATCCGACGGGCGTCGCCGTCGATGCCAATGGCAAAGTGTGGGTCTGCGATCTCAACGACGGCTTCGTCCATCGCATCGACCCGGCCACGAACGCCGTCGACCTTTCGAAGGACATACCGAACGTCAGTGGCCATTACTCCTACAGCGACATGACGGGCATCATCGCGCGCACCATCACCACCAGGATGGGCACGTGGGCGGTCGTCTACGACAGCGGCGCGCCGGACACTCCGTGGGGCCGGGTCAGTTGGAACGCCTTCACGCCCGCCGGAACGGCCATCACCGTCAACGTCCGCGCCTCCAACGACCAGACCACCTGGTCCGCGTGGCAGACTATCACCAGCGGCACGGCCTTCTCGGGAATCGCCGGTCGCTACCTCCAGATCGAGGCCACCCTCCAAGTGACCTCCGGCAACATCTCCCCGGTCCTCTACGATCTCACCGTCGAAGAGGCCCACGTGCCACGGGCGCCGAGCAATCCCCTCCCCGCCGACGGCGCTGCTGACACCATCTGGTCCCCCACGCTGAACTGGAATACATGCTCAGCTACGAGCAGTTATGACGTGTATCTCTGGAGAGCCGGCCAGAGCAAGCCCGCCACCCCGACCGCCGCCGATCTCACACAGACATTCTACAAGCCCAGCCAATTGGAGAGCGGCACGCAGTACAAGTGGCAGGTGGTCGCCAAGAGTTGGGCCGGCCAGACGGCCGGACCGGAGTGGTCCTTTGGCACCGAGACCCTGGCGGACCTGGAAGC
>Ga0315284_10001794_pt1 | contig 30531 bp, 28 predicted proteins | sample YL17G09_16_MG_FD_203696 | JGI IMG/M metagenome (GOLD analysis project Ga0315284, IMG submission 203696) | Sediment microbial communities from Yellowstone Lake, YNP, Wyoming, USA - YL17G09_16 | ecosystem: Environmental > Aquatic > Freshwater > Lake > Sediment | place: USA: Wyoming | collected...
AAGAAGCTCCAGTCAGCCCTGCAATATACCCCGGCTTACGTGCCGCGGCAATAGAGTCGGCTGTCGGCTTGCGGCCGTCGTGACCCGCCAGCCGACAGCCGGCGGCCGAAGAAATCATAACCGCATCGTTGCCGTTGAACGCCCTTCCCGATCGATGCTAAACTCGTCTTGTTGGTGTGCGGAGACCCCTATGGAAACAGTCACCGTCTCGTCCAAGTACCAGGTCGTGATTCCGCGTAGCGTCCGCGAGTCACTTCGAGTGGAGCCGGGCCAGAAGTTCCAGGCCCTCGTCGCCGGTGACCAAATCGTGTTCGTGCCGGTCAGAGATGTTCGGAAGATGCGCGGATTCCTGCGGGGGATCGACACGACTGTGGAACGCGATCCGGACCGCGTATGAACGTAGTTGATTCCTCCGGTTGGCTGGAATACTTCGCCGACGGGCCCAACGCCGGCTTCTTCGCTCCGGCCATCTCCCAAGTCGATCAACTCATCGTCCCGTCGATTTGCCTCTTGGAAGTCTGCAGGCGCGTTCTGATCCAGCGGGGCATCGAGGACGCGATGCAGGCTGCAGCCTTGATGCAAGTCGGCAGGGTCGTCGATCTCGACACGGGTTTGGCACTGCTGGCCGCCCAAATCGGAGTGGCGCTGAAACTTGCACTTGCTGACAGTGTGGTGCTCGCTACCGCTCGGGCGCACAATGCTGTGCTTTGGACGCAGGATCAACACTTCGACGGTCTGGACGGCGTCAGGTACATGGCGAAGAAGTAAGAACGCCCGTCGAGTGCGGAGGCCTCCGCATGCGCGCACTTTTCATTCGATGCCCCTTTGTGGTGAAATCGGCCTCATGCGAAATTGGCTTGCGATGTTGCTGGCGCTGGCGGCCATGCCGGCCGCGGCGCAAACCGTGATCGACGTTTCCCCCGACGGCCCCCTGCGCACGCCGGCCGAAGCCCGCGACAAGGTGCGGTCGCTGCGCCAAACCGGCGCCGCGGGGACGCTGACCATTCGCCTTCACGCCGGCACGTACGCCCTAAGTGAACCGCTGGTGTTGAACCCCGGAGATTCCGACACCGTGTGGGAAGCGGCGCCGGGCGAACGCGTGCTGCTGAGCGGGGGCCGCCGCATCACCGGCTGGCAGAAAAGCAAGACGGCGGTGTGGACAGCGCCGGCGGGCGAGCCGTATTTCCGCCAGTTGTTCGTCAGCGGCAGGCGCGCCCAGCGGGCCCGCACCCCCACTTTCGGCTTCTTCCGCATCGACGGCCCAAGCTCACAGGACAAGCCCTTCCTGCTGAAATACCGCGGCAACGACATCAAGCCCGAGTGGGCCGAGGCCGGCGACGTCGAAGTGGTCGCGTTACTGGCCTGGGCCGATATTCGCATGCCCATCGTGAAGGTGGATGAGGCCAACCACGCAGCCATGCTTACCCTCGATCCCCGGCCTTCCAACAGGGAAGCCAACGCGCGCTACTGGATTGAGAACGCTCCGGACGGCCTGGATTTTCCCGGCGAGTGGCACCTGGATCGCAAGACCGGCGTGGTTTCCTACTGGCCGCTGCCCGGCGAAGACCTGGCCCGCGAGGAAGTCATCGCCCCAACCATCAACCAACTGGTGCGCCTGGAAGGCGCGCCGGAAAGCGGCCGGTTCGTTCGCAAGGTCGTGTTCCGCAACCTGGAATTCGCTCACACCGACTGGACCATGGGCCCCATGGGCTATGCCGACATGCAGGCCTCGATCCTGACCGCGCCGACGGCATTCGAGGCCGTGGGCGCCGAGGAATGCGCCATCGACCATTGCGCTTTCCGGCAAATCGGCGGCTATGCAATCTGGTTCGGGCGCGGCTCGAAGCGCAACCGGATCACAGCCAACGAGATTGGCGACATCGGCGGCGGCGGCGTAAAGATCGGCGAGGTGACGCGCCGACCGAATGAGGCCGAGCAGTGCCGCGAAAACGTGGTTGCCGACAACCACATCCACAACCTGGGCCAGGTGTTTCCGCCGGCGGTCGGCATCTGGGTGGGGCAAAGCAGCGGAAACACGCTGGCCCACAACCATATCCACGACCTCTACTACACGGCCATCTCCGTGGGCTGGACCTGGGGCTATGGGCCGCACCTGGGCTACGGCAATATCATCGAGTTCAACCACCTGCACAACGTCGGCAAGGAAATGCTCAGCGACATGGGTGGCATCTACACGCTGGGCCTGCAGCGCGGCTCGGTGCTGCGCAACAACCTCATCCACGACGTGGCGGCCTTCACTTACGGCGGCTGGGGGATTTATCCCGATGAAGGCACCAGCGAGATGCTGATCGAGAACAACGTGGTGTACCGCTGCAAGCACGCCGGCTTCCACCAGCACTATGGCCGCGAAAACACCGTTCGCAACAACATCTTCGCCATGAACGGCATGTACGAGCTGATGCGCTCGCGCTCGGAGCCGCACCTGTCGTTCACCTTCGAGCGCAACATCGTGTACTTCGACCAGGGGCGGCTGCTGGGAAGCAACTGGGCGCTGACGGCGGGGCCCGCCGCGCCCACCACCGGCAAGTTCGACACCGGCCAAAAGCCCGATACCAGCGCGCCGGGCTACAAATTCAACCGCAACGTCTACTACGATCTGCGCGGGCCGGGGATTCGTTTTGCGGGACGCACGCCGGCGGAGTGGCGGCAACTGGGGCAGGACCTGGAGTCGCGCATCGCCGACCCGCTGTTCGTCAACGCTGCCAACTTCGATTTCCGGCTGCAAGCCGGCTCGCCGGCGCTGGCCATGGGCTTCCAGCAGATCGATGTGAGCACAGTAGGCCCGCGCGTCGCTCCCGGTCCGGCAGTCAGTAAGCAGTAGGCAGGAGGCAGTATCTGCCTGTCGCCTGCTGCTGGTCGCGCGGGTGCATTCGCAGGTCGCTGGCAGCTCGATTTGCAGTATGCTGTCCGGGTACGTGGCCGCAGACAAACGTTTTCAAGGAGAGTTTTGACATGCGCACCCTCCGCACGATTTGTGCCGTCGCACTGCTTCTGGCCGTTGCCGCTCCGCTGCCCGCGCAGGCCCCTGCGAGGAAAAAACGGGTGTTATTTGTGGGGCAGTCGAAGGGCTTTCAGCACGATTCCATTTCCTACGCCATGGGAACCATCTGGAAACTCGGCCAGGAAACCAAGCTGTGGGACACCTACCTGCGCACCGATTCGCAGCTCATCACCAAGAAGAAGCTGCAGGGCAACGCCAAGAACCTCGACTACTTCGACGTGGTGGCCTTCTACACCACCGGCGAGCTGGACATGGATGATTCGCAGAAGGCCGACCTGCTGGCCTTCGTGCGCGAGGAGGGCAAGGGCTTCCTGGGCATCCACAGCGCCACCGACAGCTTCTACAAGTGGCCCGAGTACGGCGAGATGATCGGCGGCTATTTCGACCAGCACCCGTGGAACACCTTCGAGGCGCCGCTGGTGGTCGAGGATGCGGAGTTTCCCGGCATGTCGGCGCTGCCCCGGGCGTTCACCATGAAGGACGAGATTTACCAGGCCAAGGAATTTTCGCGTGACCGGGTGCGGGTGCTGCTGACGCTGGACGCCGCCAAGCTCGATCTCAATAACCCGCGCGTGCACCGCACCGACAAGGATTTCGCCGTCGTCTGGGCGCGCAATTACGGCAAGGGCCGCGTTATCTACAACGGCCTGGGGCACGTGGAAGCGGTGTGGGACCGGCCCGACATCCAGAAGATGGTGATCGAGCACATGAAGTGGCTGCTGGGGATGGTGCCGGGCGACGCCACGCCCCGGCCGAAGCCCGCGGTCCAGTAGCCGTCAGCCGCCGGTCGCCGGCCGTCCGCCCATCCGCGAGAATCCGCGGATCGAATCAGGCGCGCTTCCCTGCCCCCAGCAGCCGGGCGGGCAGCGTGATCACCGCCCACAGCAGTTGCAGCACCCCGTCCACCGCAATCCCAACGAGGCGAAACGGCAGCAACAGCAGCCAGACAAGGGGGTACAACACCAGCGCCAGCAGCGCCAGGGGCCAGCAGAGCACCAGCAGGATGCACCACAGCAGAAACTTCGTCACACAATCCTCCATCCGGAGCGGCGCCAGCCGGCCGCTATTTCTTGGGGACGATGGGCAGCACCAGGTGAGACGGGTGCGCCGAATCGTGGAAGATCTTCTGCTCGGCGCTTCGCAATTCGGTGGTTCTGCCCAGCGGCCCGCCGGTCTGCGGATTCCGGTCGTACTTCGGAAAGGCCGTCGAGGCCACCTGCAGCCGGATGCGGTGGCCCTTCTGGAATGTCTGGCAGGTATTCCAGAGATCGAGGGTATAGACATAGGTCTGCCCGGGCACGATCAGCGACGGCTTCTCCATCCCCTCGCGGAAGCGGGCGCGCACCATGCCGTCGATCAGCCGCTGCGAAAAGCCGTCGGGCCACACGTCCAGCAGCAGACCCATGAAGTCCGTGTCCCTGGCCGAGGAGGCCGCGTAAAGCTGGAGCTTGATCGGCCCGCACACCTGGGTGTCTTCCGCCACAGGCGCGGAGGTGTAGACCAGCACGTCGTCGCGGCGGTGGACGGCGCGGTAATCGTCGGTGCTGCCGATCTGCGCGAACGACGGCTCGGTAATGAACGGCGCCGGGCGCGCCGGGTTGCTGCTGTAGCCGTCGGGCGGCTCGGCCGCCGGAGCCGCGGCCGATAGCGTGCCGTCGCCGAACAGGCTGTTGGCGCGCCCGCCGCTGTGCAGGTAGAACCTGGTCCACTGCGTGTGCGCCATCGGCCATTCGTTCTCCTCCACCCACTTGTTTTCGCCCATGACGAAGAGCCGCACCGGCGGCTCCTTCATCACGCCGTTATCCTTGCCTTTCAGCCAGCAGTCGAACCAGCGCAGCATCGTGCCGTTCAGGTCGATGATGGCGCCGGAGCCGAAATCGACCTCGCCCAGCTTGCTGGTGGAGTTGACGGCGTGCGGCCAGGGGCCCATCAGCAGCTTCTGGCTGCGCCGCGCGCTCTCGGCCCCCTTGCTGGTCATGCCCATGAAGTTCAGCGGGGTGCCGACCTGCTCGTCGTCGTACCAGCCGGAGATGTGCAGGACCGGTACGTTCACGCGGTCGTACTTGTTCTGATAGCGAAGCGGCTCCCACCAGGCGTCGAGCTGCGGGTGGTCGAACATCTCCTTCCAGCCAGAGTTGGGGCGGCCGGCGGCCTCGTCCATGGTGTAAAGCGGCAGGTGCCAATGGATTTTCGACCAGTCCAGCGCGGCCATGTTCTGCGACAGGTGTCCGGCCGTGTAGTGGTGCCAGCTTATATCCATGGGCAGCGGGATTCCGGTGGGCCACTCGACGAACGGGTCCGACGGCGTGACCAGCGCCACCATGGCGGCCAGGTGCGGGGGCTGCAGCACGGCGGTGAGCCACTGAATGCGGCCCAAGTAGGAGCCGCCGGTGGTGCCCACCTTGCCCGTGCACCAGGGTTGCGCCGCGCACCACTCGACGGCGTCGTAGCCGTCGCGCCCGTCGTTGCGATAGGGGACGAAGCGGCCGTCGGAATCGCCCCGCCCGCGCACGTCCATGGCCACGTACACGTAGCCGCGCTCGGCGAAGTACTGCGCCGTTTTCAGCGCCCCGGTCTTGGTATACGGCGTGCGCGACAGCAGCACCGGGAACTTCCCCGGCGCATCGGGCCGGTAAACGTCGGCGGACAGCTCCACCCCGTCGCGCATCTTCACCCGCTGGTCGAAGTCAATCTTGACGGTGTAAGGCTGCTGGGCAAAGCAGCCGGCGGCGGCCAGCAAAACAAGAAGCAATACAAGTCTCCGCATGGAAATTGCCTCAACGACAGGCTACAGCCTGCGGCCTACAGCCTACAGCCCACAGCCTACGAATCGTACTTCAGCAGGCTGAACAGGCACTCGCCCGGCAGCTTGTCGCGGCCGTGCAGGAAGGTCAGCTCGACCACGAACGCCACCCCGACCAGCTCGGCGCCCAGCGAGCGGGCCAGTTTTACGCAGGCGGCGGCGGTGCCGCCGGTGGCCAGCAGGTCATCGACGATCAGCACGCGCTGGCCTGCCACGATGGCGTCCTTATGCACCTCGATGGCGTCGGTGCCGTACTCCAGTTCGTAGGTGGCCCGGGCGGTCTCGGCGGGCAGCTTCTTCGGCTTGCGCACCGGGACGAAGCCGGCGCGCAAACGGTCGGCCAGCGCCGCGCCGAAAATGAACCCGCGCGCCTCGACCGCCATAACCAGGTCGATGGCCTGGCCGCCATACTGGGCCTGCAGCGCATCCAGCACGCGCCGCAGCCCCGCCTGGTTCTTGAGCAGCGTGGTCAGGTCGTAGAACAGGATGCCGGGCTTGGGCCAGTCGGGCACCTCGCGGATCAATTTTTTCAGGTCTTCGTAAGATTCACTGTGCATGGCAGGCTGAACGGTCATCCGATGACTCCTGTAGCGGCGACCCCGCCAAGCGGGGTCGCCGCTACATCAGAATTCAATGTGAAAACGCTTGTAGCCGGCGCGAACGGGCGCCGGGCTTTCCTCCACGGCCGTCACGCGCGCCCCCATGGGGCCGCGCTCCAGATTCTGGCGCAACTCGTCGAGGCCCTGCTCGGCGCCGATGGCGTAGACCTCGACGGCGCCGTCGTGCAGGTTCCTGACGTAGCCGGCCAGGCCGAGGTTGTCGGCCACCCGCTCGGCAAACCAGCGGAACCCGACCCCCTGCACCCTGCCGCGTACCCGGAAGAGTCGCGCCGACGGCACATCATCTTCTCTACCACAAACACACGACGGCACCAAGACCTTGGTGCCGCAGCCAAGGTGCGCCGCCCCGGGGGTACGGCCCCGCCCCTGTCCGGCCCGGAAGCCGCGGGAAGGCCGAAAAGCAGTTGACAACCGGATGCAGATTGCATATTATAAGAGTTTGGGCGGGTATCGACCGACCGCGGGACCCCTTGCCGATTTCAGTCCGTTCGCAATATAATCAGCAGTGAGGTGGGTGCGCCGCTGGACGGTTAGGCCCCGCAGGTATCGAGCCGGCCAAGGTTGGTACTTTCCTTGGTATCCCCTTTTCCAAAGAATGTTCCGTTGCTTCCCGGCTGCACTTTTGGGGGTTGTCACGCATTCGTTATTTGACTTGTTGATTCCCGCATTGATCGCCGGCGTTGCCGGACAAAGACCGCGTTGAAAGCATTCGACTACCCGCCCTTGTGGCACCGTTTGCCCATCCGAATGGAGCTGTATGACCATTTCTGAACTCAAGGAAAAGAGCATCACCGAACTGACCCGGATCGCCCGAACCCTGGAGCTGCCGGGGGCCTCCGGAATGCGAAAGCAGGACCTGATCTTCCGGCTTCTGCAGGCGCAGGCCGAGAAAGAGGGACTGATCTTCGCCGAGGGAGTGCTGGAGATTCTGCCGGAAGGATTCGGCTTTCTGCGCTCGCCCGACTACAACTACCTGCCCGGTCCGGACGACATCTATGTCTCGCCGTCGCAGATTCGCAAGTTCGACCTGCGGACCGGCGACACCATCAGCGGCCAGGTGCGCCCGCCCAAGGAGGGCGAGAACTACTTCGCGCTGGTCAAGATCGAGGCGGTCAACTTCGAGTCGCCCGACCAGGCGCGCAACAAGATTTTCTTCGACAACCTGACGCCGCTGTACCCCAACCAGCGGGTCAAGCTGGAGACCACGCGGGAGAACCTGTCCTCCCGGGTGATGGACTTGCTGACCCCGCTGGGCAAGGGGCAGCGCGGGCTGATCGTCTCGCCGCCGCGCGCCGGCAAGACCATGCTGCTGCAGTCCATCGCCAACTCCATCACCACCAACCACCCGGAGATCACCATCATCGTGCTGCTGATCGACGAGCGGCCCGAGGAAGTCACCGACATGCAGCGCTCGGTCAAGGGCGAGGTCATCAGCTCGACGTTCGACGAGTCGGCGGCGCGCCACGTGCAGGTGGCCGAGATGGTCATCGAGAAAGCCAAGCGGCTGGTCGAGCACAAGCGCGACGTGGTGATTCTGCTGGACTCCATCACCCGCCTGGCGCGCGCTTACAACACCATCGTCCCGCCTTCCGGCAAGGTGCTGTCGGGCGGCGTCGATTCCAACGCCCTCCAGCGCCCCAAGCGCTTTTTCGGCGCGGCGCGCAATATCGAGGAGGGCGGCTCGCTCACCATCATCGCCACCGCGCTCATCGATACCGGCAGCCGCATGGACGACGTGATCTTTGAGGAGTTCAAGGGCACCGGCAACATGGAGGTGAACCTGGACCGCAAGCTGATGGACAAGCGCGTCTTCCCGGCCATCGACATCAACAAGAGCGGCACGCGCAAGGAAGAGCTTCTGCTGGTCCGCGAAGATCTGAACCGGGTGTGGGTGCTGCGCAAGGTGCTCAATCCGCTGTCCCCGGTCGAGGCCATGGAGCTGCTGCTGGACAAGATGGCGCGCACCCGCTCCAATGCCGAATTCATGGCCTCCATGTCCAACGGCGTGGCCCGCGGCTAGCCTTGGCGCACCACAAAGACCCCAAGAACACAAAGGAACACAAAGAAACCGTCCTTGTGGTCCTTGGTAGCTTTGTGCCTTTGTGGTGAATCAGGACCCGAGCTGGAAGGCGGAGTGCCGGGGGAAGCGGCGGGCGCTCTCGATCAGGGCCGCGCGGACTTCCTCGGCCGTAGGGGCGACGGTGCCCACGTGGGCGACGGCGCGGCCGGCGGCGCAGTTGGCGATCACCGCAGCTTCCGGCATGCTGGCGCCCGCGGCATGCGCCAGAGCCAGGACCGCGATCACGGTATCGCCTGCGCCGGTCACGTCGTACACTTCCTGGGCCATGGCCGCGATCTTCCGGATTTGCCCGCCGCGCTCAAACAGCGCCATGCCGCGCTCGCCGCGGGTAATCAGCACCCAGGCACAATCCAGCATCTCCAGCAGCCGGCGACCGGCCGCCAGCAGGGCCGCCTCGCTGTCGATTTCCAGGCCCGTGATCTGTCCGGCCTCGCGCTCGTTGGGAGTGATGATGGTGATAGGGCGGTAGCTCAACGGATTCCGGGTGCGGGGGTCCAGAAACACGGGGATGCCCGCCTCTTTCAGCGGCGGCAGCACTTCGGCCAGCAATTCGGGCGTGATGGCCCCTTTGTCGTAGTCCGAGACGATGACGGCCTGAAAGCGGTCGGCTTCACGAAGCAGGCGGCGGGCCAGGCGGCGCGCCAGCGCCCGGCCGGCCGGCCGGCGGCATTCCCGATCGGCGCGCACCACTTGGTGTTTGCGCGCCGTCTCGATGATGCGGGTCTTCACCGTCGTCGAGCGGGAAGCGTCGGCGATCAGCCCGCCGGTCGGCATGCCTTTCCGCCGCAGCACCTCGGTCAACTGCTTCCCATAGCCGTCCCTGCCGACGATGCCAAAGGGGGCCGGGCAGCCGCCCATGGCCACTATGTTGGCGGCAACATTGCCCGCCCCGCCCGGCGAGAACGTTTGCCCGGTCACCTCCACCACCGGCACCGGCGCCTCGGGCGAGATCCGCGAGACCTTGCCCCAGATGAACTCGTCCAGCATGAAATCGCCAAGCACGGCGATACGGCAGCCGGGGAGCTGCGAGATGTACCGCGTCAGGCGCCGCGCGGTGGCAGAGGCTTGCTGCATCCCTGAAATTGTAGCAGGGGTCCATCGATTGCGGATTGCGGATTGCGGATTTCGAGCAGCCTGGCGTTTGAAATCCGTCCGCCGCGGCGGACAATCCGAGATCCGCAATTCCCCAAGTTGACTTGCCCCGCCAATGCCACTAGCATATCCATTCATCCTCCGGCGGATTTTCTCCTGGGATTGAGCGAAGGCATGTGCAGCACCGCCAACACGGGCCGCGCCTCCGGCCTGCTGGCCGAAATCATCGCCGCCAAGCAAGCCGAGGTGGCTGAGCGCCGCGGGCGCGCTGCGGAGCGGGAACTGATCGGGCAATCCCGCCGTCGGCTTCCCCGCCCTTTCCTCGGCGCACTATCGCCAGGCGGGCGCGGGATCATCGCCGAGCTGAAGCGCAAGTCGCCATCGCGCGGGGTGCTGCGCCAGAATTACCGCCCGGCCGAGATTGCCGCCGGCTACCAGGCGGCCGGGGCCCGCGCCCTTTCCGTCCTGACCGACGCGCCGTACTTCGGCGGCCGCCTGGAGGATCTGCGCGAGGCCCGCGAGGCAACTAGCCTCCCCGTGCTCCGCAAAGATTTCATCATTGACGAGTACCAGGTGGCGGAAGCCGCGGCAGCGGGCGCCGACGCCATCCTGCTGATCGTCGCGGCGCTGGACGATCGCCAGTTGCGGCTGCTCTTCAGCCGCGCTGCGGAGCTGGGGCTGGACGCCCTGGTCGAGGTGCATTGCGAGGAAGAACTGGAACGGGCGGCCGCGCTGGGCGCACGGTTGATTGGCGTCAATAATCGCGACCTGGCAACGCTGGAAGTGACCATCGAGACCTCGCTGCGGCTGGCTCCAGGCCTGCCGGCGGGCACGCTGGCCGTCAGTGAAAGCGGGCTGCGGTCGCGCGCCGACCTCGATCGGTTGGAGGCCGCCGGCTATCGCGCGTTTCTGATCGGCGAAAGCTTCCTGGCCGCGCCCGATCCGGCAGCCGCGCTCCGGCAAATGCTGAATTAGTGCTGAGTGCTGGGTGGCCCGTGGCCTATGATCTGGGTAAAGATCTGCGGGATCACTAACGCGGAGGATGCCGCTGCGGCGCTCGAGGCGGGCGCCGACGCGCTGGGCTTCAATTTCTGGCGGCCGGGACGGCGCTACCTGGCCCCCGGGGCGGCCGCGGCGATTATCGAGACGCTGCCGCCACAGATCGCCAAGGTCGGGGTCTTCGTGGACGAAGAACCGGCCGAGGTTCTGGCCATCGCGCGGCAGGCCGGGCTGACGGCCGTGCAGTTGCACGGCTCGGAACCGCCGGAATACCTGGATCGGCTCGGGCCATACCAGAAGCTGAAGGCCTTCCGTGTTGATGACCGGTTTTGCGCCGAGACACTCGGCCGCTACCGCGCCGACGCCTTCCTGCTCGACGCGGCGGGCAGCACACCCGGCGGGACCGGTGCGCGCTTCGACTGGCGGGCCGCCATTGCCGCCAAGCGCTTCGGCCGCATTATTCTGGCCGGCGGCCTCACAGCGGAGAACGCCGGCGAAGCCGTCCGGCAGGTCGCTCCCTGGGGCGTGGACGTGGCCAGCGGCGTGGAGCGCGAGCCGGGCAGAAAGGACCCCCGCCTGCTGCGCGAGTTCATTCGCGCCGTCCGCGAGGCGGAAGGTAGAGATGGCAGTGGTTGAGAAGACAATCACGGGGCGGTACGGCCCTTACGGCGGGCGCTTCGTGCCGGAAACGCTGATGGCGCCGCTGGAGGAGCTGGAGCGCGCCTATTTCCAGGCGCGCCAGGATCCGGGCTTTCAGGCCGAGCTGGATGAGTTGCTGCGCCGCTATGCCGGCCGGCCGACTCCGCTGACCTACGCGCGGCGGCTGACCCAGCACCTTGCCGGGGCGCGAATCTACCTGAAGCGCGAGGACCTGCTGCACACCGGCGCCCACAAGATCAACAACTGCCTGGGACAGGCGCTGCTGGCCCGCCGCATGGGCAAGCGCCGCTTGATCGCCGAAACCGGCGCCGGCCAGCACGGCGTGGCCACGGCCACCGTCTGCGCGCTGTTCGGCTTCGACTGCGTGGTTTACATGGGCGAGGAGGACATGGCCCGGCAGCGCCTCAACGTGGTCCGCATGCGGCTGCTGGGCGCCGAGGTGGTCCCCGTTTTTTCGGGCAGCCGCACGCTGAAGGATGCCATCAACGAAGCCATGCGCGACTGGGTCACCAACGTCGAGACCACGCATTACCTGCTGGGCTCGGTGCTGGGCGCGCACCCCTACCCGCTGATGGTCCGCGATTTCCAGAGCGTGATCGGACGCGAGACGCGCGCCCAGGTGCTGGAGGCCGAGGGCCGCCTTCCCGACCTGCTGCTGGCCTGCGTGGGCGGCGGCAGCAACGCCATAGGGTTGTTCTACGACTTCCTTGACGATGCGCCCGTGAAGATGGTGGGCGTGGAGGCCGGCGGGCGCGGCCCGTCGCTGGGCGAGCATGCGGCGCGGTTCCACGGCGGCGCGCCCGGCGTCCTGCAGGGCACGTACAGCTACGTGCTGCAGGACGAAGCCGGCCAGATCGCGCCCACGCACTCGGTCTCCGCGGGGCTGGATTACGCGGCCGTGGGCCCCGAGCACGCCTGGCTGCACGACAACGCGCGCGCCGAGTACACCGCCTGTTCCGACGCCGACGCCCTGGCGGCGTGCCGGACCCTGGCGCGCCTGGAAGGCATCATCCCGGCGCTGGAACCCGCGCACGCCGTCGCCGAGACCATCCGGCGGGCGCCGCGCGCGCCGGGCCAGGTGTTCGTGATCAACGTTTCCGGCCGCGGCGACAAGGACATGGAAATCCTGCAGCGGGAGCTGAGACTGGATGATTCACCACAAAGACACGAAGAACACGAAGAATAAACCTTAGTGGTTCTTTGTGCTCTTCGTGTCTTTGTGGTTCAAAGGCATGTCGCGAATCGGCAAACGGTTTGAGGAATTACGGCAGCGGCAGGAGTTGGGCCTGGTGGCCTACATCACCGCCGGCGACCCCGATCTGCGCGCTACCGCGGAGTTCATCCCGGCGCTGGAGGAGGCGGGCGTCGATGTGCTGGAGCTGGGCGTTCCCTTCTCCGATCCGCTGGCCGATGGCCCGGTGATCCAGCGGGCCAGCCAGCGGGCGCTGGCTTCGGGAACGACGCTGGCCGGCGTGTTGGAGATGGCGGCCCAAGCCCGCGGCCGCAGCCGGTTGCCGCTGCTGCTGTTCAGCTACCTGAACCCGATTCTGCGTTACGGATTCGACCGCTTTGCCGCCGACGCCCGCCGTGCCGGCATCGACGGCGTGCTCATCACCGACCTGAGCATCGAGGAAGCGGACGCTTATATCGGGCGAATGCGGCAAGCGGAGCTGGACACCGTCTTCCTGGCCGCGCCCACCTCGACCGAGGCGCGCCTTCGCCGCATCTGCGAGGCCTCGCGCGGCTTCGTCTACGCCGTGTCCCGCACGGGCGTGACCGGAGCGCAGCAGGCCCTGTCCGGCCAACTGTTGCCCTTGCTCCAGCGCCTCCGCGCCGCATCGTCGCTGCCGGTGGCCGCGGGGTTCGGCATCTCGCGGCCCGAACACATCCGCGAGCTGCGCGGCCACGCCGACGCCGCCGTGGTGGGCAGCGCGCTGGTGCGCGTGGTCGAGGAACACCGCTCGGCCGAGCGCCTGGCCGCTTTGGCCGCCGAATTGAAGCAAGCCGGCCGGCGTGAAGCGGTCCAAGGTCCAGGGTCCAAGGTCCAAGGTCGCGTCGATGCGAACTCTTGACTTTGGACCTTGAAGTCGCCGCGGCGACGACCTTGGACCTTAGAAATATGGATATCAGCGACTGGCGTAAGAAAATCGACGAGGTGGACCGCGAGCTGGTGGCGCTGTTTAATCGCCGTTCCGAGTTTGTCCTCGAAATTGCCAAGCTGAAGCGGCAGCTCGGAATGCCGATTTACGAACCGCAGCGGGAAGAGGAAATCTTCCGCAACATCGCCGGCGCCAACGGGGGGCCGCTGGAGCTGGCGGCGCTGCGCCGGGTGTTCGAGCGCATCATCGACGAAAGCCGCTCCATTCAGCGCGTCCCGATGCATGCCGAGCGGGCCGAGGAGACTGGGTTGCCGGTGGACACCGAGCTGAACCAGACGGAGAAAGACTAATTGCGGATTGCGGATTGTCGCGGCCCGTTTGAAATCCGCAATCCGAAATCCGCAATCCGAAATTGAAGGGATCGTATGGTTGTTGTCATGCAAGAAGGGGCTTCCGAGCCTCAGGTCCAGGCGGTGATCGACCGCCTGGTGGGCATGGGTTTCGACATTCACCGCTCGACCGGGGTGCGTCACACGGTGCTGGGCGCGGTGGGGGCCAAAATCGATTTTGACGTGCGCGACATCGAGGTGCTCAAGGGCGTGGCCGAGGTGCTGCGCATTTCGGCGCCGTACAAGCTGGCCAGCCGCGCCTTCCGGCCGCAAGGCACCATCGTCAAAGTCGGCCCGCCGGGACGCGAGGTGGAGATCGGCGGCCAGGAAGTAATCATGATGGCGGGGCCGTGCAGCGTCGAAAGCCTGGACCAGATCCAGCGCAGCGCGGAAATTGTGGCTTCCTGCGGCGCCCGGTTGCTGCGCGGCGGCGCGTTCAAGCCCCGCACCTCTCCCTACAGCTTCCAGGGACTGGGCGAGGAAGGCCTGCGCTACCTGCGCGAGGCAGCCGACCGTTGCGGTTTGCTGGTGGTCTCCGAGGTCATGGATTCGGGCGACCTGGCCATGATGCTCCGCTACGTGGACCTGCTGCAGGTCGGCGCCCGCAATATGCAGAACTACAACCTGCTGCGCGGCCTGGGCAAGGTCGACAAGCCGGTGCTGCTCAAGCGCGGTACCGCGGCTACCATCGAGGAGCTTCTGCTTTCCGCCGAGTACATCATGGCGGGCGGGAACTACCAGATCGTGCTGTGCGAGCGGGGTATCCGCACCTTCGAGAGCTATACCCGGAACACGCTGGACATCTCCGCCATCCCGGTGGTGAAGAAGCTCTCGCACCTTCCCATCATCGCCGATCCCTCGCACGGGACCGGGCGGCGCGACAAGGTGGCGCCCATGGCCCGCGCGGCGGTGGCCGCCGGCGCCGACGGCCTGCTGATCGAGGTGCATCCCAGCCCCGACACCGCACTCAGCGATGGCGCGCAATCGTTGGCGCCGGATCAGTTCACGGCGCTGATGAAGGAGCTGCGGATGATCGCCCCGGCCGTGGGCCGCACCCTGCCCTAGCCCTGCCCTGAAAAATGAGCCGCGAGCGTTGGCTTGGCCATGGCGGTTACCAAAGGCCAATCAACTTCCACCAGGCAAACCCGACCGCAAGCCAGATCGCCCAGTGAGTAAGGGCCACCAGGAACCCCGTCCGCCACCAGGTCAACTGGTCCACGTAACCGGTGGCGAAAAACATCGGCGCCGGGGTGGTGCCGTAATGCGTAAGCGAGGCGTCGAGGTTGGCAAAGAACAGCAGCGAGAAGGCGGCCACCGGCGCGGGCGCGCCCCTGGCGATCAGCAGGGCCAGAAACGGGGCGTACATGGCCACCATGTGCGCGGTGAGGCTGGCGAAGCCGTAATGGGAATAGAAGTAAATGGCCAGCACCAGCAGCAGCACCGGAAACCACGGCAGGCCAACCAAGGCGCCGGAGATGCGCTGGGCCAGATAGCCGGTCACGCCCAATTCATTGAGCGCCTCGCCCATGCGCACCAGCGCGCCGTACCAGATGAACAGGTCCCACGCGCCCCGTTCGCTGATGACGTCCTCCCAATCCAGCACCCCGGTGATGAACAAGGCGCTGACGCCCACCAGGGCGACCGCAGTGGTGTGAAGCTGGTGCCAGCCGGAGGTCACCCAAAGCCCGAACACCCCAAGGAAGACCGCCAGCGCGATCTTTTCCGAGCGGTCCAGCGGCCCCATCTCGGCCAACCGTTGGCGCGCGAACTGCGCGGCGGCCGGCGTGCGCGTGATCAGCGGCCGGTGCAGCCAGTAAACGAACGCGGGCACGACCGCCAGAGACACCAGGGCGGGCAGCAAGGCCACCCAAAGCCAGCGCGCCCAGGAGATGGAAACCCCGCCGATGCCGGCGGCCATCTGCGCTCCCAGAACGTTGCTGGCCTGCCCCGTCAGGAACATGGCGCAAGCCACTACGTCCCCGTGGTAAACCGACAGCATCAGGAAGGAGCCCAGCAGCGCCGAAGTCTTGCCCGGCAGCGAGTCGTACAGTTCCGAGAGGCTGCGGGCCACCGGCAGGATCACGCCGCCGGCGCGGGCCCCGTTGGAGGGAATGATAGTGGCCAGCACCACGTCGGAAAGGACCATGGCGTAGGAGAGGCCCAGCGAGGTTTGCCCGATGGCGCGGACGAAGTACAGGGCGATGCGCCGCGCCAGCCCGGTCTTGATCAGCCCGCGGGCTATCAGAAACGCGACGAACACCAGCCAGACGGTGGGGTCGGCATAGCCGGCCAGCGCGCCGCGGATGGGCAGCGCGCCGCTCAGAATCACCGCCGTCACGCCGATAACGGCGACCGCGCCGCCGGGCAGCGGGCGCAACATCAGTCCCAGAATGGTGCCGGTGAAAATGGCCAGCAGCCGCCAGCCCTGGGGGCTGACCCCCTTGGGCGGGCCGGCCAGGAGGATCCCGGCGACAGCCGCCAGGATCAGGGCAGTGGCCAGCCAGCGGCGCTGCCGGCGCGGCTCCGGAACAACCGTGAGCGGTGCAGCCATCGCGCCGCCATGCTATCAGGGAATCGGCGATTTGTTGATTGATTCACTGATGAGTGAACAAGAACCCGCGCGAATCCGCGCCATCCGCGGATTATCCATTCGCTCCCGCGCTCAACGAATGCCCAGCGTAACCGTGTTGCTGGGCACGCCGCCGGAGGTGACCACCAGCGGGACGGCGCTGCCGGCCGTGACGCCTTCCGGAATCTGCACGTTGACCTGGTAGAGGCCGATGAAGCCCGGCGTAAGGCCGGCGAACTGCACCACCGCCGGCTTGCCGCCCACTGTCGCGGTCACCGGCCCGGCCACGTGCGCCAGCGGTTCGGCGGAAGGCGCCGCCTGGCCCGAAACGACGGTGGGCTGTGTCGCCCCCATCCCCGTGCAGTAAATGACCACGACATCGCCCGCCGTGACCGGGTTGCCGGCGTCCACCAACTGGTTCTTTACATCCATGATCACGCCCTGCCCCGTCCCCTGCTGGTTCACGGTGAAAATTCCGGGCTGGGCAGCCGCCACCGTCAGGCTTTCGGGGACCGCGTAGGTTTCCGGGCCAGCGGCGTCCCGGCGAGTTTTGACGACAGCGCTGTGGCGCGTGTTCGGCACCAGCTCGAAGGGCACCTGGGCATTGATCTGGCCGTCGCTGGAGAAGAACAGGGGGGCGTCGCGGCCGCCAATGTTCAGGGTGGCGCCGCCCAGCATGGTTTCCAGCGGCTTTTGCACAGCGTAGTTGAGGCCGCTGGCCAGGTTGCGCCCGAAGACGGCCACGATGCTGCCCGGCGCCACCGCGCCGCCGGCCGCGAAACTGGCGCCGTTGACGATGCCGCCGGAATACAGCGCCGGGGCAGTGGCGTTGGCCCCCACGCTGCCGCGCGCCTGCACCTCGGCCTGCGCCAGCGGCGGCTGGATGGCGCGCACCGTCACCACCACCTGGCCGGAGGCCGTCCCCGGCCGCCAGGTGGCCACATAGGTCCCGTTTCGCAGGCTGGCTAACGGCAGCGGCGGGTCGCCGTTGCTGAAGCTGGCCACCACGGTGGCGGCGGTGGCCGGCGCGCCGCAATCATCCACCACCTGCACCTCGATCGGGCTGGCCCATCCCGCCGGAGTGCTGAAGTTGCTTCCCAGGCTGCGCTGCACGGCCTGCAAGCGTTGCGGCGTGCAGGTTGCCGTATCCGCATCGGCCTCGGCGTCCCACCACGGCTCGCGGCCGGCGGCGCCCGCCTGGCCGCCAAACACCACGAAAAGCACGTCCACAACCTGGGAGGGGCTGCCGTCGGCAAACAGGAACGTGAGGGCGCCGCGGTACACGCCGGCCGCCAGCGAACCCAGCGTCGGCTGCACGGTCACGTCTCGCGGTTCGGCGGGCGCCACCACGGGATTCCGCGGAACCACGTCCAACCAGTTGGCGCCATCAAAAGTCAGCAGGCCGCCACGGACTTCCAGCCGGCCGGGCACTGCGGTGGCCAGGCGAACAGTCTGCGAGCCCGGCGAGGAGGTGCCCGCCCGCGCGGCGAAGATCAGGCCCGTGGGGCGAACCAGCGGGCCGGGATTCGTTCCGGCCGGCAGCACGTTCAGGTCCACGGTGACCGACTGTGGAGAGTTGTTGGCGCTGGCGGCTTCGATGCGGATCAGGCCGCTGTATTGTCCGGGCTTCAATCCGGTGACGTCCACGTTGACGTCGGTCATGGGAACCACCAGCGAGCCGGCATCGCTGCGGCCGCTGGCCGGCGAGACGCTCAGCCAGTTGCCGCCCGAAAGCGTGCTGGCCGTGGCCGTCCAGCTCATCGCCCCCTGCCCGATGTTCAAGACACCGATGCTTTGCGAGGGCGCCGCCGTTCCGCCTCCCACGCCGGTGAACTGCAGGCCGGTCTGGCTCACCAGGATGGTCTGGGTAAGCTGAGCGAGCAGCAGCGAGACGGTCACGGTCTGCGCCTGGCCGGTCGCCGGACTTTCCAGCTTCACCGCGCCGGAGTAGACGCCGGGCGCCAGGCCGGCCACCTTGGCGGAGACCAGTACCGAACTCGGCGATCCGGCCGAAGCGTTGCCGGAGGCCGGGGAGACGCTGAGCCAGTTGCCGCTGGCGGTTTCCGCGCGCGCCGTCCAGGCCAGCGTGCCTCCTCCCCCGTTGCCCACGCGCACCGTCTGCGGCGAGGGATCGCCAGACCCGGTCGCCACTTCAAATGTCAGGGAGGCCGGCTCGGCGGTGAGTTGCGGTTGCGCAGCGGCCTGAACCGTCAAATCCACCGGGACCGTCTGGGTCATGGGTTTGGCCAGCGGCGAGACCATGGTCACACTGCCACGGTAGCTGCCGGGCGAGAGGCCGGCCAGGTTCACACTGACCATGGTCGCCCCCGGGGCCGCCCCGGCCGGAGGGGAAACGGCGAGCCAGGCGCCGCCGCTTTCCGTGGCCGCTGCGGCGTTCCAGGTCAGGCCGCTCACCGTGCTGGCCACGCTGATTTGTTGCGCCGCAACCGCGGCCGCACCGGCCGCCGCCGAGAACGTCAGCCTCGCCGGAGCGACAGTGAAGGAGGGCGCAGCCGCCAAAACCATGCGAATCCGGTCCGCGCCCGAATCACTGATGTACAGGTTGCCCACGGAGTCCACCGCCAGCCCCCCGGGATAGGACAGGGCAGCAGCCGCGCCCGGACCGCCGTCGCCGGAAGTTCCGTAGGCGCCGTTACCGGCCACGGTGCTGATTACTCCGTTGGGAGCTACTTTGCGGACATGACCGCTCCCCTCATTGGAAATGTATAGGTTGCCCAGCGCATCTACCACCACACCGCGCGGGTCCGCTAGCGCGGCGGCGGTTGCCTGACCGTTGTCGCCTGAGTACCCCGGCTTGCCACTTCCGGCAACCGTGGTGATTATCCCGGCCGTGGTAACTTTGCGAACCCGCTGGTTGCTTTGGTCGGCAATGTAAAGATTGTCTTGCTGATCGAAGGCCAGGCCGTAGGGGTAGTTCAGCGATGCCTGCGTGGCCGGGCCATTATCGCCGGCATACGCCGCCACGCCGTTGCCGGCAAAGGTGGTGAGGATGCCGGAAGAGACCGCTACTTTACGCACACGATTGGCGGTCGGCCCGCTGAAATAGAAGTTGCCGACGGAATCCACCGCCACGCACCAGACCATGCTGAGGAAGGCCGCGGTCGCTGGGCCGCCGTCGCCGCCGCTGCCCCCTCCCGCCACGGTGGTGACAATCCCGTTGGGGGCCACTTTCCGCACCCGATAGCCCGTCGAGTCCGCCACGTACAGGTTGCCGAACCTGTCCGCCGCCACTCCGTAAGTCTCGTTGATGCTGGCGGACGTCGCCGGGCCTCCGTCGCCGGAGGTGGCCACGACGCCGTTGCCCAGCACCGTGGTGATGATCCCCTTGGGGCTCACCTTCCGGACGCGATGGTTGAACATGTCCGAGATGAAAAGGTTCCCGGAGGAATCGAGCGCGAGACTCTGGGGACTGTTCAGCGAGGCGCTGATAGCAGGATCCCCGTCGCCGCCAAACTTGAAGGTGCGGCTCCCCGCGACCGTGGTGATGATGCCCGCGACATCCACCTTGCGGACCACATAATTGAACGTATCGGAGATGAAAATATTGCCGGCGGCGTCAACAGCCACGCCCTCCGGCTGGTTCACCGCGGCCTGGGTCGCGGGTCCCCGGTCGCCGGAGTAGCTCCGCTGGCCGTTGCCGGCCACCGTGCTGATGATGCCGTTGGGCGTAACCTTGCGAATGCGGTGGCCGCTGTCGGCGATGTAGAGCGTGCCGTCGGCGGTCACCGCGACCCCGCAGGGATATGACAATCGCGCGGCAGTGGCGGGCCCGCCGTCGCCGACGGCCGCGGTCCCGCCGCCGACAACCGTGGTAATGACGCCGGCGGCGCTGATCTTGCGGATGCAGTTGTTCTTTCTGTCAACAACGTACACGTTCCCCGCGCTATCGACCGCCAGACCGGCCGGCTCGTTGAGGGTAGCGGCGATGGCCGGACCATTGTCACCGGACAAGCCGGCCACCCCGATCCCGGCCAGAGTCGTGATGATGCCGGCCCGATCGACCTTGCGAACGCGATGGTTCAGGGTGTCCGCAACGTAGAGATTCCCGGCCAAGTCCACGGCCACGCCCTCGGGAAAGTTCGTTGTGGCGGCGGTGGCCGGGCCTCCGTCGCCGCTGGCCCCCAGCCTCCCGCTGCCCACCACCGTGCCGATAATCCCGCTCGGAGTCACTCTTCGAATCCGGCCGCTCCCAGCCGTGGCGATATAGAGGTTGCCGGCCGAATCGAGCGCCAGCCCGTAAGGTAACACCAGCGAAGCACTGGTGGCGGGGCCGCCGTCTCCCGAGAACCCGGCAATTCCGTTCCCCGCAACTATGCTGAGACGCCCGTCCGGCGTGATTCTGACCACGATGTGGTTGTAGCTGTCTGCGACCAGGACGTTGCCGGCCCGATCCGTGACGGCTCCCTGGACGTATGACAGGGGCGCCGTGAGCGCCATTCCGCTGTCGTTCCGGTAAATCCATTGGCTGCCGGCGAAGGTGGTGATCACGCCCTGCGCGCCGGCGGAAACCACACATACCAGGATCCACAGAATTCCATGACCCAAACGACGTCCCATAATCCCCCGATAACTGGCATTCTACCAAAGTTGCGAGCGCCTTTCAGCCGCAGATGGCACGGATTACCGCGATGTCATCTGCCCCGTCGGCGGACTCTGCGGCTGGCCCCGGTTCATTCGTAGCGCAGGGCTTCGACGGGGTCGAGGCGCGAGGCGCGGAGCGCGGGCCACAACCCAGCCGCCAGCCCCGACCGGAGCTGTACGAAGCTCCTGCAGACGCCGCCTTCGTCGCTGTTTCTTGTCGCCTCCATGGCACACCCCCTATCGAATCTGGCAATTGTATTACATCGTTCCACTACCTGGCATGATAATATGACCGCATGAGATCGATACTGGTGCAGATCGATGAACCGACCTACCGGGCGCTAAGCAAAATTGCGCCCGCGGCCAAGCGGCGCAGATCGCGATTCATTCGAGAAGCAGTCCGGAAGGCCATCCTGGATGCTGAAGAAGAGCGCATCCGCCAGGCCTACCTTGCTCAGCCAGACTCGCCCGAGGACGCGGACGACTGGTCTTCCGCCGAGGAGTATAAGCCGTGAAGCAGTACGAGATCTGGTGGGCGAAACTACCGGCGCCGGTTGGCAAACGACCCGTGCTGCTGCTGAGCCGCGATCCGGCGTACCGGTATCTGGAGAAGTTCCTTGTGGTGGAAATAACCACAACCATTCGCAACATCCCGACCGAGGTGCCGCTCCATTCGCGCGAGGGTCTCTCTAAACGGTGCGTGGCCAATTGCGACAACATACGAACGGTCCCCCGCGACCGGCTTACCCGGAGAGTCGGGGTGCTGGCTCCTGAACGCACGGGTGAGCTGAAGCGTGCCGTTGGACGTGCGCTGCTCTGGAAAGAGCTGATGCACATCGCTGAGTAGCAATGCCCGGACCCGATGAAAGCCGCGCTAATCTGCGAAATCTGCGGCTGGCCCCGGTTCATTCGTAGCGGAGGGCTTCGACGGGGTCGAGGCGCGAGGCGCGGAGCGCGGGCCACAACCCGGCCGCCAGCCCCACGGCGCAGAGCACGCCGGTAGTGAGCAGCAGGGTCTGCCAGCCGATGCGCAGCACGATGTCCCCTTCGCTGCCGACGTTGTCCGCGAGCGCGCTCCACAGCGGCAGCGGCGGCACCATCCAGGCGATGAAGTAAGACAAGGCGATGCCCAACGCGCCGCCGGCAAAGGTCAGCAGCAGCGCTTCGGCCAGAAACTGCGCCATGACCTGGCGGCGGCGCGCGCCCAGCGATCTCTGCAGGCCGATCTCGCGGGTCCGCTGCATCACCGAGACCAGCATGATGTTGGTGACGCCCACGCCGCCGATGCCCAGGGTGATGGCTCCGATCACCGCCAGCATCACCTTCAGCATCCCGGTGATGATCCGGATTTCGTCCATGTCCTGCTCGGCGTCCCAGACGCCCAGGGCGCGCTCGTCGGTGGGGCGGAAGGCCAGGCGCTCGCCGAGCCGCGCGCGAATCTGCTTCACCGCGTTCTTGTGCACCGGCCCGTGCTGCAGCTCGGCCACGAATTCGATGTAGCGCGTGGACCGCAACAGGGCCATGGCGCTGAAGGGAATGAACAGCACGCGGTTGTCTTCGTCGCCCGCAAAGCCGACCTTCTTGCGCAGCACGCCGATCACGTCGAAGCTGATTCCGGCAATGCGGATGGACTCGCCCGAGGCCGGGCGGTCGGCAAACAGCCGCTCTTTGAGGTCCGCGCCGAGCACGGCGACGCGGGCGCGCTGCATCTCGTCGGCCTCGTTCAGCCAGCGCCCCTCGCCGGTCTCCATTCTGCGCATGCGCCCGTAGACCCGGTAAACGCCATACACCCGGAATTTCTGTGAGCGGGGCCCGTAGCTGAGCAGGTACTCCTGGTCCACTTGGGGGCTGGCGTCCCTGACCAGCGGCACGGTGGCCTTGACGTACTCCATGTCTTCGAGCTGCAGGCGGATCGGCCGGCCGGTGCGCTCGCCGCCGGCCTGCTCCGATGTCCGCCCGCCCGAAACCACCAGCAGCTTGGTGCCGAAGGTCTCAAAGCCGGCCCGCACCAGTTTCTCGAACTCGACGCCGTAGGCATGCAGCATGACCAGGGTGGTAATGCCCCAGGCCATGCCCAGCATGGTTAGAAACGAGCGGCGCCCGTAGAAGCGCAGCGAGCGCCAGGCCTGGCCGAGCAATGCCAACAAAACAATCATAGGTCCAAGGTCCGAGAACACGGACAGCCCTGTCACCTGCAACCTGCCACCTGAGCCTAGACTTCGAAGCGGATGGCATCGGCGGGCGCCAGTAACGCGGCGCGGCGCGCCGGCACCAGCGCCGCGGCCAGGGCCACCACGCCCAAAACCGCGAACGCCAGCAGACCCAAACTCCAGGTGACCGTGGGCGGCAGGAAGCCTTCCGGCATCTCGATGCGCTCGAGCGCCTTCGAAATGCCCCAGCCGATCAGCAACCCGGCGCCGCCGCTCAAGGCGGTCATGGTCACCCCTTCCATCAGGAATTGCAGCAGGATGTCGCGATAGGTGGCGCCCAGAGCCTTGCGGATGCCGATCTCGTGTGTCCGCTCGCTCACCGCCACCAGCATGATATTCATCACCCCCATGGCGCCCAGCGCCAGGGTCACGATTCCCACGCTGCCGAGAAAGAAATCCATGGCGCGGAAAATGGTATTCACCCGGCGCGCGCCCTCCATGGTGTCCCACTCATCGAATGCGTCCCGGTCTTTGGGATTGAAGTCGTAGCGGCGCGCCAACACCTCGTGATACTGCTCCATCGCCTGCTTGTGTACATCGGGGTTGAGGGGTTGCATGATCAACTGGGAGACGGCGCCGGGGATGGTGCCGGCCCGCGGGTGAGGGAAGTAGCGGGCCATGGTTTCCAGCGGGATGAACATCTGGCCGTTGGTGCCGCGCCGTGCCTCACGTCCAATCGAAGCCAGCCTCCCCACCACCTCGAAGGGGACCTGGTTCAGCCGGATCTGGTTGCCCACGGCGCGGCCCATGCCAAAGAGTTGCTGGCGCACAAAGTCGCCTATCACCACGACACGACGACCTTCGGCAATATCGCCTTCATTGATGAAGCGGCCTTCGGCCAGCGGCGTGAAACGGATGTCATGGAAATTGGGCAGCACGCCAATGACCGGCAGCGCCGCGTTGTTCAGCGCGCTTTCGGCACGGATGTTGCCTCCCCAGTTGGGTTGAGTCGGGCTGCAGGAGCGCACCAGGGGAGCGCGCTCGAGAATCAGGCGGCAATCGTCCCTGGTGAACATCAGCCAACGTTCGGTCGGGCCCCCGCCTCCGGCGCTGGAAATGCGCGCCCCCCACAGAAAAATCATGTTCTCGCCGAACTGGGCCATCTCCCGCCGCTGCCCCTCGCGGAAACCCTCGCCCACCGCACCCAGCAGCAGCAGCGACATCACGCCCCAGGTGATCCCGAACATGGTCAGCAGGCTGCGAAGCTTATGCGCCCACAAGTCCTGGAAGGTTTGCCGGAAGACGTCGAAGGGATGGACGTAGACCCGCATTGGGAAGTTAAGAGTTATGAGTCGCGAGTTGTGCGTCTACCTGGTCAACTCTTAACTCTTGACTCTTCACGGCAATATGACTTTCTCGCCTTCTTTCAGGCCGGAAAGCAGTTCGGACTTTGAGCCATTGGAGATGCCGATTTTCACCGCCGCCTTACGCCGCCCGTTTGCGGCCCGCGCATCGGGGACCTCGACCGAAGTGTTGCGGTCCTTGTCGTAGATGACCGCGGCCTCCGGGATCAGCAGGACGCCCTGCTTTTCCTCGTGGATGATCTCGGCGTTGGCGCTCATGTTGGCCTTCAGCTCACCGACCGGATTGGCAATGGACACGCGCACTTCGAAGGTGGTGACGTTGTCCTTCTCCACGCCGAGGGGCGAAATCTTGTCCACCTTGCCCTGGAATTTCTTGTCCTTGAGGGATTCCACGACAATGCGGGCGCGCTGGCCGACATAGACCTTGCCGATGTCGGCTTCCTGCACTTTCCCGAGGACGTAAACTTCGCTGACGTCGCCGAGGGTCATCACCAGGGTGGCCTGCGAGCCCATGACCAGGATGGAGCTGACGGCGTCGCCGGGAACCACGCCACGGGCCAGCACCAGGCCGTGGATGGGGCTGGTGATGGTGGAATTACGGAGGTTTTCCTGGGCGCGCTCCAGCGCCGCCTGGGTTTGAGCCACCTGGGCCCGGGCGCGGCCCACGTCGGCGCGGGTGGCCGCCACGTTGCGCAGCGCGACCATCTGCTTGTTCAGCGCCAGTTGGTAGGCCTTCTCCGCGTCCTCCCACGACGCCTTCGAAATCAGGCCGTCGTCGTAAAGTTTCCGGGCGCGCCCCGCCGCTTCCTTCAAGAACGGCAGATCGGGGCTTTCCGCTTCCACCTGGTTGCGCTCGTAGGTGGCCTGGGCGGAGTCCACGGCCGCCTGGGCGGCCTGCAGGTTGGCAGTGGCTTCCCGCACCTGCGCCTGCAGCTCTTCCTTGTCGAGCTCGACCAGCACCTGGCCCTGCTTGATTAGGTCGCCGTAGTTGACGAACACCTCCTTCACGATACCGCTGGCCTTGGATTTCACTTCCACCTTGGTCAAGGGCTGAATCTTGCCGGTGGCCACCACGGAGCGGGCGATATCGCCGCGCTCGACGGCGGCCAGCTTCGAAGAATCGATGGGATGGTTGCGATGCAGCGCCGCGCGTAGGCCAAACACGCCGGCAACGGCCGCCACACAGAGCAGCGGCAGCAATATCCAGCGCAGGCGCTTCCTTTTACGCGGCTGCTGATTTGGCACAGTGCGGATGCGCCGTCCTCTTTAGCGTTCCAGACGCGGCAAGTATATCGCTATCCGGGCCGGCATCGCGGCGTCTTTTGGCGGCATGCCGCGCGGATCGCGGCTTGACTCCGCCGCGATTCCCTCATACATTTTCAGCCATCCCTGGAGGAGCCTATGCTTGTCCGACCTGCTGTCTTTGTTGTTCTCACCTGCCTTGCTGCGAGCCTGGCGGCCCAGGCGCCCAGATTCACCGCCGCCGACGTGGTGAACGCGGCCAGCTACGCGGGCGGGCCGGTGGCGGCGGGCGAGCTAGTGACGATCTTTGGCAGCGGCGTCGGGCCGTCTGCTCCCGCCGGCCTGCAGCTTGCCGCCGACGGCCAGCGCGCCTCCACGCTGCTGGGCGAGACGCGCGTGCTGTTTGACGGCGTGGCCGCGCCCTTGCTGTACGCCTCCGGTTCTCAGACCACCGCGGTGGTTCCCTTCCGCGTGGCGGGCAAATCGAGCACGCAGGTGCAGGTCGAGTACAAGGGGGCGCTGTCGAGCGCGGTCACGCTGGCGGTAGCCGCCGCGGCCCCAGGCCTATTCACGGCAGCGGCGAGCGGGCGCGGGCCGGCGGCGGCGGTGAACTGGCCGGACGGCAGCCTGAACGACGCCGCCCACGCCGCGCCGCGCGGCTCCCCCATCATTGTCTACGCCACCGCCGGCGGGGCGCTCGCGCCGGCGCTCGACGACGGCGCTATCGCGCGGCAGGCGGCGCCGCTGCAATTGCCCGTCACCGCCGCCATCGGCGGAGCGGCGGCCGGAGTGCTTTACGCCGGGGCCGCGCCCGGCATGGTGGCCGGCGTCCTGCAAATCAACCTGGTGGTGCCCGACGCCGCCGCCATCGGCGAAGCGGTCCCGCTGGTGCTCACCATCGGCGGCGCGCGCAGCACGGCGAACGTCACGGTGGCCGTCCGCGCCGCCGTCGATCCACCCAAGCTGCTTTCCCCGTACGTGCTGCGGGCAAATGTTTACAAGGGCCAGATGCACGCGCATTCCACCCGCAGCGACGGCAGTCAGGACCCGGCCACCGTGGTGACCGCCTACCGCGACGCCGGCTACGATTTCATGGCGCTCACCGACCACGATACGCCGGCGCCCGACCCGGGCGTCCCCGGAATCCTGTTCATCCCCGGCGTGGAACAGGGGCCCAATGGCAATCACCTGAACCGCATCAACGTAACCGACATCGCGCTGGGCAACGAGCAGAACATGATCGACACCACGCTGGCCAAGGGCGGCCTGGTCTTCCTCAACCACCCCAACTGGCCCGGCGGCTACCCGCAAAATCCCAACTGGACCGACGCCGAGCTGCTGGCGGTGCGCAACTACTGCGGGATCGAGGTGTGGAACTCGCTGGTGGCGCCCAACAGCAACGCCGAGCAGCGCGCCGATTTTCTGCTGATGCAGCAACGCCGGTTCACGCTGGTGGGCACCGACGATTGCCACGACGTGCGCAGCACCTCGTGCAAAACCGGCTCCACGCGCGTCTTCGCCGACAAGGCCACGGCCGAGGAGATCCTGCAGGGGCTGCGGCAGGGGAATTTCTACGCCAGCAACGGCGCCGCGATTCTTTCCATCAGCGCCGGAGGCCCCTACTTCGCGCTGACCACCGACCAACCGGCAAAAATCGATTTTCTCATCGACGGTGGCACACTGGCCTATTCGGCGTTGTCCGCCTTTACCGCCGCCTACCAGGCGACCGGCCGGGAAGCCTACATCCGCGCCCGGATCACCTACGACTCCGACAAGAAAATGGCGTGGACCAATCCCATATACCTTCGCCGCTCTTCCGCCGAGACCTACCCGGAATGCAAAGCGCCGTAAGGAAATCCCTGACAAGCATCTCAACGCAGAGACGCAGACTGCCCGAAATCTCTACCCGACGCCTTGGCATCAACGTATAATCCCGGCATCCGTGGAACGTCGAATGCAGTCGAGGATGCGATGAACGAGAACGCCGGATTGGGAATGCTGCTCGTCCTGCTGGGCGGGCTGGTGCATGGAAGCTGGGCCTTGCCCATGAAGCGGATCAAGAACTGGCAGTGGGAGAACTACTGGCTGGTCTATTCCGTCTTCGGCCTGATCGTGCTTCCGACGGCGCTGGCGGTTGCCAGCGTGCCGCGCCTGCTGGAGGTTTATCAGCGCGTTTCCTGGGGAACGCTGCTGGCGGTGGCGCTGTGCGGCCTGGGTTGGGGAATCGGCTCGACGCTGTTCGGCCTGGGCATCAGACGACTGGGCATGGCGCTGGGCTTCGCCATCATTCTGGGCATCACCAGCTCGGTGGGCTCGCTGCTGCCGCTGGTGACGCAAAACCCCGGCGAGCTGTTCAGCCGCCGCGGCTACATCCTGATGTCCGGCCTGCTGGTGGTGATCGTCGGCATCTGGTTTTGCTCCGTCGCCGGCGGGATGCGGGAGCGCGAGCAGCGCGGCGCTGATGCCGGCGCAGCGGGGCGCAACATCGTGTTGGGCCTGGTGATCTGCGTGGCCTCCGGCCTGCTTTCGCCGATGCTGAACGTCGGTTTCGTGTACGGGCAGAAGATCGAGCAGGAGGCCGTTTCCATGGGCGGGCATCCCGTGTTCGCCGCCAACGCCACCTGGGCGCTGGCTCTGCTGGCGGGCTTCCTGGCCAACGCCGGCTATTGCCTCTACCTGCTTCAGAAGAACCGCACCTGGGGACTGTTCACCGGGGCGCAGGTGCCGGCGGGCTACTGGCTGGGCGGCGCGCTGATGGGCTTGCTGTGGTTCGGCGGCATCACCACCTACGGCATGGGCGCGGCCAACCTGGGCAAGCAGCTCGGACCGGTGCTGGGCTGGCCGGTGTTTATGGCCATGGTCATCGTCACCGCCAATGTCTGGGGCTTCATCACCGGCGAGTGGAAAGGAGCCAGCCGCAAAGCCCGGAGCTATTCGGTGGCCGGCATCGCCATCCTGGTGGCCGCCATCGTGGTCATCTCCCAGGGGCATTAACCAGGATCCAACGGTCCAGGGGTCTCAACCTCTTTGGACCTTTAGACCCTTGGACCTTTGGACCTGATTCGTGCTAGGCTTCCGCATGCTCACCGAAGAGGACCTGGCTCTGGTAAAAGCCGCCGAGGGCAGCGCCTTCGCTTTCCAGCCTCCCATACACGGGTTTGCGGAGAACCGCTGGCGGCTGGAACGCGGCACTCGAATTGAATTCTGCGCGGTCAACCTGGGGACCGGTGACGAAATCTGGTTCCCGCGCAGCACTGTCGCGCGCGTCGTCACCGAAGCGGGCGGCGTGAGCGTGGTGCTCAGCCGCGAGTATGAATACCGCGGCGGGCTCTGGCCGGTGCGGACGCCCACGGCGGGCGCGTAATTGCGCGGTCGAACCGGCGCCGCCGCGCGTCATGCCGGTTTCCGGGCGCGGATGAAGGCGCTCATGAATTTCCCATCGACCAGCGGGGCGATGGCGCCGGCATCGATCCCCGCCCCCGCCAGGAACTGCCGCACGTCTTCCACCTTGTAAATGCGCGTCGGCTCGATTCCGATCTCGATGAAACCGGCGGCCTCCAGCTTGTCGCGGTAGTCGTCTTCCTGCAAGGCGCCCGCCACACACCCCACCCATAGCTCGATGCTGCGGCGAATCTCGGGCGGCACCTGGCCGCGCACCACCACGTCGGAGACGGCGAAGCGCCCGCCCGGCTTGAGCACGCGAAAGGCCTCGGCCAGCACGCGGTCCTTGTCGCCGGAGAGGTTGATGACGCAGTTGGAAATGATGACATCGACGGTGTTGTCCGGCAGGGGGATGTTCTCGATCTCGCCCTTCAGAAACTCGACATTCTGGGCGCCGGCTTTGCGCTGGTTTTCGCGGGCCAGCGCCAGCATCTCCTCGGTCATGTCCAGGCCATAGGCCTTGCCGCCGGGGGCCACGCGCCGCGCCGACAGCAGCACGTCGATGCCGCCGCCGGAACCCAGGTCGAGCACCACTTCGCCCGCCTTCAGTTCGGCCAGGGCCGTGGGATTGCCGCAGCCCAGCGAGGCCAGCACCGCCGTCTCCGGCAGCAACGCCTTCTCACCGCTGTCATAGAGGTTACTGGTGACGGGGTCGCAGCCGCTCGGGACAGCGTCGCTCCCTCCGCAACAGGCGGAACCGCCGCCGACCACCCGCAGCGCCGCCTGGCCGTATTTCTCTTTCACCACGCCCTTGATATCCATTAACTCCTTCTCCTTTTAATCAAACCGGCTGACGGCCTGGCAATGGCCGCCCGCCGGATGGCCTTGTTCCGCGTGCAGCACTCCGCGTACAAAAACGAGAGCAGCTCGCGGAGCGCTTCGGTGTTGGCCGTATACCAGAGGTAGGTGCGCTGGCGCCGCACGCCCACCAGGCCCTCGTTCTTGAGCTTCTCCAGGTGATGGGACAGGGTGGAGCCGGGAATGTCCAGCTCCTCCTGAATCTCCCCCACCACCATGCCCTGCGGGTGGGCGGCCAGCAGCAGCCGCATGATGCGCAGCCGCGGTTCGGCGCCCATGGCCGCCATCATCTCCGCGTAGCGGGCGACCTCCCGGCCCCGTGTCTTTGTTTCCATGTTTCTAAGATAGTAGAAACACAGAAACGTGTCAAGCGGAAAAATCGAGGCCGGCAAGAAAGGAAATCCACCGGAGGGCCACAGAGGACACCGAGAAAGAGGGACTCTCTGTGTCCTCCGTGGCTCTGTGGTGAAAGGCGTTCTTACCGGCGGGGGGTGAACAGCAAGCCGGACCAGGTTTCATCGACCGCGCAGATTTTGTAATCCACCATTCCCGCCGCCAGGCCGCGCTCGCGAACGGCGGCCTGTGTCAGATCGCCCTCCAG